>Ga0207771_100154_pt1 | contig 48159 bp, 49 predicted proteins | sample A23M2SouthBayCA_2_FD_187731 | JGI IMG/M metagenome (GOLD analysis project Ga0207771, IMG submission 187731) | Aerobic enrichment media microbial communities from Eden Landing Ponds, California, USA - A23 M2 (2) (SPAdes) | ecosystem: Environmental > Aquatic > Marine > Unclassified | place... | reverse complement strand
GGGGACGACTGGCGGGCAACCCGGCTGGGGATATTTCGGAGTCGACCCCGTCATGATGGTCGCGGCTGGACCCGACGATGGCGCGCTGTCGACGCTGGAGTCCGTCGTCGATAGTGAGTCACTCGTCCGGGGCGACTGTTCGGTCCCGTACCCTTGCGGTGCGATCGGGTGGCTTTCCTACGACGCTGTCCGCGAGATCGAGCGTCTGCCCGAGAGTGCCGCCCGAGATCGTGACCTCCCGTGGCTACAACTGGGCGTCTACGACCGACTCGCAGCCTGGAAAGAGCCACGCGACGGCGCGACGACGGTACACGTCACTGCCTGCCCACGTGTCGGCGACGCCGAGGGCCAGTCCGAAAGCCCTACAGCGGGCGATCTGGGTTTCGAAGATCCAGCGGCGGCCTACGAGTACGGCCGGGACCGTGCCCTGGATCTCGCGAATGTGGCTATCGAAGGGGACCCGTCCATCGGAGCGCCACCAGTCGAACGCGAGCAGGCGACCTTCGAAAGCGACTGTGGGGAGTCGGCATTCGCCGACCGCGTCCGGCGAGTCAAACAGTACATTCGCGACGGCGACACGTTTCAGGCGAACATCTCCCATCGACTGACGGCCCCGGCAGCGGTCCACCCGGTGGCGGTCTTCGACGCGCTTCGTGACGTGAATCCAGCACCGTACTCGGCGCTGGTGGAGTTTCCGGGTGTCGATCTCGTGAGCGCGAGTCCGGAGTTACTCTTGCACCGCGAGGGCGACCATCTGGAGACGGAGCCGATTGCCGGCACGCGACCGCGGGGAGAAGACGCCGAGGAGGACGAAACCCTCGAAGCGGAGCTGACTGGCGACGAGAAAGAACGGGCCGAACACGCGATGCTCGTCGACCTCGAACGGAACGATCTCGGGAAGGTCAGTGAGTACGGAAGCGTCGATGTCAGCGAATACCGCCGGGTCGATCGCTACAGCGAGGTGATGCACCTCGTCTCGGTGGTCGAAGGGCAACTCCGGGCCGAACAGGACCTCGCCGACACTGTTGGGGCCGTGTTCCCGGGCGGAACGATCACTGGTGCGCCGAAGCCCCGGACGATGGAGATCATCGACGAGGTCGAGGCGACGCGACGTGGCCCGTACACTGGCTCGATCGGTCTCTTCGGATTCGACGAGCAGGCGACGCTGAACATCGTCATCCGGACGCTCGTGCGATACGAGAATGAGTACCACCTGCGGGTCGGTGCGGGCATCGTCCACGACTCGATCCCCGAACGCGAGTATCAGGAGACTCTGGACAAGGGTCGGGCGCTGATCAACGCTGTCGACACGGCGCTCGATGCTGGGACAGATCTCTCACTCGCCAAGGCTCACGACAGCGAGGGTGAGCGTCGATGACCGATCCGACGGTACTGGTCGTGGACAACTACGACTCGTTCGCGTACAATCTCGTCCAGTACGTCGGGGAAATAGTCACGACGGAAGAGTGGCTAGCGGGCGTCGACGGCGAGGTCCTCGTGCGTCGAAACGACGCGATCGACATTGGCGGCATTCGGGAACTCGACCCAGACGCCATCATCGTTTCGCCAGGCCCGGGTCGACCGGAAGACGCCGGCGTCTCGATGCCGATTTTCGAGTCGCTATCGACCCCGACGATAGGGGTCTGTCTGGGCCACCAGGCACTGTGTGCCGTCCACGGCGCGCCCGTCGGCCACGCACCCGACGTCGTTCACGGCAAGCCATCAGCGATCACTCACGACGGGACGGGTGTGTTCGCGGATCTTCCCGAGGGATTCGAAGTCGGCCGCTATCACTCACTCGCAGTTGAGCGGGGGTCGCTTCCCGACTGCCTTATCGAGACGGCCCACACCGACGACGAGCGGTCGATCGTCATGGGCGTGCGTCACGAGTCACTACCCCACGTGGGCGTGCAGTTCCATCCCGAGAGCATCCTGACTGAGTACGGCAAGGCGATGCTCGACTCGTTCCTCAGAACTCACACCGTCTGATATTGCTGGCTGTATCCACTGCCTCAATCTGTCTCGTCAGTCGAGGGGCAAGGGTTTTTACCTCGGAATCGCTTTTGTCCTCGTAGAAACGACGTATGTCTCCAGAGGACACATCGGACGATAGCGAGGAGGTCGAAGTCGTCACCGAGACGGACACAGACAAGGACGAGAACGTCCGAGAACGGCTCGAACAGGAGGCCGACAGAGCCGTCGAGCAGTTCGACGAGACGCTCGTTGATTTGCTGTCGTGGCTGCTGGATACCGAGACACGGGCGCGGATCTACGTCCACCTTCGGGAACACCCACACAGTACGAGCGAGGAGATCGCGGACGGCACGGGGCTGTACCCCAGCACTGTGCGGGAGGCGCTGGCGGAACTGCACGACGAGGAGACGCTGACGCGGCGCAAGCGCGAGAGCGACGGGGCGGGAAACAACCCGTACGAGTACAGTGCGATCGCGCCGAGTGAGCTGGTTTCCGAGGCCGTCGGTGACGTTCAGGAGCAGTTGAACACGGTGTTCAACCTCGATTCGTATCTGTCCGACGACGAGCAGGACGAGGGCGCAACCGAGCCAGTGACGATTTCGGTCGAGGACGCAGACGAGGAGTGATACAGTCGGTTGTACGTCTGTTCCGGATCGATCGCACATCTCATGCAATCGTCCCGGTAAATCGTTACAACCGACCGTATGAACTGCCCGAAGCGAAGCCACTAAACCCAGAGCCTGCCTGGGAACGAGTATGAAGGTCGCGTTGGGCGGGACGTTCGACCCGATCCACGACGGTCATCGGGCGCTGTTCGAGCGCGCGTTCGAGCTCGGTGACGTCACGGTCGGACTGACGAGCGACAAACTGGCACCCAGGACTCGCCACGAGAACCGCTACGTCCGTACTTTTGAGCAGCGCAAGCGTGATCTCGACGCCGAACTGTCACGCTTCGCCGACGAGTACGACCGGGAGTACGAGATTCGCGAGCTCACTGAACCAACCGGGATCGCTACCGAGTCACAGTTCGACGCGCTGGTGGTCTCACCCGAAACGCAGACCGGCGGCCGACGGATCAACGAGATACGAGAGGGCAAAGGCTACGATCCGCTCGAAATCGAAGTCGTCGACCACGTCCACGCCGAGGACGGTGACATCATCTCCAGCACACGGATTGTCCGTGGCGAGATCGACGAACATGGCAGCCTCACGCCCGAACGCGACGGTCGCGAGCCCATGCAAGAGTAACCTACCATTCGGGAGCGTCTAATCCTGCGGATTCGAGAATCGGTTTCCATCGCTGCTGGATCGTCAATCGAGAGACGCCTGTCGCCTCGGCGACGGCACGCTGTGATCGCTGTTCGCCGGTCGTGAGTGTGGCGACGTAGACGCTCGTCGCCAGAACGGCCTCTTTCGACCGGCCGTCCGCAGGAACGTTCGACAAAAAGAGGTCGACTGCACGCGAGCGCGCCTCGGTACCCAGATCGAGGCGCTCGCCAGCCTCGTCGATGGCGGCAACCCACTCTTCGTTCTCGACAGCGTCGCGTGCGCGGTACACAGCGCGTATCTTCGATCCCCGGTGGAAAAACACTTGCCCCGAGCGTCCGCTTCGAGAAACCCTGATTGCGCCTCACCGATTTCCCACGTATTATGGTTATAGAGGCCCTGTACCTGATTCGTATGTATAGGATGTTAGTAAATTCCATACATTGTCGAATGATTAAAGATGGGTTAGAACAAAGTATCTAGTGATGTCAGGGAAAACCGCAGATTGCCCAGAGTGTGATGGCACCGGCACACGAGCAGGCGAGATCTGTGCGGCCTGCAACGGCACGGGGGACCAGCCGTTGGCAGGTGGCAACAAGAAGCCGCTGTACATTTCGTAACGGGATCGAAGAGGTGTTGGGCGACGCTGAAGCGATGGGTTCTTGAGTTCTTCTGGAATAGGAGTGACTGCGCGCGGGTAGCCAAGCACGGAAAAGGCGCAGCGCTTAGGACGCTGTCCCGTAGGGGTCCGCCGGTTCAAATCCGGTCCCGCGCACTGGGCAATCGTACCGCTGTCTTGCTATTTTTGGGCTAACTGATACAGAATGAAAGACGCCCTCGAAACGACGATGAAGGACTGTTCCGTAATCTCTAACAGTAATATGGCTGATGATAGGCATATTCGAATTGTGCCTGAATCGCCAGAGGAGAGGCTAACCGACAAGCAATTCGTGGACTATCACGAATACAGAAAGAATCTCCTCTCATACCTGTTACAGATGGGGAAGAATAGAGAACAGGCGCAAGGATACTCAGCATACACGATTTACGCCGATAACTACCGAATGGTAGCCTTCGATGAATGGGTCTGGGACCGCGCCGACGAATACAAAATACCACCTACACAGGATGACGCCAGCGCGCACCTCCAAGAGATCGCGCTCACCGACAGGTCACAAACAAGCAAAGGGAAAATCCAGGAAGCACTCCGGCGGTACTCAAAATGGCTCCAACACAAGTATGGTCAGGACAAGTGGGAATTTGAGTGGTCGTTCGACGGAAGTGGAAAAAGTAGCGCACAGCCACAAGATTTCCTTTCAGTAGAGGAACGAAGACAAATCCGTCAAGCCGCACTCAATCGGGGTTCAATCCCGAATCGAAGTGGATTATCCGCGAAAGAACGCAAACAGTGGGATGGTTATGTTGCTCAACTTCTGGAGAAGCCTATCGAAAATGTGACTGAGGAGGACTGGGATGACATCGATGGATGGAAGATCACCTCAATAGTCTGGACGAGTCTCGACGCTGGCCTTCGTCCAGTTGAGGTAGGACGAGCTCGAACATCATGGGTTGATACTGACAACGACGTATTGCGTATCCCTCGCCAGGAATCCAGCAAGAACGACGGTAACTGGACGGTAAGCATTACAGAGCGTACTTCAACAGCTCTTGAACGTTGGATGGTCGAGCGGGATATGTATGATCGGTACGACGACACAGACAAGCTCTGGTTGACGTATCGCGGGAATCCATATAGTTCTCAGAGCCTCGGACGACTACTCCGACGATTGTGTGACGATGCCGAAATAGATATTGAGAACCGTCAGATGTCTTGGTACGCGATTCGGCATTCGGTGGGCACCTACATGACCAAGGAGCGTGACCTGGCCGCAACCAAGGCTCAACTCCGCCACAAAAGTGCGAAGACGACAATGAAATACGACCAAGTTCCTGTCGAAGATCGCCAAGACGCGCTCGACAAGATGGGCTAACAATGTGTGACGAAGACGAAAAACGATACCTGACATACGAAGACGTAGAGTATATTCGAAAATACGTCGAAATCGAGGACCCAATGGCGAAACTGATCCTCATGAAACCACGAATTATCGAAGACATGGAATAGTCATCCCCCATTGTGTCAAAAGGACTAAATAACAACACCGTCTATCTTCAAATGGACCTCTCAAAGGGCTCACTGGGGATGTCTTGTGGTTCCAGCCCTTCCTGACAGGGGTTCCTGAACATCTCCCCAATAGACGGAGAAAATAGTTGTGGGGACTATTTCCGTCTTTCTCGTAGTATTTTTACTCGTTCTTAGCGGTTGATGGCATCCGGCGGGTCGGCTAAGAGCGTCACCCTACTAAAGTTAAGTATCTTTGACACCACCCCTTGAAGCGGCATGGTAATCAGTGAATGTGGACACGTCGCTGATAGTGAGAATCGGGCCAGGTTGACCCGGCCGGAGCCTCTGATCTCACCCTCAATCGGCCGGTCCTGGCCATCGGGAGAGACAGCCCGACTCCACCAGCCCGTTGCTGGCTCCCCTAATGTGGGGCGGCAATCCCACCAAAGAGGTCGACATACCCATCCAAACGCCCAACCAACCACCCCGACCGTTGTTTTGGGCCGTCGTCGCCCACGCCGTCAGCTACCGCCCGTCGTCTATGAAAACCTCATGCCCGGTCTTGACGAGACTCACAAACTCGTTGGCCACTTCCTCCAGGAACGCATCATCGCTCAGCACGTCCGTTGAATCCATCTCCCAGTTCCTCCGGACAATCCGATCACGGGTGCGATCTTGACTGATTTGGAATCCCCGTTTCTGGAAAAGATCGGAGTTCCGTCGGAGTGTTTCCAGCGTCTCATCATTCCCGCCCCAGTAATCTATGCCAACGATCACAAGCCCCCACTCGACAGGACGGAGATACAGTGTGTAGACCAAATCATCTGGGTGGTCAGGATGTTTTGACCTGAGATGCGGTCTGTGGCTTTCTATGTCCTGAAACGCTGTCTCGAGTGAACTTACCTCGACAACGGACCGGAGCTCCGGAAACGCTCTTTCGGCGATGTCCCGAACGACATCAGGGTATATCGGGTTCAACTTTCGATCTGGGCGCACGCGCGAGAGGTGATGGTCTACGACAGTGTTGGTCGCAAGCACATCGTGATCGGTTATTTCAGACTCGAATCGCTGAATCTCGACGCACTGGATGTTTAGCCCCTGATCAAGAAGATACCGCGCATTACGCTGGGTTCGGGGCGTGATTTGCTCCGATATAATCACCATCCGCTGGTCGGGATTGAACTCGTCTGTTTCCAGCGACTCCCCGAATACGGATTCGAACGCTGATTGGAGATCGTCAGCGGGCACAGCGGCGTCACTAATCGCCCACCGTCCACTCTGGATGTCATCCCGGTAATCCTGATAGATGTCGTCCAAGCGGTCGTACGTGTACGATTCGAGCGACTGGGCGTAGTTCTGTGGCTGGCTCAGGATTGTCTCCTCGCTCGCACTCCCGGAACCACTTTGCCCGACTTTCAGTTCGATAATGAGAAGATTCCCGTACTGGTCGAGAGCGAGAAGATCGAGGATGCCGGTGTCGACCGCTGGTTGTCGGCCGAAAATAAACACCGGTTCGTCCAGGATAGTCTGAGGATTCGCGTGGAGCATCGATTCAAGCACAGACTCGTTTCGAATATCCGACCTCGCCAACTCGTCAGCGACAAATTCCGAGTTGTTCTGAGCGAGGTCAAAGGTTCGCATGCAACTTCTGTCTCTCACCACCCAGATAGTTCTAATGCATCTGGTTTTCTGACCGGTCAGGATTTCTTTTATATACCTTACCGGAAACCGGATAGGATTTTCTCGGAGATGAGTCTGATAGGCGAAACGAAGCTCAAGATTCTTCAAGAACTCAAGAATGGTCCCGCTCACGGCTATGCAATTGCTGAGGAGATCGGCGTTTCATCGGGCGGAATATACACGCATCTAAACGGACTGGAGAAAGAGGGGATGATCACTATCACTGAGCAACGGGAGGAGGGTCGGAAACAGAAGTACTACGAGCTAACCGAGAATGGCGAACTTCTCTTGAAGGCGTTAGGAGAGGACTGAGCCGACAGCTTACAGGGATACCGGATTGTCGTTAGTGACAGAATCAGCACCTTTACAATCGTTTCAAACTAATTACTATTCGAGGCAAACTACCGTGAGTGACAACAGCGACCAGCTTCGATTCGGCGAGGATGGAGAGTTAGAGGAAGGCGGAGAGGACGAACAGGCAACAAAGAATGTCGGAGACGATGGTAAACCCACAGGACGGTTCCAGACAGATGCCCGATACAATATCTTCGACGTGAGCTCGTTGCTACAGAAATCAGTGAGGCGGTCGGATGAAGAAGTCGCGGCGTGGGCCGCCTGGGAACTCGTTAGGTCGGGATACGACAATATGTACTGGAAACGCATTCTGACAATAGCGACCGAAGACACCAGTGTTGAGAGCGACGTGACCTCACAGGTTCGATCTCTCTATCAGCTCGGAACGGGACAGGTAGATGTTGTCGACAGTTGGTCCGCGGAGAATGAGCGTGGACGTGTCTGTGCCCTCAGAGCGGCCGTGGTATGTGCCCAGGCACAGTCGAGCCGGCTATGCGACTATCTCAACAACACGTTCTCCCGGATTGCTGAGGAGCGTGTGAACGCCGCTGAAGAAGGCCGTGAACCACGCTACGATTTCCCGGCGGGCGGACTAAATCCGGATGGTCGATACGATGTCGCCTTCGATATGCACACGTCGATTGGCTCCGGGAAAAATCGCGGCTACGGTCATTTCCTCGTACATTCGTCTCGGACGGATACGATGACCGACCTCGAACGACGGTACAAGAGCATCAATATGGAACTTGTTGAGCAAGCCGACGACACAGACGCCGAATTTACCGACACTGAAGGAGACCATGCACTCAGCACAGTCAACTCAGACGCCCCGTGGGAGGAGCCGGATTTTGACCAGGAGACACTCGACACTAAGTGACTAAGTGCCCCCAAATTTCGACGCCCTAAACAACCCGACGAAGGTATCTGTCACCCCTTCGGCCAATTTACACAGACGCACTGAGATTCAATATGAAGCCGGTTCGGTGCTATCGTGGTAGTGGCCAACACAGGTGATGGCATGTCAACTCGGATTGGTGATTGGTTGCTGGTGACAGACGACTATCTCACGCAACTATTCTCCTTAATGTACTAAGATTTGAGTCGTTTTCCTTACATAGGCAACTGTATGCTGTCTATTGTTTCACAGCCGTTATTGATCTCAAAATCGGTAATCTTCCCACACAGTATATTAGGGAAATTAACAGATCGTCAAAACCGGTATTAACTCAGAGTGTCTCGTTATCTATAAGAGGTGACAAAGTCGGGACTACACGGTTAGAAACGAGATTTGGGAAAGGAGACCTCAGTGGAACGCCGGGCAAACGTTCCTATTATTTGATAGCCACTGATAGGTTATTACTCTTACTGAGGTTAGTTTCTATCTCGTACTACCGTCTGTCTCAGACTTCTAATGAAGAAGCACTCGCCAAGCTCCAACGACCTACAATCGGATCAAATTCCAGATGATATTATACTTCAGCGAGAGAACGACATTCGATCCGAAGTATCTGGACATATCCATGAACTTCTTCGCGCGTGGTCAACTGATGATCCCTACGTCGTTCATTTCAAAACAACACAAGGAACCGGCAAAACAACTGGTGGGATGGACGCGGCCGAAATAAAAGGCCCAGCCGCCGCATTTGGCCCCCGACACGCCGATATTAATGACGATGCGGATCGGTTTGGAGACAGATTCAGTATCAGATTTATCGGCAAAGACAAAGCCTGTACAAATGACGAGTTCAAAGGCAAACATAGCTCAGTTAGTCGGGAACTCAGCAAAGAGTGGTGTGATGGTTGTCCTAAACGGGATGGGTGTGAATATTTTGACCCGTTCAATCAAATCAGAAATGAAGCTCGAAGTCTGACAGCCCCTCACAACTATCTTGAGATTTTCCCTGAAATTCTTGACCAATGGGATGAGATCGAAGTTGTGCTGATTGATGAGACTCCGTGGTACAATATTTTCGAAAAAACAGCCCGGATTGATGCTCAAGACGTCACCCATACGCGAAGCGCGCTCAGGGGCCTCGAAGACGATGACAAAATTGATCCCGAAATCATCGAGCAAGCCTCGCAACTTCTTGATGAGATAGCTTCAGCTCTGACCGACCCAGAAGGCGGGAAAACACCGTCTGAGCGAGCATACAGGTTGGCAACAAATGTTAATCTCAGAGAGTTAGCTACTAAGCTGATCGAGATCCATGATGAACGGGTTCTCGAAGGAACGAATTATACAGATGCTATCGTTGCCATCGCGGATAATTTAGAAAATGTTGAACAAACAGCTCGCTGGGCGTATGACCAAGGGATAATAGATGAATTTGAGTCCCCGCCTGAGAAATTGTGGGGCGTTGATAACAGCTCACAAAATAACGGCACCTTCGAACTCCGATGGCGTAACTTTGATCTGATGGAGATCGCTCGTGAGAAGCCGGTATTTGTCCTGGCTACAGAGATGCCAACTGAAAGCGTCGAAGCAATGTTTGAGTTACCTGTCGTCACTGTCGAAGATACAGTCTCTCCGGAAGCGGAAATTATCCAATTGAACTCACGAATGGCCGGAATTACGCGGCTTCGAAAGCGAAAACAGACCTACGAGAACTTAGTGGAGTTCACCCGTCTGGCTCTACGCCGAGAACGTGCTGACGGGAGAAAGACGCTCATCGCGGTCAAAATAGCTCTACTGGATGATCTTCGAGAGGCGCTCCAGGACAGTGGCTTTATCGAGGGGAAAGATTTCGAACTGGGTCATTATTATGGTATGACAGGTAGTAACCGTTTCGAGGACTGTGAGGCTTTCATTGGCTTCGGTACTCCTGGTCTATCTGATGATGTGACGACCGCCAGTGAAATCGTATCCGGCGTTCCAGAGGGACGCTTACAACGAGAAGGCCGTGAAGGTGAACTCCGAGATGCAATCCATCGCATCCGCCCGGTTCGCATGGAGAACATTCCTCGGGTATACTTATTCACAAAAGTTGTTGATTTCAGCTCAGATTTTAGCGGCACATATGAGCGAGTCAATACAACAGAGATGCGTTCGATCCTTACCGATCGGGCCGAGATTGCCGAGCGACAGCAACAGATTCAAAATTTCATTCGTGACACGTCGCCTGATCCGACAACCACCCAGATGGTAGATGGATTACCATTCGGACACTCAACGCTCACATCAGAACTCCGTGAGCTCAATAAACAGGGCGTGACCGAGTCCTACAAAGATAGCTCGGCTGGGAGAGGAAGGCCCGCCAAGCGATACCGCCTAATCGATCCTCAGTGATCAGTTAGCATTTAATTCGTCAAAACACGAAATCCCTACTATAGTAACAGTAGGGAAATCGCTATCTCGCCAATAAATTAATAACCAATTCGCCGACATGCCATCAACCGTGTCGTACTGGGCCACTAATCGCCCGATATATGAGAGATAATTGTGTCTATCGAACGAATTTGTATTGATTAAGTGATTGGAAGTAAACACTTAACCCCTTTCCACTCTAACTCTTTATTAAGGGAAATCCCAGAGCTACAGCTTCAAACAACCAAGTTTGAGGAGAAAACCCCGGTGCTCTGACACCGGGATTCTGGGGTTACCCGTGGAGACGAGAACCCTAATGTCTGATAGCGACAGCTACGGAATAAACGCATCGGCACCGAATCATCCTGACGCGAGGCACGTGGACGCGCATCTCGTGGTCGACCGCCACGAGAGGGTTCCGGGAGAGCACCCTGACCCTCAGCAAAGACACGAGGGCCAGACGGAGTATTTGGAGCGATACCTCAGGTGTCTCCGCTGTGGAACCGAGGTTCTGAACGAGCGCGATTTTCCAGTCGAATGTGACGGTGAGACGCGATGAGCGGCAATCTTCCCCCCGGAGTGACGTCGGCCGACATTGACCGTCACTACGGCGGCGGTGTTCCAGATCACGACCACGAGTGGATGCCCATCGTCGAGATGGATCCTGTCCTCGAAGACTGTGCCGCCATACTCCGCGAGGAGTGTCGGTTCGCGGAGGTGGTCGACAGCTACACCGACCATCGACGCGACGAGACGTACTACGAGACAGGTGCGGAGTGCGAGGCGGAGCGTCACTATCGCTTCGAGCTCGCGTACGTCGTCGACGAGTCCGGAGTCCGACTGGAGAGCGACGACATCGACCGGCTGGAACAGGAAGATGACAAACGGTTCGAGACGGTCATCGGGGCCGTGATGGCCACAGAGCGAGGGTTCCCCGACGAGACGGAAGTCGTCGACATCGATCCAGACAGGAGCGACGGTCAGGTGGTCGTCCAGCACGATGACTTTGAGCTCGGCTACGAGCCAGAGGGTGATGCGTGATGACTCGAAACGACGGATCAGCTCACTGTCGAGAACTCGGGTGCAACCACGAGGCCACGCACACGATCGTCGTCAACGCGCCGGGCCGCGGGTACGCCGAAGACCTCGCCTGTGGAGAGCACGCTGAGAAAGCTCGTGGTCGGGTCTACGTTCGAGACGTCCGACAGCGCGGGGGTGAAGCCTGATGTCCTCGATCCAGCCGAGGGTAGAGCCACGGACTATCCGTGCCGCTACGGAACACATGACTGTCATCGAGAAAGCGCGCTCGTTGTTCTCCGTCACTACCCAGAGTGGGTCAGAGTACACTGTCGACCTTCGAGAACCCGCGTGTACGTGTAGGGACTTCAAATATCGTGAGTCTGTTTCCGAGTGCAAGCACATCCGACGCGTGCGGATCGAAGTCGGTCAGGTTGACGTCGATACGCTTGAAACAGAACTCATCGAGAGGGCGGCTGATCTCGAATCCAACGCCGCCGACCTCCAAGCTCAGGCCGAGGAGCTCACAGACACCGCCGGCGAGCTTCGGGATGCCCTGACTCGGTTAGAGGAGGTGTCGGGCCGATGAGCCGGGAGGATGTTCGGTCTGAAACCCAGGGGTCAGACGGAGAGAACACCCATCCACGTGCCTCGTTCACGGCGGATACGGAATCAGAGTCAACAGTGTACCGTGGCTGGCGAGATACCACCGCTCCAGCCGGCCAGGAGTGCAAGGTCGTTGTCGATGGTCGGCCCCTGAAATGTCGGTATGATCTCCTGTCCGCGAGTCCTGATGGCTTCGAGTGGTCGTATTCAGGCTCGGGACCGGCGCAACTGGCTATCTCGATCTTGGCCGATGCGTTCGGCGACCAAATTGCGAAGGAGTTGTACGAGGAGTTCAAGCGAGAGGTCATTGCGACCCTTCCGGAGCACGGCTGGCGGCTGACGCGACAGGAGCTTGAACAACTCGTCGACGCCGCGGAAGTGATGGACTAATGGATTCAATTCGAGAAATTCTCGACGCGTTCGGTATCACGTCGGTTTCCGAGATGACCGTGAACAACAACTATACGATCGCCGCTGACGGTTTCGAGGACTTGGTCATCGAGCGGATCGCCGAGGACCGGCTCAGCGTGGGTCAGTTTTACCAGCAACGTGGTGATTTGATGAGCGACCCCGAAGTCGTGTTCGTCGTAGAGGACGGAGAGTGGCGACCCGTGCGGTATACACAACACCCACTGGCTCATCAGCACGACGAGGCCGGAATTGATCTCGATGGGTTCCTCTCAACGTGGGATAGGAATCTCCGTCAACAGGGATTCGTTGCGGCCGCTCACAGGAGGGCCGCCGATGACTGACCACCATACGCGCCGGGAGATACTGGCTATCACTGGTTCGACAGTCTTGTTGGCCGGGTGTGCCAGCGAATCGTCCCCAGAGAAGGAGGAGCAATCGCCCAGCGAGATTGTAAATGCGTGGCTGGATGAACACGAGTCAGCTGAACGGGACGCTGTCAACCAGTACAGCGCGGGCAATGAGGCGTTTGATGCGGGAGACTACTCACGTGCGCTCATGCATTTCGAGCGGGCGACGGAGAGTTACGAGTCCTTAGAAGATGCTCTGGACAGCGAAATCCAGAACTACGAGAATGGGAGCGAGACGTGGGAACTATTCTCGACGCTTGGTCAGTACTACGCCTTCATCCGGCGGGCCTCAACATGGCGATACAGTGCGGCATACGAGCGCGCTGTCAACGACGATCCTGTTGCCTCTCAGGAGGCACTGGAGACGAGCAACGACCGGTTCGAGCGCTCCGAGGAGCTCAAGGCTGATTTCCGGGAGAGGCTCAATAGCTAAACGGCGAGCTGAGTGCCATCAACCCCTACTGAACGCTGGAATATGTTGACTACAGAGCATGGAGAAGCGACCTGTCCAGAGTGTAACGCGCCGCTTTATTTTGGCCTGAAACGGGAAGCGACCGGCTGGAAAGTCTACTATGAGTGCGATGATCACTGTGGCTTTGAGCGCATGGCTGGACGTGTGAGTCTCTCCAAGGTTGGTAGCCGAGAGGAAGCATACGACCGTGCCGAAGCGATGGGCGATCGCTGGTGTTGACCGCAACAGACAGGAAGCGTCGTTGTGAACATTACCTCAATGAGACGCTTCGAGGTTGGTGATCGGGTTCGCGTCGATATTCCCAACAAGAGCGACCCCGATCACGAACGACTCCACCGAGAGCGAGGAACGGTCGTCGATATTCTTGAGGACAACGCGGGGCAAGAGACAGGTGACAGCCGAGACTCATATCTATTTGAGGTTGAGTTGGAAAACGGCGATTCTGAGCACCTCCGCTGGCGTGATCTACGACCATCAGCCAAAGAGTGAAACAGTACTTCCGCACCTGAATCTCTGATAGCTAACCTTACAATCGTCAGAGACTTTCAAGTATGCCGAGGGTCCCGTCCGAAAGCTCCTCTAAGTGTTCCTTATTTTGATAGTGGGGGTCTTCCTCTTTTTCCTCACTACTATTGGACTCGTTATCTGATGGTTTTGGAACGTGTATCTCACCATGCCGACGTTTATGAATCCGGTCCATTGGTGAGTCGGAGGGGTCACGGTCTGGGCGCTTATCACCAACAGTTCCCGGCTTAGAATCGCCAATGTCGTGATCTCCGTTCGACCGACGTTTTTCACCCATGGCGCATACCTCAGAGGGGTATCAGAAAAAGGTATCCCGCTTTCGTCCCCACGAGGTTATTCAACCGCTTACCAAAACTGGGGCTCTACAAATAATCGTAGTTGTTCGCTCTCTACAATCCAACCCTTCTACCGATATAGATTTTCCCGATGACGAGCCTCGTAGACCACAATCTTACCCGCGTCCTCGTCGACGTCGACGAAAACACGGAACGAATCCCAATCGTACTTTCCGTCGGACTGGCCGCTCCACGGCGAATAATTCCAGTCAGTAGGGGATCGCCATTCGGAGTTTGCAACACGCTCCAGCTTCTTTTGGAGGTGAGAAGTGGCCTCACTGTCAAGCGTCTTGAACGCCGTCTCGAATCCGCGTCGGAAGGAAATGTCGTAGGCCATGGTGGACAACTACACAGCCGTGGTAGCGACTGTGTAAGTGGTCCACCTGTCTTTCGCGGACCGGTTCCAGCGGATCCGCGATGGTGGCGTACCGCGTAGTATCACAGTCACACACCTGACGTATTAAATTACTGTGAGAAGGCGGCACAAGGCTATAGGGGACGAGTCGGGAGTATCTCATCCGGTGTCGTCGTCGAATCTGTCAAGCGAGCCTATAGGTGCGTCAACATAGTGGTGACAATACGTACGCGAAAACTGGCGATGGAGTGGCTATTTGTAGAGTTCTAAACAACTAACTGACATTTGGGTGCCATCACCTGAAAATTCTCGCTCAGCACTCGTCGATTCCAAAATGTTCGATCGCACCGCCGCATGGGATTCTACCACCAAGATATATCAGCTATCCCCTCAACCGGTGTAAGTATGCCTTCAGGTTTCCTCTCATCTCGTAGTGGCCGTCCATGGTCATACGATCGGACGAACGCCGAATTTGAGTTTTATCAAGGTGAGGGATCCAGTGCGTTAGAGATAGTCGTCGTCGATCACGGCGAACGCCCGAACAAGGACTTCCTTCAGCGGACCTACTCTGACCGACGAGGCGGACGGGTTAATCCGATTCTCGTGGTCGCACTCTACGATGACAAGGTCGGTCTGTGTGGGCCGAGTGGCGAAGACCCACCCGTTTTCCGTGATATTGACCGCGGCCAGGCCGAGCGCGTCTGTGACGCCGCACTCAAAAAACCGGACAGACATATCGCTCAGTCCTTCCTGTCTGATGCCCTCCCACAGCTGGACGAGGAACTTGCCGGGCTACGGAATCAGGGCCTTCTGTCGACGCACGAACTCAGGGTTGGCGTCCCCAAACGCGACGATTGGAAGGAAGCATCTGAACGCGCTCAACAGGCGCTCACGGACGATCCGCGAGAGCTGGTGAAAGGCCTGAACTACGAAATTGACCGGCTTACAGACCAGAGCTACGTCCTCAAAGACACCAGTGATGGCCACGAGCGGGCGGTCGCGATGTTCCTCCAAGAGGACGAGTCGTTCGACCATAAACAGGACCGATTCGTCAACAAGTCACCTGTCGCGTATGCGCTCAATGAGGCCGACAAACGAAATCTGGATTACGTAATAGGGAGTAGCGGCGACACGCTTCGACTGTACACCACAAACCCGGAGGCTGGGTTCGGTTCACGCGGTCGTACTGATACTTACGTCGAGGTGAACACGAACCTCCTGGCCGACGAGAAGGCGGCGTACCTCTGGCTGTTGTTTTCCGCGAATGCCCTCAGAGACGATGGTTCCCTCCACGAGATTATGGAGGACTCCAAAGAGTACGCCGCTGACCTCGGTGGGCGTCTCCGGAACCGTATTTACGACGACGTTATTCCCGACCTTGCGGAGGCTATCGCGGAGGCTCGCGACATTGACGACCCGACGAAGGAACAACTCGACCAGACCTACGAGATGGCGCTCTTTCTCCTCTATCGTCTCTTGTTCATCGCCTACGCCGAGGATGAGGAGTTCCTCCCACGCCGACGAAACGGCCGCTATGACCAACATTCACTGAAACAGAAGGCTCACAATCTCCATGAACTCGTCCAAGAGGGCGGTGAATTTGACGACTCCTTCTACGACCATTGGGATGACGTGATGCGGCTCTCGCGTGCTATCCATCACGGTCACGAAGAAATGGGGCTCCCCGCCTACGAGGGGCGGATTCTTTCCGAAGATGAGGATGTCTCCGAAGCGGGTGCGCGGCTTGCGGACATCCGATTGAACAACGCCGAGTTCGGACCGGTGCTGTTCCGATTGCTCATAGACGAAAACGAAGATGGGTACCAGGGTCCAGTAGACTTTCGAAATATCGGTGTCCGCGAGTTTGGTGTCATCTATGAAGGCCTCTTAGAATCAGAACTCTCCGTCGCTGAACAGCCATTGACCACGGACGAAGACGGGCACTACGAACCTGTCGACACCGGAGGTCAACAAACACTCGGAGATGATGACGAAGATGTAGTTGTGGAAGAGGGCGAAGTTTATCTTCACGGCCAGTCGGGTGAACGGAAGGCCACCGGCACCTACTACACCAAGACACGATTTGTTGAACATCTGTTAGACAACTCGCTTGAGCCCGCGCTAGACGACCACATTGAGCGTCTTGACCGCCTCCGTGAAGAGGAAGGCGAGAACGCCGTCGCTGAAGCCTTCTTTGACATTCGGGTTTCGGACGTTGCCATGGGGTCTGGGCACTTTCTGGTCGGTGCTGTTGATCGGATTGAAACAAAACTCCGAGCCTACCTGACCGAGAACCAACTTACACCGGTTGAAAAAGAGCTTGACAATCTAAAAGATGCCGCGGAGGATGCGTTTGTTGGCGAAGAATATACACCAAACATTGAACGGGGGCAACTCCTCCGTCGTCAAGTTGCTCGACGGTGCGTCTACGGCGTCGACCTGAATCCACTGGCGACCGAGCTAGCTCGCCTTTCCATCTGGGTACATACGTTTGTCCCAGGTCTTCCGTTGACGTTCCTCGACTACAATCTGGTATCAGGTGACTCTCTAGCGGGTATTGGAACACTTGATGAAGTGACCGACATTCTTGACGTGAAACAGTCCTCGTTAGAGATGTTCGCCGGTGGACAAAGTGTAATGGGTGAAATCCGGGATGATATTTCGCGTCTCGGGAACTTTGCCGATGCCAGTGCTGAACAAGTACAGGAAGCACGTGACACACGGATAGAGATCGAAGAGAAATTAGAGGAGGTGAGAGCACGGTTTGACGTGCTTGCCGCTTCGCGGATTAATGACGATATAGATACAGACCCTGTCTCAGATACTAGTATCGATATAACCAACGAAGAGTGCTATGAGAGGGCACAAGAAATTTTAGAAGGAACTTCTCCGTTCCACTTCCCGGCTTCGTTTCCTGAAGTATTTGATGGCGAAAAGTCTGGATTCGACGTGGTTTTCGGAAATCCTCCATGGCAAGAAGCCACCATGGAAGAAAAAGAATTTTGGAGTCGATATGTCCCGGGGCTACAGGGAATGGAACAGACCGAATTTGAGTCTAAGAAACAAGAGCTTCGTGAATCTCGTCCTGACCTTGTGCAACAGTATAATGAAGAATTGCAAGAACAACAGAAACGAAGTCAATTTATCAAAAACGGCCCATATCCTGGTGCCGCGGCGGGAGGCTCCGCCCCAGACACGTACAAAGCTTTCACATGGCGATTCCGCCAGTTACTCTCTCATGGGGGATATGCTGGACTTGTTCTTCCTCGTAGTACTTTCTCAGGGGCTGGATCTGAGGACTTCAGACGTGAACTACTGAATGAGAGTATTGTAAGCGATCTCACGTTCTTAAAAAACAAACGTGGATGGGTATTCGATAATATGGAGCATCGATATACTGTTGCGCTACTCTGTTATCAAAAACAGCATCCATCAGAAGATGCAACACTACCACTTCGCGGGCCATTCCCTGATGAGGAAAGTTACGAAGCGGGTTTGAAACAGGGACCTTACCGATTCCCCGTTGAGGAGGCAAAAGGTTGGACTGGATCAGCGTCGTTCCCTCTACTCCCATCTGACCCTAAGTCCGTTGAGGTTTTCCAGCGAATGTCTACTCATTCTCCAATATATTATAAGCAAGGTGATTGGTTTGCTCGTCCCTGTGCGGAATTAAACTCTGGAACCGACAAGACCGCTGATGATGGTAGAAGAATAATGCACTTCACTGACGACCCTCCAGAGGAATATTGGCCAGTATTCAAGGGTGCTTCTATTAACATCTGGAATCCAGACACTGGAATCCGATATGCATGGACGGACCCTGACATCTTGATCGAGTATCTTCAGGAGAAACGGAAAAACTCGTACCAATATGCTGGGAGCCGTTCCTCATTTGCTGATTTTGATGAAGACTGGATAACTGATCCGGAAACGCATCCTTGCCATTATCCTCGTATAGCATTTCGTGATGTCGCTCGGAGAACAGATACAAGAACGATGATTTCCTCGTTAGTTCCACCAAAAACCGCCCTTACTGGTAAAGCCCCATATTTGCTTTGGCCTGAAGGAAACAAATCTGACGAAGCGTACTTACTCGGTGTTCTGTCATCGATACCACTTGATTGGTACACTCGGCGGTTTGTAGAAACAGGGCTCGATTATCACATTTTCAATTCGCTACCAGTTCCTCGTCCAGGACGAAATAATACTCTTCGTCAGCGTGCTGTTGAAATCTCAGGACGACTCGCGGCTATTGATGAACGCTACGCTGAATGGGCGGATTCGGTTGGTGTTGAATATGGACCGCTTGACGAGGAAACGAAACAAGAGAAAGTCTACGAATTGGATGCGGTTGTCGCTCACCTCTATGGCCTGACCCGCGAGCACGTCGAGGTTATCTTTGAGACCTTCCACGAAGGATGGGATTACGAGGAACGATTAGAGCGCGTTCTCGACTACTACGCGAGCTGGGCGGACCGACTGGACCTCGATCACACCGACCGCGTGACGGAACAAGAGGCTGGGGCCAGAAACGATGACTGAACGGCCACAGGTCATCGACAACCGGGGCGACAACACGCTTGCCACCGCTATCAACGCCTATCTCTCGGACTTGGACGAGCGGCTGGCCAACGATCCCGATCTCGACATCGTCACCGGCTACTTCAACCCGAGAGGGTACTTTTCCGTCGCTGAGGGGTTGGAACACGTCGACCAAGTTCGGATTCTCATCGGTGCCCAGCCCGACCAGGAGGGCAAGGAACACTGGCGACACCCAGAGGAACCACGAGGGGAAGCATACGAACGCAAGCGCATCGAGGAGGCACTCCAGACGCTTGACCAGAACCTCGAACGCGATCGGGACTTATTGGGGTTCTCCCGTGATGTTGATCAGGGCCTTCAGGAACTCGTGGATTTCCTTCGGAGCGACCGCGTCGAGGTGCGCCGCCACGAGGACAGCTTCGTTCACGGGAAGGCGTACTTGTTCTCGGACAGCCAGGGGGCGATTGCTGGGTCATCAAACTTCACCGGCGCGGGCCTGAACTCAAATCTGGAGCTGAATCTCGGAACCTACGATCCGCACGTAACCGAGCGTGTCAATGATTGGTTCGAAGACCTTTGGGAAGAAAGCGAACCGTTCGACCTCGCCAGCCTCTACGAGGAACGATTCGAGCCCTACGATCCCCATCTGATCTACCTCCGGGTACTCTACGAGCGATACGGTGACGAACTGGAGGAAGAACGAGAGGACGACGGAGGTGCTATCAACCTGACGAACTTCCAGCAAGACAGTGTCAGGCGGGCTAACCGCTTCCTCGACAAGCACAACGGCGTCATCATCGCCGACGAGGTCGGGCTCGGGAAGACGTACATCGGAGGGAAGCTCCTCGAACAGTACGTTCAGGAGAACCGACAGCGTGCGCTCGTCGTCGCACCGGCATATCTCCGAGACGGGATGTGGACACAGAAGCCAGCCGAGTGGGGCGTACAGTTCGAGACTGTTTCCTACGCCGAACTCCGAAACGACAGTCAACTCGGCGGAGATGCTAACAACCTCAGCCTTCCCGTGGACGAGTACCAGTTGGTCGTCATCGACGAGGCCCACGCGTTCCGCAACCCAGGCACCCAGCAATCTCATGCTCTCCGTACCCTCCTTCGAGGTGATCCGCCGAAAGACGTGGTTATGCTCACGGCCACGCCGGTCAATAACTCCTTGTGGGACCTGTACTACCTCCTAAATTATTTCATCCGGAACGATGCGGCCTTCGCCAACGAAGGGATCCGATCACTTCGAGACCAGTTCAAGGAGGCTCAGGCCGAGGACCCGTCGGACCTCAGCCCCGATATGCTGTTCGACGTCCTCGACCAGACGACCGTGCGTCGGACCCGACGGTTCATCAAGAATCATTATTCCAATGCGACCATGCCCGATGGCGACGGCGGAGAGGTCCGAATTAACTTCCCGGACCCGAAGCCCCAGCGCGTTGATTACACCTTCACAGAGACGTTTGGTGACGACTATTTCCTCGATGTCGCGGATGGGCTGGCGGCTGGAGACAGGGACGAAGCTGAACTCACATTGGCCCGTTACCGCCCATCCTACTACTTAGAGGGAGAGGAAGACGCCTCTGAACTCTCGCTGGTCGGACTGTTGCGGACGGGTCTCCTCAAGCGGTTTGAGTCGTCGAGCTACGCCTTCAAGAACACGCTCGACGGGATGATCTCGCAATACCGAATTGCACTCCAACTCATAGAGGAGGGCTATTTTCCGGAGACAAACGCGATTGACGAGTGGGTCGAGACTGATAGTGACGAAGGGATGGAGGAGCTTTTCGATGAGACAAACGACGGGAATATTTCACTTGCGTCCGCCGATGCCGATCCTGATGAGCTTCGGGCTGACTTAGAGCACGACATCGAGATATTGGAGCGGTGGCGTGACGGAGCCCAGGCTGTCAGTCGAGACGATGACGAGAAGCTCCATGCCCTTCGTGATACGCTTGAGGACATCGTTGAGATGGCGCGAGAGGACGCTGAGGCGCGGCAAATTTCGGATGAGGAGGTTGAGGTGGCCTTCCGTCAGAATCGCAAGGTGCTCCTATTCTCCTACTACGAGGACACTGTCGATTGGATTTACGAGTACCTGGAGTCCGTTGTCAGCGAGGATGAGGACTTGTCGTGTTACGAGGGCCGCATTGCCGCTGTATCCGGCGACGGCTCGAAGTACGGTGTCACACGCGAGGAAGCCGTCCATGGGTTCGCCCCGAACTCAGGTGATGCTCCTCCGGGTGCTACCGACGAGTTTGATATTCTGATTGCTACTGACGTGCTGGGCCAGGGTGTCAATCTCCAAGAAGCACGAAACGTCATCAACTACGATCTCCCGTGGAATCCAATGCGGGTTGTTCAGCGGAACGGACGTATTGACCGAGTCAATTCCCCGCATTCAGAAATCTACCCGTACTCGTTCTTCCCCGAGGACCGGCTCGATGATCTTCTCGAACTCGAACACCGGGTTCGGGAGAAACTTACCCAGGCGGCACGCTCGATTGGGGTTAGTGGGGGCGTTATACCCGATATGGAGACCCTCAACCAAAACTTCGCGGAGAAGGTCGAAGAAATCGACTCGATCCAGCGCGAAGAATCAGACTTCTACGAGCAAGGTGGGGCTGAGGCCGCGGCTTACTCCGGGGAGGAGTACCGTCAGGAACTCCGCGAGGGTCTGGAAGACCGCGAGGACCAGATCACGTCGTTACCGTGGGCGGCCGGGTCTGGATTCCGTGGTGAAGACCCTGGTTACTTCTTTTGCGCTCGGGTCGGTGACGAGGTGTTCATGCGGTTCGTTCCTCACGAGATGGATGACGACGACGAGTTGGTACAGGACACTCTCACCTGTCTGAAACGGATCGAATGCTCTCGTGATACCGAGCGTTCCCTCCCCGATGCGATGCGAGACCAAATCTACGGAGCGTGGGAGACAGCACAGGAGGACATCTATCGTCAGTGGCAAGAACAGACTGACCCACTGAACGTCCAGCCTGACATCCGTCGACTGTTCCGTGAGGTGGGCCAGCATCTCCGTGACCACTGGCCAGATGATCTGACTCAGGACGAGCTCCAAGAGACTGTGGAGGCGGTGGAGGCTCCGTGGGGTCGGAAATACGAACGTGAGCTTCGGGAAATCTACGAAGACGATTCGCTGGGTCCTATCGAAAAGTCACGGGAGCTCGTCGATAAGGTCGAGGAGTTGGGGCTACAACCATTCGAGGCTCCTGATCCGCTCCCGCCGATCGAAGAAGACGAAGTGAAACTGGTCTGTTGGATGATTGTTGCTCCTGAGGAAGATCAGGACGATCAGAAGGATCGACCTGGACTAATGTCACAGATGACGTTTAGCAATTCTTAGTCGGGAGCAATGTCTTCCCAGATAGTGTATCTATCGTCAGCAAGTAGTAGCTGATTCTGTCGGGGATATTTGTACCCTCGTCACGGGGTGTTAATATGGCGCGGCTACACCAGTATGGCCCCAATTCATCTAAGAACGGGTATCATCTGAAAGGGTGGACGAAGCATTCCGGTAATACAACACTTCAAGTCCGCTACCCGTGCGAACTTCTATTCGATTGGATGGGTCTGGAGTCAGGTGACAGGGTACCATCGGATTTGATTACCGCTCTCCTTGGATCAAATCTTCTTTACACTATTGGTGACGGAACAACAATTGACGACGAACCGGAGTGGACGCCGTCACTGAATACAATTAGCGAGGACCTGACAGATGGACAGCGCGAGCGACTTCTCGGGTTCATTCGGGAATATGATGGTCCGAGATGTAAATTTATCCAACAGCTCCAATCGGAGGTCGATACTGGAGAAGGGATTTCGGGGAATGCGAGATTATCCTCGCATACCTCAGATCACCAAAATTGGTACGCCTGTATTGACTCTAAATCTCGTGGAGCGGATGAATCATTACATCAAATCGCAAACCAGGTATTTGATTCTCAGCCACTTTCTGAGGAGGCGAGGTCAATAATCAAAAAGTGGAATACAGATGCGAATCTGGAGGCGTTCGCTGAGGCTCCACATATTGAGTCTTCTGTACGTCTATTCCACAATTATGTCGGGACAGTAGATTCTCTCTGGATGGAAGATGATGCACTGGTGTATCAAGTGTCACTTCCGGACACTAATGAAAAGGACTCAGAGCCGAAGTTCTTTGTCAACCATTTTCCGAAAGATGTCTGGGACGACGGAGCCGAGAAGTTTGAATCCATTTTCAAGATAATTGTTCCTGATGACCATACTGATCCGTTACCTGTCGTAAATGAGAATGAAACCGTTCTTCATCAGATTATTATAGCGGATGGAGAAGCTTTGTACTGGTCTGTGGGATTATTGGAGGGCTCTTTCCACTCGGAGGAGATCGAGAAGGCTGAGTTTGGTACTTACTTAGAAGTAATATTTGATGTTACATCCCAGTTGGTGGAGTCCCTGATCGGTGAGACAATCGGTGAGTCAACTGATGATATTGAAATCGAGTTTGAGACAAAGCCTCTCAAACAAGATATGTCGTAATCAGGAATTTGGATATAATTTGGTTTTCCGCACGGGCCAGAGACACGCTCAAGAGAGCGGCCCGATGCCATCAAACCCTACGTAATGTCGTCTCTGACTGGTCCGACCACCTCACGATTTCAGAATCACACGCCTGTCGTTCTTGAAGGCCACCCATTTTCGTGTCCGTACATAGGGGCTTGTGTATATGTACATACAGAATATAGCGTCTCACCAGATACTTAGGGAGACGACGAGTAAACGGTGTCTACGTGTCCGTATCGGTTGACATCCCGCCACGGTTGATCAGAACGGTATACAGGATGGCCAGCGAGAGAAACCAGTCTTTCGAGAAGCATGAAGGGTGGGATAACGACGCCAAAAGGTGGGGTGTAGACCCTGAAGATCGGAACGTTGTTGGACTCATGGGAGAGATGGCGTTTGCAATCTACGCGAATCTTGAGATCGACACTGAGCTCGTCAAATGGACAGATGAGGGGGTAGACTTCAAGGTCACAATTGATGGTACTGAGCGAACGGTCGATGTGAAGACCAGTCAGAAAGAGCCGTATGCGCTGTTCGTGAAGGAGTGGCGGGTTGATTCAGACTACTATATTCTCGGGCATCTGGAAGATGAAACAGTCACGTTCCTTGGAGCGGCGACGAAAGAGATGGTGCTTGAAGGAAAGCACAAGGAGTCGAAGTTTGGTCACTACAATTACGAGGTTCCAGTGCGGTCACTGAATCCGGTTCCAGATAGTGAATCCATCGTGGGGTAGGAAGTTGTGAGCCACCCCTGTTGACGTAGGTGTAAGCGATAAGATGACAGGCTGTTTCCCCTGTTGTCGTAGGGTGTTCGAGACATACTGTGGTCCTGTGACGTAGGTAGCTATATAAAGGAAGGCGTGGAAATAGGGATGTTAGCGCCAATTAAGTGGCAAGATGACCCGCTACACCGGCCAATACCGGTGTTTGGTGGGCGCGGCCTTAGGACGCTGTCCCGTAGGGGTCCGCCGGTTCAAATCCGGTCCCGCGCACTTCTCCGCGAACAATTCGTGAGCGGAGAGTGCAGGTCAGGCAGGATTTGACCCCCGGAAGGAACGCACAGCGAACGGACGTGAGCGAGCATTTCTTCCTCCGGTTCAAATCCGGTCCCGCGCACTACTGTATTGACGTCTTTTGAAACCCACAAAAAGGAGAGACAATAGACTACTCACCGATTATCACTGCACGTCAATGATGACCGTGTCGCTGACGTACTCTTCTGCGTTTGAAGCTATAACTTGCAACAGGTACTCACCACCGATATAGCGAGGTGGTAAATCCACCGTTACGGACGGCGAAGCTGAGGTAACGAGGGGGTTGTAAGTGATGTAAATATCACCCCGAGTCGAAATCTGATTGACAACACTCGCAGCCCCGGCCGAGCTGTTGGCCAGTGTCCAGTCCACCCAGAGAGGTTTGATTTTAATCGACTCGATATCCTCAGCCGTTATCGAGATCGTCGCCTGCCCACCAGAACTGATCTTATCACCACTTGCTGACACTGTTGCCTGTGCCGCATTGACATTGGCGCTAATGTTATCACTACTATCAGTACTCGATACTGTCATGGTATAAGTACCAGCGTCGTTTGGGCCGGTTGGGATGCTCAGTGTCTTCGTCACCGATCCCGACCGACTCACGTCCACTGACTCAGTGGTACTTCCTAGCGCACCGACATCAAGTGTCAAAGAGCAGGTCGTATCAACCTCACCCGTGTTCGTCACTTCGGTAGTGATCTTGAGGGGTTGGCCCTCGGTCACCGGCCCATTTGAATTCGTTATCGAGACGTTGCATGTCGCGGGCTCCATCAACTCTACTGATCGACTATCTGTACTGTCTTCGGTCTTCGCTGTCGTAGAGTAAGATCCAGCATCAGCAGTGCTGGTATCTACAGCGGTGCTGGTATCTACAGCAGTGCTAATATCTACAGCAGTACTGGTATCGAACGAGAACGTTCTCGTCTGTACCTCTCCTCCCGACAAGGTGACTGTTGCCGACTGTGAACCGAGGGTCCCTGCATCGACCTGAACTGTTTCAGTCATTGAGCCAGTTCCCGTGTTATCGACTTGTACGTCAATTTCGAGAGTCTCACCTGCAACGACGGGACTGTTCGTGTCAGAGATCGTCACTCTCACCGGACTCGGGATAGTTGTGAACTCCCATACAGGGCTGGCCGTCGTAGCTCCATGTTCGTCCGTCGCAATCACCTGCCAGAAGTATGTCGAACCGTAATCGAGTGTATCTGGCGTATATGTCGTTGATTCGTGACTGCTCGCTACGGTTGTATTCGGCGTAGAATTACCCTTGTTGAGACGAATGTCGTAGGTGAGCGTGTCGTTATTGGGGTCGCTTCCAGACCATTCGAGTGTCGGCTGCCGAGATACACCGGTGTTCCCGTCCGAGGGACTGACGAGAGACGGTGAGTCGGGTTGCGTGTTCTGCTCGACGGTAACTGTACCTGAGAAGTTTTGCGTATTATTCTGAGAATCGATAGCCTCAGCCTTGACATCGTGAGTCCCCTCTGGGAGAGTCAATTGACCTGACTCAGACCTGGAGTCGTTTGGATCCTCGTTAGCGGCTTCCACTTCGTGGACATTGCCGTTTGCCTTGAATCGGATGACGTAGTTTGCCGTTGCGTCCCCCGAGTTGGTCAGATCGAGCGAGACTGAGAATGTTTCCCCAGCTACGGCCGACGAGGGAACCGAAAAGTTCGAGAACGAGAGTGATGGTTCGGGAACTCCACCCCCAAAGTACGGGTCACTCGAATCAATAACGTAGCCACTCCCAGTATTACTTACAGAAATGTAGTACTCGCCACCGTTCGACGGGGTGAAAGTGACTTTGTCTTTGTTAGGGTCGGAGAAGTCCTTATACTCCGTTCCTGTATCTTGGTTTACAATATGCCACTCGTACCCATCGATCGTGTTGCCATTACTATCTTCCTGGATGTGCCCAACGTCGACGGTGACCTGCTCACCGGGTTGGGGATTGACCGGGAGAACAGTCATCTCTGGGGAATACCCATCATCGTGGTCAACCCCAATGTCCACGGTGGTCGAGGTGGTCGCCGACGTGCCAGATTGGTGGTCGTAGACGATGACGTCGGCGGAGTGACTCCCCTCCGTTCGAAAGATCGAACCTTGGCCGTCGTTCATATCTAGATAGACTTCACTAGGATTTCCGTAGGCGTCGTCAGTCTCGGCTCCGACGAGGAATCCCCGGTCGTTCACGACCCGGATGTCGTAATCTCTCCCGTCGTCGGTCCCGACATCGTGCTCCAGATAGCCCTCGTCCAGGTTCGAGTAGGCACCGCCTTTGATCGCCAGCGGGCCATCTTGGTTTTCGTTCTGGAAGTAAGGGTTACTAATACCGACTGACCCGGACCCGTCGGTCGTCGAGAACGACCACGTCGAGGAAGATACAGTGGCGTTGCCGTCGTCGGCGACGACCTTCCAGTAGTAGGAGGTATTTTGCTGGAGGCCACTCACATCTACGGAGGTAGTCGATGTGCTAGTGTAGAACGGCGGGTTCGAGGAGGTCCCAAAGTACACGTTGTAAGTGATTGGGCTGTACTCTGATGTTGATTGGCTCCAAGACAATGTGAGACTCGTGGCCAACTGAGATGCGCCGGACTGTGGACTCGGATTCGAGGGCGCAGTCAGGTTTGAAGAGCCCGCCTCAGTCGTGAACGACCAGACTGGTCCTGCAGTCGTTCTCCCCTCTTGATCCACAGCAACGACTTGCCATGAGTAGTCTGACCCGTAGTCAAGACTCGTGTCGTACTGGGTGGACGATAATCCATTTGCGACCTTTGTGTTCGGATTCGAGTCGCCCTTATCTAAGAATATATCGTACGTCACGCCGGTCGCCGACGAGTCTCCGGGATCCCAGTTTAACGTGGGACTCGTCCCTATACTCCCGGCGTCATCAGACGGTTGGGGGTTCTTTGGCGCGGCCGGCCCATTTCCTTCGACTATCTCGAACGCGTCCTCGGTAATTACCGTGTCCAGCTTCGTCTGGAGGTTGTTACGGTTGGACTCCTCCCAAACCACGATGTGAGAGTCATATGTGTTTAATGGGGCATTAGATCCGTCATCGTCTTCGACGACCCACGGAACTGAAACCTGTTTGGTTTCGCCAGCTGCGAGTTGGACACTTGTGCCGGTGCTGTCCCCATTGTCATAAGAATTATTCTGAGAGTCGTATACAGTGTGTCCGATAAACACCTCTTCAGTCACGTCACTCTCATTAGTAATTTCGACAGTTGCATCTACTGTCTCATCTTGGGAATACTCACCTTCTGTTCCAATAGTAGTTTGTGATATAGAAACAGATAACCGAAGTAAGGCAGCATAAACATCAATATAGCCATGGCCAATGAGGGGATTACCGGTTCCATTGACGTTAGGATCCGATATTTCCCCAGCGGTTGTTTTTAATGCCTCAATAATATCGTCTACAGCAACATTGCCTAACTCTAGCAACTGCGCAACGGCGCCGGCAACATGGGGTGCAGCGGCTGATGTACCATCGAAACCGTTATATTTGCCGTTATCTAACGAACCACATCCTTCGGTCGTCTGGGACACACGTGATGGGGCAGCGACATCTATACCGTCTCTCCCATCTCGTGTAGGCCCCCGAGAGGAGTAATGCTTCAGATGACCTGCGCTGGGTTCGTCCCCCTTGTCGGTTGCTTGAACGGCTGCAGTGGAGATAGTACGGTTATCTGTCGAGGTTGCCGGAATGCCTATGTTTCTTTCTTTTGATGCGTCAGGAAGATGGTGGTTAGTGCCATCCGTAGGCCAACACCAGATGTCGAATTCATTGTTGCCACTTGCACCAACATTTTCTATTTCTAAATATACATCTTTTTGAAAATCGCTACTGAACTCGAATACAACTAATGGCTCAGTGTTAGGACCATCGTTTTTTACAATAGTATTTTTATCAGTACTTTCATAGCCTCTCACAACATAGTCTAGATCATCTAGATTCTCCCAGCTATCCCAGTTGATAAACAACTTTCCAATACTGTCACCGTCCAAGTGACTGTATTTCAGATATTCAGTACCAGAATCATCAAATTCCATTATACCTGTATTGTTCGTGTCTTTAAATTTTCCATGCCATGTCATTTTTTTACGTGGCGACCAAACATTATTGTAATTGCCGGCAGAAATTGCGGAAATGCGATTTCCATCTGTGAATTCACGTATTTTTTGGCTTCTATCATCCTTTCCATCTAGACGATCGTTAGGGGGAAAATTTAATGAAGAGCTCAGTACGTCCGTGTCTGGATGTTGGTTCAGAATATTGTTTATCCTATCCATAAAATTACCGCCAATTGCACTCTCGTCGGCTGCTGCTAATACCAGGTCCACGTTTGGCGCCATATCGTGAATGATTTCTGTACAGCCTGTTCCATGTAGCTCACTCTTTTCAGCAAATAAATCACTATCACCTATCGTATCAACAACATTACTGCCATATTTTGAGTGTGTATCCGGCCAAAACGCAGGGTCATCTGAGTCTATTATCGGGAACGCGTCGTGACCTGAATCGATGACCGCGACCTTGATATTGTCACCATCATATCCTTCTACTTGAAGGTCATCAGAATTGACAACTGTTACTCCCTCTGACGTAGTTGTTAATGATGGTACTGGAGGATGGTACTCCATTATCGAACGTACGTTACTATCACTTGCTATTCTTGTAATTTTTTCAGCTTCTAAAACGGCATATATTGTCCTATTGTAATCGAATTCGACTGACCCTCCGAGATATTCAATATACCGAACTGTATCTCTTCGACTACTTATGTCATCAACACGAATGTGAAGCTCGAACTTTTCACCAATTTCAGCGTCTCGAACAGTATCATCTGTTTTCAAGAGCTTGTTATCCAAGTTAGATATTTTTGCTTCTAAATCATCAACAAATTTTTTATTTATTTTTACCATTTCAATTCCCTATAGTTGGCATATCAGTTATTGAAAAGTCGTGCAATTTACTCTCCCCTCTTTTCCCAGAATTATTGCCTCTAAGGCCTAACTCGAACATGGCAAACGATAAGCAGAATGTTCAGGTGTGCACTATAAGTAATTTCGGTTGAATTTCAGGTTACGGCCATTTACTTTCATGTTATTGGGTGGGAGATTGTTGGTCTAGTCTCAGCAATAACTGGAAGTTCCAGCAGTCAAATGTAGTGCAAATAGTCCTACACATAAGATTTAGATGTACATTACGTATGTAGGGTAATGACAGGACATGATAAAGAGACCGCCAGTTAACCCTGTGAAGACGATATCGACCGCTTGTTCACACAGACTCACAGCGTGAAGGTGAGCAAGCGGCACATCCTCATCAACCTACTGTACAAGAGGGCAATACTCAACCATACAACCGATGATGCCGTGATGTCACAATCAACCAACAGTCAGTGATACAAGCCCTGGAACAAAGGTAGTCTCGCAGTCCAACCGAGTATTCTGACCCCCTAAGTTGAAGATCAGGAGCAGGTGAAGCTAGTCTGGTGGATAGCTCTCGCATCTGAGTCGGATGAGTCTGCAGAGGAGGACCGTCCCTCGTTGATGTCACAGGTGGAGGTAGACACGTTCGAGACGTAGGGGGCACGCTACAGTTTCGTGGGCGAGGGTACGACATCAAGACCGAGACGAAGCGGACCCTGCTACCAGCCTCGTAAGCCAGGTGGCGTACTTCTACTCAGAGGTCGGCTCAGGTAACCGGTAATTCGACCCCGAAAGACCCGCTATTGGGATAGTTATTAGCATCCACTTCGAAGTAGCCTCTGTCCAGCGGTTTTTCCGTCAACGTGTCTGACAGCAGGGGTGCGCTTCGAATAAGGCTAAAACACGCCTTCGGAGTCCCAGACCAATTAGAGCCAGCACGGACGTTGAAGTGATCGAGGCGGCTACAGGCCCCTATGACCCGCCGTTCCGAAACGTGCCCCAATTGCGGTGAGAGCTTCAACTACAACGTGGCGACCGGTACAGGCCCCTCAGAGTTCCTGAGCGAGGGTCAATGCCCGAACTGTGGGCATCATATCCGAACACCTCCGGGGACGTAGTGGATGTCGACACGCGTCACGTTGGCCCCGCGGTACGTTCGCCTCGCTCAGAAAATCGCAGAGGAACGCAATCAGTCGTTCGAGGAGAGTAGAGCATGGGATAATCAGTCGGATTCCTGAGGTGTCGATCCCGAGGAACGGAACTTCCGTGGTGTCATGGGGGAGCTGGCGTTCGCCGAATACGCCGGACTACAGATCGATGCGACGACTGCACGGTGGGGAGACAGTGGCCATGACTTCCAGGTGGAGATCCGCGGAGAGCCGACCACTGTAGACGTGAAGACAGCGAACAAGGAGCCCTCGGCGCTGATGGTCAAGGAATACGCTGAGAACGCCGACTACTACGTTCTCGGCCATTTGGACGACCAGATGGTGACGTTCTATGGAGGGGCTTGGAAGGAGAGCGTTCTGAATGGCGTGCGAAAGGAGTCGAAATACGGTCATACCAATTACACCTTGGGCGTGGACTATCTGGAGCCGCTTCCAGATCCCGATGAAATTGTTCTGAGGGAAGGTAGCGCCTAACGCTGTCCCGTGATCAGTTTTATAAAGAAAGCGGGTGAATCAGGGTTTAGACAGGCCGATCCCCGGCACATATTCCAGTATGAGCCGCTAAGAAGGTGGGATTGCCGGAGTTAGCTTAGGACGCTGTCCCGTAGGGGTCCGCCGGTTCAAATCCGGTCCCGCGACTTCGAGACCACACGTTCTTGCCGCCAACCCTCTAACCCAGAAGTATGTATCTCGCGGACGAGTCGTGGCCGGATCTGGAATCGTACTTCGAGTCAGAGTCGCTAGCGCTCGTGCCACTGGGATCGACCGAACAGCACGGCCCGCATCTCCCGGAGGGAACCGATCACCTGATCGCCGAGGCACTGGCACGGAGGGCGGCCGAGCGGACGGGGTATCTCTGCACGCCGACGATCAACGTCGGTGTCAGCTCCCACCACCGGCAGTTTCACGGCACGATGTGGGCCGACGCGCCAGCCTTTCGAGACTACATCGAGTCCATTACTCGAAACCTCACCTACCACGGGATCGACCGCGTGATCTACGTCAACGCCCACGGTGGGAACGTCCAGCACCTCCGGGAAGTGGGCCGGCGACTCCGCGATAGCGGGGACGCATACGCCATCGAGTGGATGTGGGACGAGTCGATCCCTGACCTTGTTGATGACCTCTTCGAGCAGAACGGCCCGCACGGCGGCCCCAAGGAGACGGCGATGATCCAGCACATCGCGGGCGAGCTGGTCCACGACGACCGCCTCGCCGACGCTCGCGATGGCGGACTATCTGCGTTCGACGAGTCCACCGGGCGTAGACATGGCGCACGAACGTTCTACGATGCCATCGACAACTCTGATAACGGCGTCTTTGGCGACCAGACAGACGCGACCGCCGAGAAAGGACAGCAACTGTTCGACGCTGCCAGCGACCAGCTGGTCCGGCTGAGCGAGTGGCTGGCCGAGCAGTCCTTCGAGTCGCTCGTCCCGAAGAGACACGTGTGAACAACACCCAAAAACGTTTCTACCAGTGACGTGTCGGTCCCGGTATGAAACGGTACTACGTGCACGTCCTGCTGAGCGTGGCCACAGCAGTCGGGCTCTTGGCCATCGGCGGGGTCATGTATCAACGCTTCGGCGTCGACCTCTACATGGTGGGATTCCTGGTCCTGGGGATCCTGCCGCTGTATCGGACGCTCCCGTCGCTGGTATTGCCTGATCGATTCGATAGGCCTCGGGTGTCGCGTCAGCAGCTGGTTCTCGACATCGTGGGGATTGTCCTCGTTTCGGTCGCGCTGTACCTTTTCGTCGTCGAACGCGCGGCGCTCGGTGACTATATCGCGGTGTAGGGACCCAGACGCGTCCCGTCGAGCAAGTATGCCTCGCCGTCTGTGAGCCCATCGGGGAGAAACGGCGAGAGAAAGTCCCGCCCTGCGACGTTGATCCAGGTTCCGCCCGAGCGGTCGTTGAACGCCGGGCAGACGACGAGGTCGGCCTCGATATCGGTCAGGCTGTCGCCGTAGTGCTCCCGGAACGGTTCTGGAGCGAGTTGTCCGCGAAGCCAGACCCGTTCGGCCCGGCTGCCACCGACCTCGTCTTCGAGACGGACGACCGGATGTTCGTGAGCGACACAGACCGTGTCGGCCCCCAGCACGTCGGGTGCGGGCCAGGTGTGGCCATGGGCGAAGCCGACCGACCCGATTCGCGTGCCGTCACCGTCGACAACGGTCACGTCGTCGTAGTCGCCGGTCACGGACTCGATCTCGCCGTCGTGGTTCCCCTTGGTGATCGTGATCGGGACGTCGACGGCCGCCAGGAGCGCCTCGATCTCTTCGCGTTCCTCGCCGGTGGGCGCGCCGATAGCGGTTGCCAGATCCCCGAGCAGGACGAGGCGATCAGGGTGATGGGCCCCGAGGAGGTCGAGAACCCCCTGGCGACGCTGGTCGGCCGCGGAGTCAAGCTCGACACCCTGGTATTTGAGATCGGCTTCCAGCCCGGCGTGATAGTCCGCGACGACGAGCGCCCGCTCCGTGCCACAGTCTGCAAGCGCCGCGGGCGTGCCGGGGATCGGTTCGACGCCCATCAGATCGGCGTGAGCGTCTCGTCGTCGGGTTCGTAGCACCGACCGTTCATCAGCGCGTCCTGAACGGCTTCTTCGACGTCATCCGGATCAGCGCCGTACTGTTCGACGACGCTTGCGATCACGCCCTCGCGGTCCGCACCGTCACCGTCGTCAAGGTCGCGCATCGCGTCCATCACCGCGTCTTCGAGGTCGACTTCGGTGCGGTCTTCTTCCTCGTCAGTCGCCGAAGCGTCGAGTTCGCCGGCTTCCTCGTCGGCTCCGACCTCGGTGTCCGTCTCGGGTGTCTCCGTGACGGCGTCGGTCGTCGCCGCGCTCTCGCTGGGTGTCGCCGACTCGTCGCCAGCGGGAGCGCCGGAAGACCCGGGTGCTGGGTCGGCGTCCGCCGCGCCGGCGGGTGCTCCAGCGCTCTCGGCAGCTTCGATATCTTCCGGATCGGGTGTCTCAATGTCGGCCTCGCCGGGCTCTTCGACTTCGGCCCCGCTCTGGAACTCAGTCCCGTACTCTGATTCGACCTCTTCGCGTGTCTCCTCGTCGAGGTCGAACTCACCAGGCTCGAAGTCGCCGATGTCCCCGGATTCCTCGGTCGAACCTGGTTCGGAAGTATCAGCCTCGGCGGTGCCAGTCTCGGCCGACTGCGAATCCCCGCTGGTTTCTGCGGATGTCGTCGTGGCAGCTACCTCACTGGTGTCGGCTGACATCATCGTGTCGCCCGCCTCGTCAGATTCAGAGGTGGTCGCTGTGACTGATTCCTCACCAGCTTCAGAAGCGGTCGACGAGACAGCCTCCTCGCCCGCCGACGTTTCCGTCGTGACTGATTCGGACTCGGATTCACTCGTGTCCGTCTCGGCTGCACTCCCGGCCCGTGAATCCGCCGCAGCTGTGCTCTCGATGGCCTCATCGACGGCACCGGCTGGAGACTCGGCACCGGGTTCGGCCGGGGTGGCCCCGCTCGTATCGAGATGGCGGTCGGTCAGCGTCGAGAAGTCGACCTCGCCCGTTGCGTCGGGGATGACCGATCGCGACTCGACTTCGTCGCGTTCGCCGGCGACGACGCGGACGGCGTCGAGCGCTGTTTCGCGAAGCGCCTGGAGATATGTACCGCCCGTCCCGTAGTGATCAATCGCCAGCGGGATGCCCGCTGCCAGACCCTCGGAGACACCGTCGGCTTCGAGCGCCGATCGGAGTTCGTCACCCCGAACGTCGCTCTGGAGAGCGCTGGCCACGTCTGCGATTCGTGCGAGCGTCTGCTCGGCGGTCTGGACCGTCCACCGGTCGCGCGTGTCGGCGTCGACTTCGTTGACGCTCTCGGGCCGGACCGACGTGTAGGTCACGTCGCTGTCCTCGGGCTGGAAGGTGCGGGCCTTCCCCGAGACGGCGACGAACGTCGGCGGGTCGGCACGTTCGAGGAAGGCCTGGGCCTCGGGCTGGTACTGGCCGGCGTAGACGACGAACGCGCCGGTGGGGTCGACGATGCGCGCCCGGAGTACGTCGTCGCTCACGGGCTGGACTTCCGTCAGAACGCCGACGACGAACAGGCGATTGATTCGGGCTCCCGTGGGTGTCACAACGTAGTTCGGAGCGCGCTCTTCGTCGCTTTCGGCGTAGGAGAAATCGGCATCCTCGAACTCGGTGGCGAACAGCCGGTAGGCCGTCTCCCGACGACCTGGCCCACCGTCCTCGCTCTCGCTCATGCGTCCACCTCCGCGAGCAGCGCGACTGCACGGTCAGCCGGGTCGTCCTCGACTTCTCCAAAGTCCTCGGCGTTGAGGTTCGCGCCGTAGTCGTCGATGCTCAGCGTCCCGCGGACGCGGAACTCCCTGCCGACGAGAACCTCGCGAATGGCATCGGCGACGACCTCCTTGTCCATCGCGTCGCGGGCGTGTTCACGCGCGTCGTCGACGTCCCCACCGTAGAGCCGCTCGGTGAGTTCGTCGTCGAGAATGACGGTCACGGTCCCCGTGCCGTCGTCGAGGATGGCTTTCGTCCGCAGATCCTCGACGGCCTCGACCTGGCCGTGGCTCCGGCACTGGTCGTTCTGGACGATCCGGCCACACTCGGGACAGCGCTCGATCAAGCCCGAGCCGTCGCGGACGGCGATGACGTTCCCAAGTAGTTCGACGTCGAACATCCCACCGGAGTCGAGCGCTTCTCTAATGGACAGTCTCGGTGCGTTCTCGGCGATTTCGACATCGTGGTCGAGCGCGCGCACAGTCGAAAACTCCGAGACGTTGATCGACGGCGATCCCCGGAACTCCCGAACGTAAGTATTCTCGATACGGACGGACGCGCCAGCTTCGATTTCTGGATGTGGATCCCAGTCGGTGAACGGCAAGCGGGCGGTCTCGTCGCCGAGAACGCCACTCAGGATCGTCGTCTCTCCGTCGCGGCCGTCAATGACTTTCTGCTCGGATTCGACGATGCTGACTTCGATGTCGAGCCCGCGGTCGCCGGGTTCGATGTCGATCAGGTCTGTGTCACCGCCGACCTCGTAGGGGACATCGAGTGACTCCTCAAGCGTCTCGACGCTCGTGGACTCGCCGAGATTGAGCTCGGCGTTGCCTTCCCACTCCCGGACGCCGGCATTGCCCGCACGGATGGTGTCGCCGGCTTTCAGATCAAAATCTTCCCACGCCGTGTAGGAGAGTTTTCCCGTTTTGTCGGCGATTTCGCCCTCGAAGATCGTGTGGTCTGCACCCTGATAGCGGATCGAGCGTTTGCCGACGGTCAGGATTCGGCCGGTGACGGTGACATTCGAGTCGTCAGTCGTCACGTCGGCAAGGTCCTTGCTCTCGGGTTCGGGACTGCCGCTGTCGCTGCCATCACCGTACTTCCGGCGGAGACTCTGTTTTGCTTCCTCCAGCGGGACGCTGTAGGACACCAGATTCTCCAGATCGCGTTTGACCTCCTGTTTGTCTGCGCCGAGAGTGGAGGCGAGCTCCTCGGCCTCGTTTTCGAGATTCATCACCGGTGGTTCGACTGGCTCATACTAAAATGGTCGGCGTCGACACGATGACTCACAGAGATGCAAGGAGGGAGGTCACGGCCCCAGTCGTGGGTCACTCACAACGGGTGTAGTTTGTATGCCAATCCGTAACAAAGGCTAAGAGACTGGGCGAGCAATACTCAACAGTGATGCCATGTCACTTGGTAACGAAGTCGAACGAGCTATGAGCCGCACTGAATCTGAACGGACTCAACTGCGGGTCTATGAGTGTGCGAGTTGTGGTCGGGCGTTCGCGCGCGATCATGACGTGTGCCCGGCATGCGACGGTGAGGTCGATGAAATTATTTTGCGGTGAGTGGGGGCACCAGCATTTCGGTCGGAGCCGGTACGTTTAAGCCCGAGAGGTTAGCGGTTAGAAGCATGAGTGGCCGACCGCTTGATGTTCTCGAAGCGTCGCTCGAAGAGGAAGTTACCGTCCACCTCAAGGATGGCGAGATGTTCACGGGTGTACTGGCCGGGTACGACCAGCACATGAACCTCGTCATCGAAGAGGGCGAAGACACAACGATTATACGCGGCGATAACGTCGTCACAATTAGTCCATGACTGGTGCAGGAACTCCAAGCCAGGGGAAGAAGAACCAGACCACACACGTCAAATGTCGACGCTGTGGAAACAAGTCCTATCACGTCAAGAAGGGCGTCTGCTCGTCCTGTGGCTTCGGCAAATCGGCGAAGCGACGTGGCTACGAGTGGCAGGATAAAGCAGGCGAATAGGATCGACGATGCACGAGAAGTGCGGCGTTGTCGGCATCTCTTTGCAGGATCGTAGCGCCGCCCGACCGCTCTATTACTCTCTGTACGCCCTCCAGCATCGCGGTCAGGAGTCGGCCGGAATCGTCACGCACGACGGCTTCCAGCAGCATTCCCACGTAGAAATGGGGCTGGTGGGTGACGTCTTCGACGAGGACGATCTGGCGCAGTTGAACGGATCCAACGGGATCGGACACGTTCGCTACCCCACAGCAGGCAGCGTCAACGCCTGCTGTGCCCAGCCGTTCTCGGTGTCGTTCAAATCCGGGTCGCTGGGTCTGAGCCACAACGGAAACCTCGTCAACACCGGGGATATCCGGGACGAACTGGCGGATCTGGGCCACGCATTCACCTCCGACGGTGACACGGAGGTCATCGCACACGACCTCGCGCGGAATCTACTGGAATCGGACCTCGTGCGAGCGGTCAAGCGGACGATGAATCGAATTCACGGGTCGTATTCACTGACGATCATGCACGACGACACCGTGCTCGGCGTCCGGGACCCCCAGGGTAATCGCCCCCTGTGTATCGGCGACCTCGGGGACGGCTACGTCCTCGCCTCGGAGTCGGCCGCCATCGACACACTCGACGGCGAGCTGGTCCGAGATGTCCGGCCGGGTGAACTGGTCGTCCTCCATCCTGATGGAACTGGGTTCGACACCTACCAGCTCGTCGACGCTGACTCGACGGCCCACTGTTTCTTCGAGCACGTCTACTTCGCGCGTCCGGACTCGAACATCGACGACAAACTCGTCTACGATGTCCGGCGCGAACTCGGACGCAAACTGTACGAAGAGAACGGCATCGACACCGACGTCGTCCTCCCTGTGCCTGACTCCGGGCGGGCGTTCGCGTCTGGATACGCCGACGCAGCACAGGACGCGGGCGCGGATGTCGACTTCGCAGAGGGGCTGATGAAAAATCGCTACGTCGGGCGGACGTTCATCATGCCGACCCAGGACGAACGCGAACGTGCAGTCCGGCTGAAGCTCAATCCGATCAAGAACACGGTCGAGGGCAAGAGCGTCACGTTGATCGACGACTCGATTGTCCGCGGGACGACCTCGAATCAACTCGTCCAGCTGATGCGCGACGCAGGTGCTGAGGAAGTCCACGTCCGGATCGGCGCGCCGCCGATCATCGCCCCCTGTTACATGGGGATCGACATGGCCTCTCGCGAGGAGTTGATCGCTGCCGACAAGTCGGTCGAGGAGATCCGCGACGAGATCGAGGCTGACAGCCTCTCGTACCTCTCGATCGACGCTATCGCGGACGCGCTTGATAGCGTGCGCGGCGACCTCTGTCTGGGCTGTGTCACCGGGGAATACCCCTACGACATCGATGGAGAGGCGACCGACCGCGACGTCGAGCGGCCGTCGATCGAACCGTCCGTCGCAGACGACTAAGTGGAGACCTGCTGAACAGTCGCCCGCAGGCAGAACGTTCCGGATTCGTTCTCGTCTATTTCGATCGTGCCGTCGTATCGTGAGAGGATCGCATGACTGAGAAAGAGCCCGTACTCCGAGGAGCTGTCGAGATTCGCTGCCGTCGCGAACGGCTCTGTCGAGAGCGTCTCTGGGATGGGATCCGATGACTGACAACTCACCGACACCTCGACGGTGTCGTCCCGAGGTTCGACCAGAATATCGACCGTCGGTCTGGTCGCCGTTGCGGCCCCGAGCACGTTCGCACACATCTCCCGGAGAACAAACGAGAAGAGTTCGTCGACGGCGCCAGTCGTCTCGCCATCCGAGACGGCGACCGACACCGTCGCGTCGTAGAGGTCGCCAATCTGGTCGGCTTCTTCGGTGACGAACGCGCCGATGTCGAGCGTTCCGCCCGCTCCCCTCAGTTCCAGGGTATTGGTGATGGCTTCGATCCGATCGACGGTCGCAGCCATCTCGTCGCAGTGTCTGGTGATCGTCTCCACGTCCGCACGACTGGTGTCGTTTCTACCCAGCCACTGGGCGCGTGCCCTGATGACGGTCACGTGATTGCGAACGTGATGGCGCAATATCGCATTCAGTATCGAGAGGTTTCGGCTTCGTCGTCCGACGTATCCCGAGCCACCGTACGCCGGCAGTGGTGGGGGATAGTAATAACGATGGCGCCAGATGGCGGTTCGGCCTCATCCGCCGAAAGGGACGATGTACAAGAGGAGATAGACGACGATCCCGAGCGAAAACGACACCAGCCACAGGACCGCGGCGATCCGACCGAGTCGCGGGTGGAGTGTCTCGGGGAGTTCGGCGGGTGAGTGGGTTACGCCGAGCAAGAGGACGTGATAGACAAGCGGGAGACAGACGATCGCCAGGGTCATGTGGATCCCCAGGATCGGGTAGTAGACAAAGAGCGTGAGCCACTCAGGCCCGTCAAATGATGTCGGCCCCTCGATCGCGACCCGGAGCAGATAGAGCGCCAGAAACCCGAGAAAGAGGCCGAGACTCGCGATCATCAACCGTCGGTGTGTTCGGACGTTGCCAGCCCGGATCGCGCGCCAGCCGGCAAGAATCGTCACGATCGCCGCGGCACTGAGGAGCGCGTTGACGTGAGGAATCGCTGTGAGAATCGATTCGGGAACCGGCGGCAGTAACGGCTCGGGCACCGCTTGCCTGACAGCGCCGATCACGGCGACCAGCGAGACGACAGTCAGTAGCCCGGTGACGAGCGGCAGGCGACGGCGGATCGTCGTCTGGATCACGTCGGCTCTTGGAGGTGGACCGTGGTGTACGTTGCGGTCAGTGTCCGTCGGGCGATCAGCCGATTAGATGAACTCGACGCTGGTGAAGACGAACCGTGTCTCCTCGCCCCGGGACTCGACGTCGAACGACCAGTCGTGGGACTCGATGATGTTCATGATGATGCGCATCGAGATGCGTCGAGCGTCACTCGGTTCGGGGTGCATCTGGAACAGTTCTTCCGGATCAGCGTCGGGAAGCGCCTCGTCGGTCGAGACGACGGCGAAGCCGGTGTCGTTGTCCAGACGTTCGACCCCAAGGGTCGCCGTGTCGCCGGCCCGATCGACCGCGAACTCGAAAACGACCTCGAAGAGGTGGCGCAGCCGTTCGGGATCGGCGTCGACGAACGCCTCGGTGTCGATTCGCAGGGTCGGCCCCGGCCCGTCGACCATCCCGGCTGCCCGCCGAGCGGTGACGGCGAGGCTCGTCGGCTCGGACTCGTGCTGGCGGGCGTTCTCACGAGCCAGTGCGACCAGATCGTCGATGAGTTGTTCCATCTGGGTGTGGTTCCGTTCGATCGTGTCTATCTGATCGAACAGCAGTTCTTCGCCGTCGGCGACATCATCAACGATCTCCAGTCGCCCCATCGCAACCTGGAGCGGATGGCGCAATTCGTGAGAGATCACACGCGCGAATTCCTCGAGACGGTCGTGCTGGCGTTTGAGTGCCCGCGTTCGCTCGCGCAACTCGACACGCGCCTCGGCGGCGTGGATCGCCAGCGCGACGTTCCGGGCGGCTTCCCGGAGCGCGCGTCGCTCGTCCGTCTGAAAGGCGCTGGCCCGGTTGGAGTAGACAGCCAGAACACCGTAATGGCTCCCCTCGTAGTCCAGTGGGACCGCGAATACAGACTCCATCTGGGTGACCGTTCCGGCATCCTCGCCGGGAAGCGTCCGCTCGGTCGTGAGCCGGGAGACGACCGTCTCGCCCTCCTGTTTGGCCTCGACCAGTGGCTGCTGGTGGGCGATTGTCAATGCTCGCTCGCGGTCGCGGTCGCGCCAGCCTTCATCCCCACCGCCGCGGCCACCGGTCCGTACTGCAGCGGTCCCGGCCTGCGTGTCCACGCTAGCCAGACAGGCCCAGCGATAGCGGTGTGACTGGGTGAGGACGTCCACGACCGACTGCTCGATCTCCTCGCGGTCGCGAGCGCGGACGAGCGTCCCGTTGACCTGCCGGATGACCTCGTTGATCTGGGCCTGCATCGCGGCACGTCGGCGCGCAGGAAGCTGTGAGATTGCCGACTGGATCTGTCGCAACAGGAGTTTCACAGTGTGGGTGTCCTCCCGGAGCGGGACGTATCCGAATATCTCCTCGTCGAACTGTTCGCGCGCATCGTCGTAGTGTTCGATGTCCGAGACCAGAATGAATGGGAGGTCGGGATCGATAGAGGTGACGGCTTCGCGGACGCTGGCTCCGCCGTCTGTCTCTGCTCCCGACTCGGGTGGAACAGGGTAGTGACTGACGACGCACTGTGGCGTTCGCTCTTCGAGTGCCGCCGCTGCCGAGCGTGCGCTCTCGGCGGTGACGACGTCCAGCCCTGCGTCTTTCAGCGCGGCAGCCAGATGCCCACCCCCGTCCGGATTCCGGACGAACAACACCTGCGGCCGTGTTGCCATTGCCTCTACAACTGTCGACAGTCGACAAAAAACGTTTGCATCCGTCTGCGGCCCGATTTGGCCACGTAGTTTTAACAGCGCTCCCGCGGTATTTTGGGTATGGATCACACTTCGGAGACGGATCTCGACGTGACTTTCGGAACAGAGATCTACGACCAGAAGGGCAATCGCCTCGGGACGGTTCGAGGGTTCGACGAACACGGCTTTTACGTGAGCACCGACGATGGCATCACTGCGCTATCGGGTGAGCACATCTCCTCGGGCATCGCCGGTGAGGCCGAGTTGACCTGGCGATGTTACGACTGTGGTGCGATCGGTGACATCGAAGAGTTCCCCGAGGACGGATGTCCGGACTGTGGCGCGCCCCAGGAAGACATCTACTATCACCTGCAGGATTGAATGGAGGTCGTCGTCTTCGGCGCAGGCAGTCTCGGTAGTCTGCTCGGCGGGCTCCTCGCGCAGGCCCACGAGGTGACACTCGTCGGACGGGACCCACACGTCTCGACCGTCCGCGACCACGGCCTCGAAATCGAGGGCGAGAGACGAGTGACGACGACACCGGATGCGACAACTTCGATTCCGGCCGGGCTGTCGGACGTCGACCTCGCACTTGTCACCGTCAAGAGCTACGATACCGAAGCGGCAGCCCGAGCCTTACAATCGTGTGATCCCGAAACCGTCCTCTCAGTACAGAACGGACTCGGAAACGAACAGATCTTGGCTGAGTCGCTGGACGCAACGGTCCTCGCAGGGACGGCCACCTACGGTGCGTTGCTCACGTCGCCAGGGGTGGTCCGCTGTACCGGTATCGGCGAGGTCGTATTGGGTGCTCGCGACGGTGGCCACTCCGCTGTCGCGGACCGTGTTGGGGCGGCCTTCGAGGCGGCCGACATCGAGACCACCGTCACCGCTGACATGCCACGATGTCTCTGGGAGAAGCTAGCTGTCAACGCCGGTATCAACGCGCCGACGGCACTCGCCCGTATCGAAAACGGCGGGCTGGACACTGGCCCAGCAGGCAGTGTCGCCGAGGCGGCGGCTCGTGAGACTGCGCGCACCGCTCGTGCGAACGGAATCGACCTCACCGACGAAGACGCCGTCGACGCCGTCCAGTCGGTGGCTCGGTCGACAGCCGACAACGAATCGTCGATGTATCAGGACATCCAGCAGGACCGTCGAACCGAGGTCGACGCGATCAACGGCGCGGTCGTCGAGCGCGCTGCGGAGCCGACACCCGTCAACGAGACGCTGGCATCGCTGGTCCGGGCCCGGGAGAGCGCGCGGAATCTACGGTAGCACAGAATACTGAGGCGACTGTCTCAGAACGGGGCCTGCGGGCCTTCGTCGTCGTCGCTGCCGATCTTCCCACCGCGGGACTCGCCGGGGACCGACGGGCTATCGGCTCCGGCACCCATTCCACCGCCGCTGCCAGTGTTGGCGTGGACGGTGTCGATCTCGGGAATCTCCTTGGTCATGCGAGTCTTGATTGCCTGGATCGTCATCGGCGAGATGCCACAGCCGCTGCAGGCCCCGCCCAGGGCGATGGTAACTTCGCCTTTCTCCGGGTCGAGTTCCTGGATCGCAGCGTTACCGCCGTGCATCTGAATCTGCGGGAAGTTTCGGCGCAGGAAGTTCGCGATTCGGTCTTCGAGGTCGCTCGTGCCGTCCTCGGTCTCGGTGCTCATGGAAAGGGGTAGGTGTGCAGGTCGTTTCAATCTTTGGTTCGCCTAATCGCGGAGTAGACGTGCGGTCAGGGTGCTATTCGAGATCGAACACGGACCGCAACTGGCGCTCGATCTCGTCGGTGTACTCGTCGTAGACCTCCCGGAGTTCGGATTCGGAGAGAGGGAATTCCCCGGCGAGTCGATCGATGGCGTCGTCAGGGAGTTCGATGCGGAACTGACCATCACCCTCGTAGAAGGGCTCGCTCTCGGCGAGGACGCGCTGGTCGACCCCGTGGACGAGATCGGAGCTGTGGCGGTCGGACATGGCGTCGAACGCCTGCTTGTAGGCCTGCTGTAACTCGGTGAAATAGTGTTCGTACTTGTCCTCGAAGCGATCCGGATCGAAGCTGGTCATCGATCGAATCCTCGGGAGGAGTCTACAAAAACGGGGCGATCCACGGTGATACTGCCGGCAGTACGAGTCACTCACGCTCGTCGGTGAGGTCGCCACGAACGACCGGGACACGAACTCTGTTTTCCGGGAACGCGAGTAAAAACAGCCCGGAGCCAACGAGTACTGCGACGAGGATGGCTGCGCCCACAGAGAGCAAGAGCGGCTGGAAAAGCAGATTGAGTGCACTCGACTCCGTCGCAGTCGCCAGCACGCCGACGAGGACGAGCGTGGCGGTGACGACGCCAAAGACGAATCCCGCGCCGAAGACGTATCTCACACTTTCAGAATCGGTTTCGGGCAGTTCCGGATCCATACCCGGCGTTAGGAATACGCTGGTAAAGTCGTACTGGCCATCGGAGAGCTGTAGTACCCAATCAGAGAGTTCCCCGGCGGGCGCGATCGCGGAGCGACGCGGCACGGTCGCGGATAGTTTCGAGTTCGTCGTCGCTTTTGTTGTCTAGATGATTGTACACCAGCCCCATCCGATGATTGTCCTGCAATGTGTCGGCGTTTCGTTCGAGAAAGTCCCAGTAGAGAGTGTTGAACGGGCACGCTCGTTCGCCCGTGGTCCTGGTCTTGTAGTACGGGCAGTCACCACAGTAATCACTCATCTCGTCGACGTAGTTGGCCGAGGAGACGTACGGTTTCGTCGAGAGGACGGACGAGCCAGAGGTTCCCATCCCGACGACGTTCGGGGTCGTCACCCAGTGGTAGGCGTCGACGTAGGCGGCGTGAAACCACCGGTTGAGCGCATGGGGCTCGACACCGAGCAGTGTGGCGAAATTCGAGAGGATCATCAGCCGCTCGATGTGGTGGGAATAGCCGCGCTTGCGAACGCCGTCGACAACGTCGCTCACGCAGGCCATGTCGGTCTCGCCGGTCCAGAACAGCTCGGGTAGGGCCTCGGTCTGGCCGAGTTGGTTGGCGGTCGCGAGGTCGGGCATCTCTCGGCGGTAGACATGGCGGACGAACTCCCGCCAGCCCAGCACCTGTCTGAGGAACCCTTCGACGCTGTTCAACGGCACGTCGCGCTCGTGAGCCACTTCCGCCACGCGGTCGAGAACGTCCCGGGGGTGGAGCAATCCGAGGTTGAGCGCGGCCGACAGCAGCGAGTGGTGCATGGCCCAGTGCTCGTCACGCATGGCGTCCTGATATGGGCCGAACGCGGTCAGTCGCTCGTTCACGAAATGATCGAGGACAGTCGCAGCCTGCTCACGAGTGACCGGCCATCCGAACGGCGCTGGATCGGCCCAGTCACCGCCGAACGGGGGGTCGTCGTATCCGCCTGAGAATGTCTTCTCGACCCACTCACGAACACGCTCGGTCGTTTCGTCGGGCTCGAACGATGGCGGCTTGGGCGGGCTGTACTCCGGCGGCGGCGTCTCGCGGTTCTGCTCGTCGTAGTTCCACTCCCCGCCGACAGGTTCACCACCGGACATCAGGTAGCCCGTTTCGCGTCGCATGAACCGGTAGAAGTTCTCGTGGCGGTAGCTGTTCTGATCGCCGGCCCAGTCGTCGAACAGTTCGCGCGAGCAGAGAAACAGGTCGTTCTCGACGATGTCGAGTTCCCCGCCGTGCTGGGCAACGAGGTCGCCCAATCGCTCACCAGCGCGATAGCTCGACGGGCGCATCACGACCAGCTTGTCGTCGGGAAACGCATCGAAATGTGCGTCGAGCCCGTCTTCGAACGTCTCGACCTGTCGGTACTCCACGTCACGACCCTGCTCGCGGAGGGCGTCTCTGAAGTGACGCATCGCACTGAAGAGCAGCGTCAGCTTGTGCGGATGGTAGGGATGTCGACGCGCGAATTCAGTGGCCTCGATCATGAGGACGCGCTCGTCGGGACGACGTGTCACTGGCCCGTGAGACGACGACAGCTGGTCGCCGAGGACGAGAACGGTCATACCCATAGTTGGAGCCGCATCGGCAAAAGCGGCCGTCTCACTCGACGTGGTATTGCAAGAGGACGCCGTCGTCGAGTCGTTCGACAGTCCGGAGAGCGAGTCGCGAGAAGTCTTCGACGAAGCCCTCTCCGTCAGCGAGCGTGGGGGCGTCACGGCCGCCGATGACGACGGGGCCGACGAATACCGAGAGTTCGTCGACGAGGTCGGCTTCGAACAGTGAGAAGATGAGTTCCCCGCCACCTTCGACCATCACCTGATCGAGCCCCATCGCTTCGAGTTCGGCGAAGGCAGCTTCGAGGTCGACTCGGCCTTCGCCCGCCGTGACGACGGTCACGCCGTCAGTATCGAGTGCGTCGCGCCGGGTCTGTTGGACTGCGTCGCTGACCAGCAGGATCGTCTCGGCCGCATCGTCGAGGACGCGGGCATCGAGGGGTGTGCGAAGCGAAGAATCGGCAACGATTCGCGCTGGCTGGGGCGGCTCCCCGCGATCAGTTCGAGCCTCGATCCGGGTCGACGAATCGACGGTCAGTGAGGGATCGTCGGCGAGAACTGTGCCGACGCCAACCATCACGGCGTCGCTGTCGGCCCGGAGCAAATCGACGCGTTCGAAGTCGTCGGGGCCACTGATGGCGATCTGTTCGCGCTCGCGCGTCGAGAGTTTTCCGTCGGCACTCATCGCAGCGTTGACGACCACGTGCATGCCTGCCAGTAGCGACGGGGCGAGAAAACAGTTTGTGGGTTACCGAAGTCTGTCGAGTGGCAGTCGTTTGGTCCCGTCGAGTCCCGCAGCGGTGAAGCAAATCGCCGGGCCGTCGGTCCAGGATTCCTGTAGATCGAGCACCTGTTCGGTATCGAGAGAAGCCACCCGGGCCATGCCTTCGCTGTCGATCTCGACGAAGGTACGCGGCGTCTCCTGGGTCGTCATCGACCACTCCTCGTCGCCCATGTCGAACGACTCGGATTCGCCATCGGCCCACGTGACGACGATTCGATACTGTTCACGGAGTTCGTCGCCGCGGTCGTGGTCGACGCGTTTGTCACGCTCAAGCGTGAGGCCCTGCTGGTCACACCACCTTCGGAGTCGCTCGGCGTCGAAGCGTTTTCCGCCGTCGTCACTCCACAGGAAGTGCGTTTCGGAGGGGTGGCCGCCGAACGCGGGCTTGCGCATAGTCTCCACTCACCGTGGATAAGTAAAAATCACGCGGCCACCAATCATTCAATTGTCCAGTCGTGACAACTCTATTGAGAGGTGAGATTTCGGTAGCGTAGAGCTGTCTGCGTCAGGAAGCCAGCGCGCGGGTTTGATCCCGCGCGCCGGGGAGGTGTGGTGGAATCGTCGCGCGCATTTCGCGCGCGACTACAGAAAGCGCTGGCGCTGCCCGGACCGAGCGGCCGGCGATCGCCGGCCGTCTCGCTGCGGGCCTGGTGGACATGAAAAGGGCGCAGCGCGGCCCGCCAGGGCCGCGCAAGGGCTTTCAGGTCGTTCAGCCGAAGTTCTCGACTTTCGCCTCGTCAGGCTCCCCACCCGCGGCCTCGATCGCGGAGGTCGCAGCGTCGAGAAAGTCCGCGAAGCCGTAGACGAACACCTGCGCGTCAGTTCCGAGAGCGGCGAGCGCGTCGGCGACGGGGTCGGTCAGGTCCTGATCGTCGGCGACGAGCCGGACGAACGCGCCCGACTCCGAGAGCGCTTCCAGCCGATCCTCGTGAATGGGCTCGCTGTCGCGATAGACGACGGCTGCCTCGTGACCGTCAGCGACGGCCCGTTCTCCGATCCCGACTGCGGGACCGACACCGGGCCCGCCGGCAAGGACGACGACGCGGTCCTCATCCTCGTAGTAGGAACTGCCGAATGGGCCGGCGATACGGACCGAATCACCTGCTTCCAGATCGTCAAGCAGCGGGCCGACCGCTCCCTCCGGGTCGATTTCGACGGTGACCTCGAACGTGTCCTCGACGTCTGGCGAAGAGATTGTGTAGAAGCGCGATTCGTCACCCTCGTCGGTTTCGAGGGTCAATTTGACGAACTGACCGGGGTTGGCCGAAAAGTCGGCGGGCGTCTCGAAGTGGATCGCGACCGAGTCGGGGCCGACCGACTCGACGGCAGCGATTGTGAGTGGTGTCTGGTCCATATTTCCACAGGAGGGAGGGCAGCGAAAGGCCCTTTCGAAAGACGAAACTTCATTACAGACACTTCGGGTTCCAGAAGGCTTTTCGTCGGGCCAAGGATAGTGCTCCCTAGCATGCATGAGGATCTCAACTGGGCCATCGGTGGCGAGGCTGGCGACGGGATCGACTCCACGGGCAAGATTTTCGCCCGTGCGCTCTCCCGCGCCGGACGCCACGTCTTCACCTCCAAGGACTTCGCCTCGCGCATCCGGGGCGGGTACACGGCCTACAAAGTTCGCACCGCCGTCGACA
>Ga0207771_100152_pt1 | contig 48204 bp, 46 predicted proteins | sample A23M2SouthBayCA_2_FD_187731 | JGI IMG/M metagenome (GOLD analysis project Ga0207771, IMG submission 187731) | Aerobic enrichment media microbial communities from Eden Landing Ponds, California, USA - A23 M2 (2) (SPAdes) | ecosystem: Environmental > Aquatic > Marine > Unclassified | place... | reverse complement strand
GGAATCCGCGCAGTTCGACAGCTTCTTGGCCGATTGGTGATGTGGCGTGTCGAACGCCGGTGGTACGCTGTTGCGATCCTGCTGCCCGGGACGGTAGTGATAGCGGCCCTCATCATCGACGCGCTGTTGTACGACGTATCTACACCCATCCCGTCGTTTGATCTACTGCCACTGTTCATCGGTTCAATCGTCGCCAATATGCTGATCGGTGGCGGGTTAGAGGAGATCGGCTGGCGTGGGTTTGCACTCCCTCGATTACAGGCAGAGTACAGCGCGCTGACCGCGAGTCTTCTACTCGGCGTCGTGTGGATCGGCTGGCACGCACCGCTGTTTGTCGTGCCCGGCGCAATCCAAGCTGAGATGAGTCCGCTTCCGTTCCTGGTTCAAGGGCTCGCGCTCGCAGTGGTATTCACGTGGCTGTACAACAGTACGCGTGGGAGCCTCTTACTCGTCGTGCTCCTTCACGGCACGGTCAACGCCTGGCTGACGAGCGTGTGGTTTCTGCGTGGTGGTGTCGGATCGACCACACTGTGGGTGTTCGCCGGCCTCTTGGGAGTGATCGCGGTTTGCCTCGTTGCCGTGTACGGTAGAGAGCACCTCTCCCGTCACCATCGACAGGTTGCTGTGACGGCTGGTTCGGATAAACCGGCGCACCGTAACGGATGACTCCGTCTGTTGCATAGAATCTCCGTATCTCACAAAGCGCGACAGTTGTTGAGCAGTTCGACCGACTACGCGGTAGGTGCGTCGCCCGAACTGACTACAGGAGGACCGAAACGACCCGTTCGCCGAGGATTTCAACGGAGTCACATCCCGGAGTCCGCGCCGCGCGGACGAGCCGCTTCCCACGCAGCGATGTGCGCTATTCGAGAGAGGCGACCCGGCCGAGGATCTCGGCTTCCACCTCGTCCGTAAGCGTCGCCAGCTCCGCGGGCGTCCACTCGAAACGGTGCGGCTCGTCGGGCGTCGTGAAGTACAGCGTCGCCGTCACCGTCCGTTCGGGCTCGTTTTGATGCAACGCGACCGCGTACGCTTCCATCTGCGTCCGGTAGTAGGCGGCTTTCTCGGGGAGTTCGTCGGCCGTGATGTCGTTCGTCTTGTAGTCGACGACGTGGTACGCCTGGGGCGTCACGACGAGGTGGTCAATCAGGCCCGATACCTCGCCGGCGTCGAACTCGGCGGTGACGGACAGCTCGTCGTAGGTGTACTCGACCTCGCAGTCGGCGTGAAGCGCGTCGACGTGGGCCATCGCCCGCTCGGCGTGGTCGCGGACGCGATCATGCTCTTCGTCGGTCAGCGAGCGGTCGACCTCCTCGTCGACGAGCGTCTGTGCCACCACGTCGTCCCAGCGGTCGTCGGGTGGACGGAGTTCACAGAGCCGGTGGACGAGTTCGCCGAACGCAGTCGGTGGGAGCGCGTCCGACACACTGTCGTTCGCCCCGTCGTCCGTTTCGAGTGGGTCGACGCGCTCGGCCGTCTCCCTGTCTGACTCCGCCGTCGCTTCGTCGTCCTCGTAGCGGACCGTGTTCGTCCGCTCGTCCACACGAAGCCGGCCGTGGCCGTCGACCAGCGACGCGAGGTCCGTCGGCGAGAGTTCGAACCGTCGGTCCGGCCGCGGGGGCGTCGGAGACAGGTCGACGCGGGGTGATGGCGGCTCGTCGTCGGCTCGCCAGTCGACGGCTGGCGTCGGCAGCGAGACGGTCACGTCGGCCGTGCCGACGCTGCCGACGGTACGGGGCGCCGTTTCGAGTGCAGCCAGCGTCTCCTCGTCGAGCAGCGCCGGCTGGATCCAGTCCCGCCAGCTCGACGCGTCGTCGGAATCTGCCCCGTCGATCTCGGTCAGTGTGTCGCCGTCCAGGTCGTGGCGCCCGGTGAGTAGCAGTCGGTCGCGAGCCCGGGTGCAGGCGACGTAGAGGACGCGCTTCTCCTCGGCGCGTTCCTCGGCCGTGCGCTGTTCTTTGAGCGCTTCGCGGGCGACGGTCGATTTGTCCTCGAACGGGTCGTCCGGGTCGGGCGCCTTCAGCCCGATCGCGTGCTCGTCACCGACCTCCTCGAACTCCACGCGCCCGTCGCCGACCGCGGCGCGAGTGTTGAACCGCTTGCTGATGCCGGGAACGACGACGACCGGGAACTCCATGCCCTTCGCGTCGTGGACGGTGAGGAGCTGCACCCCCTCGCCGCCACCCTGAACCGTCGCCTCCCCTTCTTGATCGTCGAGCGATTGCTGGCGCTCGAGCCGGCGCACGAGCGTCGGCAGGCTGGTGATGCCCTCGTCGTCGTAGCCGCGGAGCAGTTCGCGGAACTTCTCGACGTTCGCGACCGCCTGCCGGCCGCGCTCGTCGGCGCCCACGCTCGCGAGATACCCCGTCTCGTCGACCACGCGGGTGAGGAACGCGCCCCACGAGCTGTCGTGGCTCGTAGCCGCGCAGTCACCGAGTCCGACCGCCGCTCGCCACTCGGTCAACAGCTCGTGCGCAGCCTGTAGGTCGTCGGCGTCGGCGACTTCGAGCGCGGGCCACAGGGCGTCGCTCTCGGCTTTCAGCAGTGCGAGCGTGTCGTCGGTGACGCCGAACAGCGGCGACCGGAGCGCGCCGTACAGCGCCCGCTCGTCGGCCGGGTTGGCGAGCGCCCGCAGCAGGTTCACGAGTGCCGTAATCTCCGGGCTGTCGAAGAAGCCGAGCCCGGAGGCGACCGTGAACGGGACTTCCGCCTCCTCGAGCGCGCGTTCGTACGCCTTGAGGTCCGTCCGGCTCCGAAGCAGGATGGCGACGTCGTCGGGCTCGACGGGCTTCGTGGCGGGGTCGTCGATGGCCGATTCGGGGTCGTAGACCTGCGCCGGGTCGTCGAACAGCTGCGTCAGCCGCGCCGCAAGCGCCATCCCCTCGAGCTCCGCGTCGTCGTCCGGGCGGACCTCGCCGAACCGCCCGTCGAAGCGCCGCGACCGGTAGTCGGCGTTCGTCGGAACGAGCAGGTACTCGAGGCTCGCCACGTCCGCCGGGTCGTCGCGGTGCGCTGCAAGCGGCTGTGGCCGGGCTTCGTAGGCGGGTGCCTCCGGGTCGGACTCGAACACCGTGTCGAACAGCTCGTTGATGCCGTCGAGGACGCCCGGCAGCGTCCGGAAGTTCGTCGAGAGCTGGTCGTCAGCAGCGACGGTCGTCGCGCCGGGGTTCGCAGCCAAAAGCTCCCGTTCGGTCGCGCCGAACTGCGTCACGTCGGCGTTTCGGAATCTGTAGATACTCTGTTTCGCGTCGCCGACGACGAACACGTTCTGAGCATCGAACTCGCGGGGATTCTCGGTGGTGAGCTGTTTGATGAGGTCCCACTGTCGCGGGTCGGTGTCCTGAAACTCGTCGATCATCACGTAGGCGAACCCCTCGCGCAGCTCCGCGCGGAGCGCCTCGGGGGCGTCTTGGACGAACTCCAAGGCGAACTCGATCTGGTCCGTGAAGTCGACGACGTTCCGCCGGCGCTTCCGGTCGGTGTACTCCGCGTGGGCCATACGCGTCAGCCGGGCGAGCGCCCGCACGAACGGGAAGCTGTTGGCGTCGACCGCCATCGACGCGTCGACGAGATGCCGTTCCGGTTCGATGCGCTCGACGACCGTCGCCAACGCGTCGTCGAACCGCTCCTTGTCGGCCTCGGCACCGCTCCAGCGGCTATTCGCGCCGGTGTAGCTGGCGTAGCGGTCTCCATTACCCTTCGTCAACTCGTTGCACATAGCGACGAACGCGTCGCGTTTCTCCGTGGTCGGCTCGCCGTTCGCGAGGTCGATGCCGTCGAGTTGCGCGACGGCGGTCGCCGCTCGGCTCCACGTCTGGCCGCCGGTGTCCACGGCTGCGGGCGGCGCCTCGATGAGTTCCCGGAGCGTCTCGACGGCGGCGACGAGTTCAGGGTCGGCGAGCCGCTCTGCGGTGAGCGACGGCGACACCGGATGCAACTGCTCGTCGACGAACGCGAGGTACTCCTCCTCCGTGGCGTCGGCCCACCGCGCGGCCCACTCGATGCCGCCGGGCCGCTCCGTAAGCAGCTCCGTCAGAATGCTTTCGAGCGCCGCACGGTCGTACCGGCGGGCGAGCGTCTCGACGGCCTCATGGTCGTCGTGGGTTTCGAGCAGCGTCGCGACGGTGTCCTCGAGCAGCGCCGTCGTCTCCTGGTCGTCGAGCGTTTCGAAGCCTGGGTCGATAGGGTCGGCGCTGATGGCGTGTTCGCGCAGCAGGCGAGCGCAGAAGCCGTGCAGGGTGTGGATGTAGCCGTCTTCGAGCCCGTCGGCGACCGCGCGCCACTTGGCGTAGGTGTCGGCGTCCGCATCGGCGACACGGTCGGTGATCGCCTCGCGGACGTTCGCCTGCAGTTCGTTCGCCGCCCGCTCGGTGAACGTCGTCGTGAGGATTTCCTCGGGGAGCAGCGGCGCCGTCTCGTCCGCCGGCGCGTCGTCGTCGAGCCCGCGTTCGAGCATCCGCATGTAACGAGCCGTCAAGGTGGTCGTTTTTCCCGTGCCCGCACCGGCGGTGAGCGTCACGTTCCGGTCGAGCGCGTCGGCGGCGGTCTGCTGTTCGTCGGTCAAATTGTCGAAGTCGACCATCTCAGTTCACCTCCAACGCGTCCTCGGGGTCGCCGTCTCTCGCCGCGAGCGGGACGTACGCGTCGACGTCGGCCGCGTCGATGTGGTCGATGACGTCCTGCCGGCGATGCGAGCGGACGTCACAGACGTCGCTGTAGCCACAGTAGCGACAGCCGGCGTCACCGGGATCGAGCACCGTAGGCTGGAACCGCCCGGATTCGAGGCCAGCGGCGAGCTGGCCGAGGCGGCGCGGCGTCTCCGCCTCGATGAACCGGCGGAACGCGGCGTGCGTCTCGAACGTCGGATACCGCGACCTGAGTAGTGGCGTGTCGACCTCATCTGACCGGTAGTAGCTCGCGTGCTCCTGCGAGCCGACCAGCCCCGTTCGGTGGTTCACGCCCGTCGGTGGCCGCACCTGATAGTACGACCCGCCGACCGTCTCGACGCCGTCGAGTGTGCCCTCGGCGAGCAGCGCGTACAGCGGCAGTTGGAAGGCGCGGCCCGAGAGGGTGTCCGTCTCGCTCGGCGTGCTCCCGGTCTTGTAATCGCGGACGACGAGCCGTGTCGGGTCGGTGTCGGGGACGGCGTCGATCCGGTCGATCATCCCGTGAATGGGTACCTCGCCGTGGGGTGTGTCGACCCGAACCGGGTCGGTTTGCAGGACGGGTTCGTCGCCGCGTGGCTCGCCGACCCGTGCCTCGAACCACGCGGGTCGGGCCGTCGCCTTCGCGACTTCCTCGAACTCGTGGTCGAGGACGCGGACGAACAGGCCGCGTTCGGGGCCGCCGAAGGTGTCGGCGCCGTAGTACCGGTTCTCTGCGGGGTCGCCGAGCCCGGCGAGCACGCCGACGAGCCACTCGCGGTGGAACGCGGTCGGATTATCGTCGAACCGCTCGTCGAGGCTGGCGAGCGCCGCGTCGAGCAGCCGGGCCTCACGGTCCGCACGGTCGCCGACGATCGCGACAAGGTTGCCCGGCCCGGACTGCAGGTCGCGGTAGTAGCCTTCGAGGACGTCGTGGACGAAGCCGCCACGGTCGCGGGCATCGGGTTCGAGGCCGATGTCGTCGGGCTCGTCGATGTCGAGCACGCGCCCCATGTAGTACTTGAAGCCGCAGGTCGCGTACGTCTCCAGCCGGCTCGGGCTGTACGGCTCGCGGTCGTCCGAGCCGTGGAGCGTGGCGACCGTCTCCGGGCTGAGCTGGCCGTCGTACGGTGTGAGTTCGGGGCTGGCTCGCGCCGCGGCACAGGCCGTCCCGGCGTGGAGCCGCCGGCGCTGGTCGGCATCGAACGTCCCGGCGTCGGCCGCCCGGTCGATTGCGGGGGCGTAGTCGTCCGTGCCGTCGTGGGCGAAGGTTCGGGCGAGCGACCGCTGGACGTCCTCAGGTGCGCCCGGTTCGGTGTCGTCGTCCGTGATCGGTTGCGGGTCGAGGTCGGTGACGCGGCGGAGCTCGGTGACGACATCGGCTTCGACGTACGGGTTCCCCTCCAAATCGCGAGCGGGGACGGACAGCGTCAGCGACGCGTCGCTTGCGAGCAGCGTTCCGAAGTGATAGCGCGCCCGCTGTTGGATATCTGCCTGCTCGAAATCCTCGTGGGCCTCGTTGATCGGTCGGGTGAACGCGAGCCGGTCCGGGTTCGACGGGAACCCCCCGGCGGTGAGTCCGAGCACGTACGCGTGGTCGAAGGCGCGGGGCGCCGCCGCGTCGAGCCCACAGACGAGGACGTGGCCCTCCTCGCGGCCGCCGTCGGCGTCGACGGTGGCACCACGGAGCGCCCGTTCGAGCCGGTCGACGGCGTCGCCGCGGTCGAGGTCGGCGTGGCCGTCGGTCAACGCGAGCGTCTCGAGCACGCGGTCGAGGCGGCGCTCGGCTTGCCGTTCGGTGCGGCCACGCGGGGTGGTCGGGAGCGCTTCGATCGCCTCGGAGACGCCGAGCTGCTCGAGCAGGGCGTCGAGTTCGGTCGGAAGCTCTGCGAGGGATGCCGTTCGGAGCGCTCGGGCGTCGGCGACCAACGACTGGAGTGCGGTTGCCGTCCCGTCGTCGAGATGTGTGTAGGCGGTCTCGAGCCGGCGAGAGGTGAGTCGGTTCGCGACTCGGCTCAGTGCTTGGGTGTCGACGTCGTCGGTTCGGACGAGCGGGTTCGAGACCAGCGCACAGGCGGCCTCGAGCGGCGGATCGTCGCGGCCGAGACTCGCGAGTTCGGCGACGACCTCGCCGACCGCGGTGTCGCCGAACGACCGCTCGATCGCGAGGGTGGCAGGCACCTCGTACTCGGTGAGCGTCTCGACGAGGCGTTCGTGGTACGCGTCCGGTGCCGGGAGAACGATGCCAATGTCCTCGGCGGAGGTGCCTTCGGCGATTCGGGTGCGGATATCGCGGGCGACGTGGCGGAGTTCTTGGGTGGGAAGCTCCGGCTGGAGCAGCTCGACCGTCGACGGGGTCGCGGACCCGGCGACGGCGTCCGCCGGCCGGTACAGCCCTCGGGCCGCCGTGACGCGCTCCGTTTCGTCGGCCGGTGGCACGTACTCGCGCTCGAAACCGAGGCGACGATAGGCGTCGAGCGCTCGCTCGGCGCCCCGATCGACGCCGACCGCCGTGTCGGTGTCGGTGACCTGCGGGAGCAGCGCGACGGTCGGCCATGTGTCGGCGATGCGTTCGACGAGTTGGCGTTCGAGCGGGGAGAACAGCGAGAAGCCGCCGAGGACGACGGCGTCGACCTGCGGGAGGAGCTCCGCGAGGTCGGTGTCGGTCGCGAGCACGTCCCGGTAGCGCTCGGCGCGGAACGTCTCGGCGACGTGATCGGCGAGCATCGTCTCCCGGAGTTCCGCGAACGCACGGGCGACCGCCTCGGCGGTTTTCGCTTGGAGCGAGAGCCCCTCCGCGTCGAGTCGAGCGCGGATCGCCTCCGGCGAGTGGAGGTCGGCGAACTCCAGCAGCGACAGCAGGTTCTCGACCTGTTCGCACAGCCCCGCGGCGGGGAGTCCGTCGGGCGTGTACAGCGGGTTCGTGGGGTCGGAGAGGCGTTCGACGGCGAGTTCGACGAGGCGGTCGCGGAGCGGCTGGTCGATATGGGTGACACGGCCGGCGTACTGCTCGGCTTCGTAGCAGTCAGCGACGAGGCCGTCGAACGTGTCGACGGCGAGCGACTCGCGGGCGCCGTGTGTTCGCCACCGGTCCCGCGTCCGCTCGGCCGCGTGGTCGTTGCGAGCGAGGTAGAGAACGCTCTCCGGGTGCGAGCCAGCCGAGGAGGCGACCTCGGCGAAGCCGGCGGCTTCGAGCGTCGGATACTGCGGGCCGGTGTACAGCGTCCGGGACGGCATGGAATACGTATCCGTCGGCGGTCCGGCGTATCAATGTTCGGCCACCTCCGGACATCCGTTACGGACGTCTATGGGATGCTGATCAGCCCTCGACCGCTCAGGGAGTTCAGCCGCACTCAATGGTGACTCCACCGACGGATCTTTGATCGAACGCTCGGTCCGGCCACCATGGAGGTGGCGCTCGATCCGACCGTCGCGGAGGGGTACAGTTCGAAAGCCCAGCGGAGCCGCGTGATCACGGAATCGTGGGCGGCCGAGAACCTCTACTGTCCGAACTGCGAGACGGACCGAATCGAGGCACACCGGCCGGGCAAGCGGGTCGAGGACTTCTACTGTCCGACGTGTGATCGCCGGACGCAGCTCAAGGCGACGCGCGGAAGCCACGGAAACAAGGTGGCCAACTCCGCGTACGAACCGAAGATGGAGGCGATCCGGTCGAACGCGGCGCCGGATTACGCGTTCATGAGCTTCGACCCGGACGCCTGGCGCGTCACCGACCTCTTCGTCGTTCCAGGGCACTTCATGACGCCCCGCGTCGTCGAGAAGCGTGCACCCCTGAGTTCGGATGCGGAGCGGTCCGGATGGGTCGGCTCGAACATTCTCCTCGATCGAGTGCCCGACAGCGGACGGATTTCGCTCGTCGATGGCGGTCAAGCGGCCGACGCGGAGACGGTTCGAGACAAGTTCGACGCCACCGCGTTCCTAATTGAGAGAGATTCCCCGGCACGGGATTGGACGACAGCCGTGATGGACTGTCTCGACGAGTTGGACGTCCGGCCGGGCGAACAGTTCGAGTTGGCCGACGTGTACGCGTTCGAGGAACGGCTGGCGGAGCAGTATCCGGACAACCGGCACATCAGGGCCAAGATCCGACAGCAGCTCCAGGTGCTTCGCGACCAGGGGCTGATCGAGTTCCTCGGTGACGGCGAGTATCGATTGCGTTGGATTGACGACCGGAATCGGACTTGAACCGGGGCGATATGCGTAATTGAGGAAGCGCCCACACGCTTACGCAGAATAGGGGTCGAGGACGGGGTGTCGGAGCTGCCACACATCAGTCGCCGGGTCAAGATTACTCGGCTCGCTTCCACGCTCCGTGAGCAGGCCGACGTGGTACAGCATCGCCTTCAGCTGGAACACCGTCGGGGAGTGGTACACATCCCAGTCGGTCAGTACGGACTCCCGAAGCGCCCCATCGGCGTCGAGCGCCCGCGACCGAACCGACTCGGTCCCTCGCAGGAACAGCTCGACGGCGAACGACGGATGCGACTGATGCAGATGCGTCACGAACTCGACCAGCGACGGCGCCGTGACTCCGTCTCCGTGCAGCGTCTGCAGCTCCTCGACGAGCAGCGGCGTTGCCGGGTACGCCCACACGACCCGCCGAGCGAGCTGGCCCCATGCTGGCGCGAGTTCGGTGAACCGCGTCGGACTCCGGTACCAGTCGGCGAACTCCGCGAGCGCAGCCGTCACGCTCCCACAGCGATCCAGCGCGAACCGGACCACCTCGTCGCCGAGCGGGGTGAGCCGTGGCCCCGCGGTCGTCTCTTCTGTCAGCCCAAGGAACGCCGAGCCACGGCGTGCGTCGTCGGTCGCCCCGACAACGTCGTACTCCTCCAAGAGCGCGGCCGTGTCGCCGTCGGCGTATAGTGCCAGCGGATAGCCGAGGTAGTTCTTTGGGTGGTTCAGCCCGAACGACTGATCGGTGACGCCCTGGGCGCTCGCCTGAAACCGTATGGCACGAGCGTCGTCGCTGGCGTCGTTTCCCACGACACGAGGTGTTTCGAGCACGTCGACGCTCTCCCCCTCAACCGCGAGCACGCCGACGTTGAGGTCGCGGGCGAGCGTCCGGTTCGACTGCGTCACTGCGGTTGCGGGCACTGCAGCAAAGGCGGCGTTCGCCTCGTCGAGGCGGTCGTGCGCCTGCACGATGCCGCGCTCGACGTCGACGGTGCCGTCGGCGGTGTACCCCTTTGCTTCCACAGCAACGAGCGGCGGGTTCGTCTCGTCGACGCGGTCGACGGCGAGCAGGTCGTCCTCGAGTTTGCGAACGCCGACGAGGTCGGGGTAGCCGCTGCCGACGCGGACGTGGTTGAACGGGGCGAGCCGGTCGCGAACCCGTTGTGAGATCCGGTCGCCGGGGCGCCACTCCTCCTGCCCGAACTGTGTGTCACAGACGGCGTAGCCCCGGTCCCCGTCAGCATCGGGGAATAGCCTCGCCTTCGCGGACGCGAGAACCTCGGGCTCCGAGCGGGCGGCCGTCGACATGGGCGTCGATGGACGGGACCGGACAAGAAGCTACGGGAGAGTGCCGAGATGGCCGAGGACTGTGACCGCTTCGCCAGCCGCTGGCGCGGCACCCGCGTCGATGCAAACGTCGCTCCGTCCCTCACGGCCCTCCGTCGTGGGCCGGACAAGCTATTAGTTCCGACCGGCCGAGATACGTGTATGCATCGGAGTGCTGCGGAGGACCTCATCACGCGGTACCGGACACTGATCCCGGATTCGCTGCGCATCGCCGTCTGGTACGAGGGTGACGAGTACGAGGTGCTCCACGCCGAGGATGCGATCGAGGAGCAGTACTCCCCCGAGGAGTTCACGGAGAAGGTGAAACAGCTCGTTGTCGAGGGGCTGAGCGACCCCCCCGGCCAGGAACCGTTCCGGCTGTTCGGCGAGATGGAGGTCGTCGTGCGCCGGTTCGAGAAGGCCGTCATGCTGCATTTTCCGGTCGACGAGTTCACCGGGCTCGCGGTCACGATGGACCGCAACGAGGCGACGTCGGTCGATACGCTGGCGAACGTGGGCGTCGACGAGTTCCAGTCGGCGTCGCCGCCTCAGTAGGCCTGCCAGCCCGCCGCCCGTCCCCCGAGTCCCCGCAGTCGAAACTCACAGCCCGAATCCGTTTCTCGGGTTTCGACGATGCCATCGACGAGCTGGCTGAGGAGCTCGCGTTCGCGGTCCGTCGGGGAGTCGACGACGAACGCCCCTAGCCAGCCCAGGCTCTCGATCTGGCCGCCCAACACGTGGATCATCCGATACACGCGCTGCAGGTCCTCGTACATGAGAAACGTCGACAGCGAGTGGATGCCGATCCGGGCGTCGAACGATTGCTGGCGGAACTGCTTGAAGACGCCGGTGAGCGAGATGCTCAGCCCCGTCAGGTCTCGTGGCGAGGAGACGTAACGCGTCGTCTCCGTGTCCCGCACGTCGCCGAGGCCCCGCTCTTGGGTGACACAGTCGATGACCTTGAGATCGGCTTCCGTCGCCCCGTCGGTCAGGTCCCGGTACCGTTCGAGGAGGGTTCCGGCGCCCATCTTGGTCGTCACCATGGCGGTGCCTTCGGCGTCGACGGGGCGCAACAGGCGGAGCAGCAGCTCCCGCTTGCGAGTGAGCGGCGGTCCCGAGATCAGCAGCGTCGTGCCGGGTGCCAACTCCGGGACCGGGAGAAGATGCGAGACGTCGTACGCCATTAACCACCGTTGGCGGAGTTTCCGCTTCAACTTTGGGTCTCCGTGGCCGCCCCGTCGAACACGCTGAGCCGCACGTGTCGAGGCGCCGCCGGGCGGAGCCACGAAGCCTTTGCGCCTCGACGCCCACGTGTCGGTGATGCCCTCCAGACGCGCGGTGCTGGCAGCCGGTGGGCTCGCACTCGCGAGCGGGCTCGCCGGATGCAACACCGCCTCGGCGCCGCCCGACTCCACGTTCGACGACCCGACGACTGCGTGGCCGACCGCGGGGTACGACCCCGCCGGGACGGGCAATCCGCCGGCCGGCCCGGCCGAGCCGACCGTCGCGTGGCGCCGGTCGAGAGAGAGCCTGGACCCGAACCTGTACGGGCGGTTGAGCACGCCCGTCGTCGCCGACGAAACCCTCTACGCCGCCGGGCTCACGACCCGGATCTTCGACCCGGAGGATATGACGAGCGTGCTCGCCGCGTTCGACACGGCGACGGGCGACCTGCGGTGGCAGCAGGACGTCCCGACCGGGCTCACCGGCGGCCCGGCGCTCGTCGGCGACCCACCGACCGTCGTCGTGGGTGGTCGCGACGGCACTCTCCACGCGTTCGACGCCGACGGCACGCGGGCGTGGACGGTCGACCTGTCCGGTCGGCTCGACACCCCCACGGCGTACGGTGACCGGGTGTACGTCGCCAGCGGCACGGGACGCCTGCACGCCGTCGACGCCGACGGCACGCGGGCGTGGACGGCCGACCGTCCTGGGCTGTTCGCGGGGCTGTTCGGGTCCGACGAGCCGGTCGAGACCGCGCTCCCCGTCGCCGACGACCGGGGCGTCTACGCGGCGTTCACGCCGTTCGACCGGGAGCGCGACGAGACGGTCCTGCTCGCGTACGACCACGCCGGTGGCCGGCGCTGGCGGACGACCCTTCCCGGCCGGTACGGGCGGGCGCCCGGCGGTATGGCTCTCACCGAGGGTACCCTGAACGTCACCATCGGCGGGACGGTCTACGCGGTCGCCCCCGGGGACGGGACGCAATGCTGGCAGTTCACCACCGGGACCGAGACGGCCGGCCCGCCCACGACCGACGGCGACTCCGTCTACGTCAGCGCGAAGAACCTGTACGCGCTCGCCGCGGCCGACGGCACCGAGCGGTGGCGCGTCGTCAACGAGGCGAACGCCGAGCCGGCGAACGGGGTCGCCGCGGTTCCGTATCTCGCCCGCCCGCCCGTCGCCGACGAGCAGGTGTATCTCCGGGCAGGCGCGGTCGCGACCGACGACGGCAGCCGCCGGTGGGGCGACGACGCCGACGCGTGGCTGCAGGACGGCAACTACTACACGGAGCTGTTCTACCGTCGGCCGATGGTCCGGCCGGCCGTCACCGAGGCGGCGATCTTCCTGACACACACTCACCACGGGGTGGTGGCGCTCCGATGACCGACGACCACGTCTCCCGGCGCCGGCTGCTCGCCGCGCTCGGCACGGCAAGCGCGGCCGGGCTCGCGGGCTGTACGGTCGACGCCTTCGACGACGGCGCGGACACGCCGACCCCGTCGTGTCCGCCGTACGACCCGGTGGAGCCGTCGACGACCGCCTGGCGCGGCCAGCTCGGCCCGCCAACGAACACCGGGGCGGTCGCCGCCGACGCGGTTCCCGACGGGGAGCTCACGTTCGACTGGGAGGCGTCGCTCCCGACGCACGTCGGCCACCACGTTCCGGTCGTGGCCGACGGCACCGTCTACGCACACGACCTCGACGACGACCTCGCCGCGTTCGACGCCGCGACCGGCGAGACGCTGTGGGTGACTGACCTGACCGATCCGGTGACGGAGCCCGCCGTCACCGGCGAGGCCGTCTACGTGGCCGGCGACGACACCTACGTCCGGGCGCTGTCGCCGGCCGACGGCAGCGAGCGCTGGCGGACGAAGACGACCGCCCGTATCGAGTGTAACCTCTCGGTCGTCGGCGACACGCTCCTCGCCGGCACGGAGACCGGCATCGTCCTCGCGCTCGACGCCGCGACGGGCGCCGAACGCTGGCGCCACCAGCTCGGGCCGGGCGCGTCGGACGACCGCGACGGTGACCGTGACCGTCCGGCACGCCCCGGGACGCTCGCGACCGACGGCAGCCGCGTCTACGCCGCGACGGACGAGTATCTCGTCGCGCTTGCGATGACTGACGGCACGCCCTGCTGGCGCGACCGCTCGTATCAGGGCGGGTACGCGAGCGGCGTCGCCGTCGGCGCCGGGAACGTGTACGTGCCCACCGCCGAGGACGCGCATCTGATCGTTTTCGACGCCGCGACCGGCGACCGCGTGCAGGAGATCAGCGGCGAGCGGGCCGAGCATCTCGCCGCCGGGCCGAGTCTCGCCGAGGGCGGGCTCTACCTCGCCGGCCGGGACGCCGTCGTGCGCTTCAGCTAACGTCCGGTTCGACACGGCATCGCCGGTCCCCCGCGTTCACCGCGTCCGGTGGCGACGTCTCCGCCCAGGAGCGCGGACCGGACCGGCCGTCAGGCCGCCTCGACGGCCGCGATGAGTTCAGCGTAGTCGGGTTCGTTCGTCGGGTCCTCGGCCTCCCAGCCGTAGGTCACCGTGCCGTCGTCGTCGAGCACGTACACGGCCCGGTTGGCGACGCCGTACAACCCCAGCTCTGGCAGGTCGATGGAGAGGCCGTACGCCCCGATCGCGTCGCCGCTCATGTCGCTGACGAGGTCGAACCCGAGGTCGTACTCCGCGGCGAACGCGCCGAGCGTGAACGACGAGTCGGCGCTGATTCCCAGCAGCGTCGCCCCGGCGTCCTCGAACGCGTCGCGCCGTTCTTCGAGCGCCACCATCTCGTTCGAGCAGGGCGGCGTAAACGCGCCCGGGAAGAACGCTAACACCGTCGGGCCGTCGCCGACGTGGTCGGCGAGGTCGAACGTCTCGTGGTCGCTCCCGCGGTACGTGGCCGTGAACGTCGGCGCAGCGTCGCCCGTCGAAACCATGCGCCGCTGTTCGGACAGTTTCGACCTAAACCCTTGGCCGAACGGGTGCGGGCACGGCGTTCGAAGGCACCCGAAACGGCTACCGTCGGCTCACCGGTCGGGCGACCCGCCGGTACTTCCCGACGGTCAGCGGGTCCGCCCCCGGTCAGGCGGCGGAACCGTTCCTGTCCCGAGCAGTGTCGATAACGATTCGGGCACCGCCCGCCGTCCCGGGCGTCGCGGCCACGGACCATCCGTGTGCCTCGGCGATCTCGCCGTACGGGCGCGTCGCCCACGCGGCCTCGCTGAAGCGCATACGCCCGGATACAGGCAAGCGCGGCAAATAGGAACCGACGGTGCTCCCGTTGACATGGGTGATCGCCCGCGTCGCACCCACCCCGGAATCCCCTACGACGCCTCCCGTCGGGATATCGGTCGGCGGCGCACGGTGGCCGAAACCGTAAGAGCAGTAAGTGGTGGTGCTGTACGGTGCACTGAGTAGCTTCCTTTTACGCTCCCGTCCCCGTATGACTAGCACAGCCCCCTTCATCGACGCGGTCACTCCGGTCGGCTGGGCGCTTCTCTGTGGCTCGCTCGCCGCGGGTGTCGGCACGTTGGCGCTGATCTGGTATCTCGACCGCCATCGCGGAGCGCCCGGCGCGGCGTGGTTCATGGCGACGCTCGGAGCACAAGCGCTCTGGATTTTCGCGTACACGGGCGGGCTCGTGGTGGAGGCACCGTTCTGGCGCGCGTCCGCCGAGGCGGCGATGTGGGTCGGCATCGCATGGCTCGGACCACTGTTCCTGGCGTTCGCGCTCGCGTACACCGGCCGAAACAGTCTCGTCCGCTCGTGGGGGTTCCCGCTCGTTTTCGCCCCGGCCGCGGTGACGGCAGCCCTCGCGGCGACCCATCCGTTCCACTCGCTCCTCTGGCAGAACTTCCGCCCCGCGGCGGTGTTCGGGTTGGCAACCGTGCAGTACACGTTGCAGCCGTGGGGGTACGTCGCCGCGGTCGTTTCGCTCGGGACCGCCGGGGTCGGCGTGTTACTCCTCGTCGAGACGGTCGTCTCGTACGGGCCGCTCTACCGGAACGAGGCCATCGCGGTCGCCCTCAGCACCGTCGCGCCGGCCGGCGCGTTCGTGGTGTGGTTGTCGGGGGTCGGCCCGTGGCCGTCGCTCAACCTCGCGGCGGTGCTGTTCCTCCCGCACGTCCTGCTCGACGCGTACGCGTTCGTCGGCACCCATATGTTCGACACGAACCCGACGACGCAGCGGGCGGCCGAACGGAGCGCCCTCCGGGATCTGGACGACCCGTTGCTCGTCGTCGATCCCGAGGAGCGGGTGGTGAACATGAACACACAGGCGCGAGAACTGTTCGCGGCTGCCGAAATCGGCCTCCCGTTTCCCGTCGCCCCGCTCGTCGGCACCGACCTCGGGACGCTCCGGAACGGCGGCGAGTTCGTGCCCGGGGGTCGGGACGAGGTGTACGCGGTGTCGACCACGCAGCTCACCGATCCGACCGGGAGCGAGGTCGGCGAACTGTTCGTGTTCTACGACATCACGACGGTGCGCCGGCAGAAACAGCGGCTGTCCGTCCTCAACCGCATCCTCCGGCACAATCTCCGGAACCGGTTGAACGTGGCGCAGGGGCGTGCGGAACTGATCGAATCGGAAACGACCGACCCGTCGATCCGGACCCATACGGCAGCGATCAGGCAGGCCAACGAGAAACTGCTCTCGATCGGGGAGCGGATCCGTGACTTCCAGAACGTCATGGACCGTGGCCGCACGATTTCGACCGTCGATCCGGTCGCGCTCGCCGAACGCGTCGCGACCAGCGTGAACGAGGCATATCCGGACGCCAGGATCGACCTCGAGACCGATATCGACGAGCGGCAGCTCAACACGGACCGCGAGATCGTCGGCCTCGTGCTGCGAAACCTGCTCGACAACGCAATCGTCCACAGCAGTCAGGCGGCCCCCGCCGTGGAACTCCACGTCACCGACCCCATCGACCAACGGGTCGTCTACGAGATACGCGACCGGAACGACCGGATCCCGAACATGGAGATCGACACGCTCGATGCCGATGAGGAATCAGCGCTCCACCACGGCCAGGGCATCGGCCTGTGGATCGTGACCTGGTGTCTGGAGTACGTCGACGGGGACATCAGGTTCGCGTACGACGACGGGAACGTGGTGTTCGTGATGCTTCCCCGCGGAGAACCAGCCTCCTCCTCGCCCGACTGATTCCGGCGGTCGCGTCCCGTCCGGGGCGGGGGATTATGTGTCGGGGCCGAATACCCGTGGCGCAACAACGACACGATGGTGTCACTGCTAACCGCCGCGGGCATCGCCGTCGCCGTGTTCGTCGGCTTCAACATCGGGGGGTCGTCGACGGGCGTGGCGTTCGGGCCGGCGGTCGGCTCCCGGCTCCTCCGGAAGGCGACCGCGGCGGCGCTGTTCGTCGGCTTCGGCTTCCTTGGGGCGTGGACCGTCGGCCGGAACGTCATCGCGACGATGAGCAGCAGCATCGTGCCGGCGACGCAGTTCACGCCGGTCGCGAGCGTCGCGGTCCTCTTTTTCACCGGCGCGTCGCTGTTGATCTCGAACCTCTACGGCGTCCCCGCCTCCACGTCGATGACCGCCGTCGGAGCCATCGTCGGGCTGGGCCTCGCCTCCGACACGCTCAATCGAGCGCTGATGTTCGTCATCGTGTCGGCGTGGATCGTCGCCCCGCTGGTCTGTTTCGTCATCGGGCTCGTCGTCGGCCGCTACGTGTACCCGTATCTCGACCGCTACGTCGCGTTCACGCGGTTCGATCTCCACTTCGTCCAGTTCGACCGTTCGGGGACGGTTCCACGCCCGTACTTCAACCCGAACGCGTCGCCGCGGGATGTCGTCGGTTCGCTGTCGGTGGTCGCCATCGCCTGTTACATGGCGTTCTCGGCGGGGGCGTCGAACGCCGCCAACGCCGTTGCACCGCTCGTCGGTGCGGGCGGCGCGCTCACCGTCGATCAGGGTGTCCTGCTCGCGGTGGGTGCCTTCGGGTTGGGGAGCTTCACCATCGCCCGCCGCACGCTGGAGACCGTCGGCGACGACATCACGGAGCTGCCGATTCTCGCATCGCTGATCGTCTCCGTCGTCGGCGCGACGGTCATCACGCTCCTCTCGTACGCCGGCATCCCCGCGAGCCTCGCAGTGAGCTCCACTTCGACGATTATCGGCCTCGGGTGGGGGCGGGCGAGCCGGGCCGCGACGCTCGCGGAGCTGGCGACGCCGACGCCCGAGCAGCCGGACCTCGACGTCGCGACCGGCGCGCTGGTCACGTCACGCGCCGAGGAGGCACCTGCGAGCCCGACGATCGGCGACCTCGCCCGCCACGAGGAGCCCCCCGAGGCCGACGAGCTCACTGACGTGCCGGATATCGGCGCGGAGGGGCCGGCGGAGCTCGACGAGCGGAGCCTCTTCGACCCGGCCGCCGCAAAGCGGATCGTCGCGATGTGGGTGGTGACGCCGTCGCTCGCGGTCGCCGCTTCCTACCCGGTATTCGTGTTTCTGTTGTGAGCGTCGGGTGAGACGGCGTGTGCCGCCCTCCGTCCGAACGGGACGCGAGTGACGCCGTGGCGAACTGCGACAGCGCCACGTTAGGCCGACGACAGCCACGGACGATACCCTCCTCTGGGGGATGTGCCTCGCCTCGGCCCGAACCGGCCGACGAAGGTTCTTGACGCTTCGGCCGGATGCAATCGCATGGTTCTGTTTCAGGCGCTGTCGTACACGGCGCTCGCGGTTGTGGCCGCCCTGCTCGGGGGTGTCATCGCCGTCTACCGTCCTCCCGGGCCACAGATGGAGAGCAATGTCCAACACTTCGCGGCCGGCGTCGTCATCGCCGCCGTCGCCGCCGAACTCCTCCCGGACATCCACGGACGGGCACCTCTGATCGTCGTCCTCGGGTTCGCCGTCGGGGTCGCGACGATGCTGGGTATCCACCGCCTGAGCAAGACCATCGAGAAACGCGGCGTCGGCGGGCAGTTCGCGGGCGCCGCCGGCCTGCTCATCACCGTCGGCATCGATATGGTCATCGACGGAGTTCTGATCGGCGTCACCTTCCTTGACAACCCCGACACCGGCATCATCATCGCCGTGGCGCTGGCAATTGAGGTGCTGTTTCTCGGCGTCGCCGGCGTCGTCGCGCTGCCACGGGAACTGGGAACGCTTCGGAAGCTCGCGGTCCCAGCGACGTTCGGGCTGTTGCTCGTCTCGGGGGTGACCGGCGGCGTGCTCGCGCTCGACGGCGTGACCGGCGCCCCGATCGCAATCATCCTCGCGTTCGGCTCCGCCGCGCTGCTGTATCTCGTCACCGAGGAACTGCTCGTCAAGGCGGGCAAGGTCCCCGAGACGGCAGTGTCGACGACCCTCTTTTTCGTCGGCTTCCTCTCGATCTTCCTGCTCGATATGTTCCACTGAGGCGGGATTCTTCGTCCCAATCTCGGTTACAGTCCGGGCTCGGACGGTGGCCCCCGCCTCGCCGGCTCACTGACCGATACGGTGATGATTCGCCGCGGGATACATTGCACAGGCCCGCTAATATGGCTGCGCTCGTGTCGATGCTTGCCCCCGGGCTGCCGAACCAACAGCAGTAGCCCGCTAGACCGTTCGATCACACCGCTTCGACGGCGATTGGTCGCGTTCACCGGCGCTACGGCAGTGAAACCGCCATACTTTTTTACATTAGTGCGATGATACGAGCGGCGTATGTCAGATAACGCTCAGGTAACGGATGCGTCGGCGTTCAAACAGAAGTCGCTGGGAAAGCAGGTGCTGTTTTCGGTCGTTACGCTCGGGCTCTACTCGCTCTACTGGTTCTACAGCACGGCCGGACAGCTGGACAGAGGAACGAACCGGAGCCTGACGCCGATTTTAGCCATCATCCCGCTGGTAAACGTGGTTTCCGTCTGGCAGGTCTCCGATGCCGGCGAAGCAGTCACCGACCAGAGCAGGATAGTGTTGTTCCTCGTGTTTCTCGTCTTCGCGCCGCTGGCTTGGTACTGGGTGCAGTCCGGGATGAATCAGGCCGCGGCGGACTAACCACCCCGAGCGGACCGGCGCTGTCTTCCGGTTCGGCGGGAACGGCCGGACGACCTGCTCTGCCGTCGCCGCCGACGAGTGCGTCGGAGGCCGCACGTCGGCTGCTCGGGGCCGCGTTCCGGAGAAGTCGCGTTACGGACGACCGCGCCAACCCCCCGACACCGCAGGGCATCTGCCGGCGTCGCAGCCGCCTCACCTGATCGCGACGGAGTCACACGTCGGACACCGGTCGACCGGGTCCTCCAGCCGCGCGAGGTCGTCGCGCCCATAGTCGAGGCAGATGCGGACCGTCCGGGTCGTCCCCATCAGTGTGTCATACGTTCGCATGACGCAAAACCGTTCGGGTGCGTTACGCGTCCATGGGCCGCGGACGGGTGTCAGCGACGCTCGCCCGCCGCCCGTCCCACCGGGTGCTTTTTGCCGCCTCGGCGACCCACTGCGGATACTCCACGATGGATCTCCCCGAGCGGCTCCAGTCGGTCGATCTCTCGCGGCGCGACCGGCTCATCGTCATCTACCTCGCCGCACTCGCCGGGCTCGTCGTACTCTACACCGTCACGTACAACGTCATGATGTCGCGGCTGGAGGGGGTCGACCAGTCGATATTCGCCTCCTTCGAGTTCATCGTCCAGACGATGACGACGACCGGCTACGGACAGGACTCGGGGCTGTGGAGCCACCCGCTGATGTATCTGTTCGTGGCCGGCGCACAGATCTCCGGCATCGGGATCGGCTTCTTCACGCTCCGGCTCATCATCATCCCGCTGTTCACCGACGCGGAGGTCAACCTCGACGACCGGCTCACCCCGAAGCGGGACCACGTCATCGTCTGTGAGTACCGCCGCGACTCGGCGGTGCTCCTCGAGGAGCTCGACGGGCTCGGCATCGAGTACGTGCTCGTCTCCTCCGACGAGGAGAACGCGAAGGACCTCTCCGACGAGGGGTACTCAGCCATCCACGGCTCGCCACAGGACGCGTCGGCGTTCGAGCGCGCGAGCATCGGCACCGCGCGGGCCGTCATAACGGACGCCGGCGACGCGAACGTGAACACTATCCTGACGGTCAATTCGGTCCGCCCGGACGTCGACATCATCGCGCTCACCGACGACAGCGAGATGCGCGGCGTCCTGCACGACGCCGGCGCGGACTCCGTGCTCTCCCCACACGGGGTGCTGGGCCACCGGCTCGCGGAGAAGGCCGTCTCGTCGTTCAGCGCGGAGCTGACCGACACCATCGACCTCGGCGGGGACATGGAGGTGACCGAGATCCCCGTCCACGGCGGAAGCCGCCTCATCGGGACGCGCATCCGCGAGTCGAACATCCGCGAGGAGACCGGTGCCAACGTCATCGGCGCGTGGATCGACGGCGAGCTTCAGCTCCCGCCCGACCCCGACGCGGTCATCAGGGCGAACACCGTACTGCTCGTCTCCGGCGCCCACGACGCGCTGGAGGCGTTCAGCGACTTCACCCGACCGGTGCGGAGCCTCCGGCGACACGAGCGGGTCGTCATTGCCGGGCTCGGCGAGGTGGGTAGCGCCGCCCATTCGGTCATCGACGACGCGGACATCGACGCGGTGACGATCGACACCCACGAGCGCGAGGGCGTCGATATCGTCGGCGACGCGACGGAGCGCGACACGCTCCGCGAGGCCGACATCGAGTCCGCCGGGGCGATCATCATCGGGCTCCCCGGCGACTCCGCGTCGCTGCTGGCGACCGTCCTCGCGCGGTCGCTGAACCCCGATATCGAGATACTGGTCCGCGTGAGCGACACCGACGCCACGCGGAAGGCGCTCAGCGCCGGGGCGGACTACGTGCTCTCCGTGCCACGGGTGAGCGCGCGGATGGTCGCCCGGGAGCTCCGCGGCGAGGACGTGCTCGCGCCGGCGAGCCAGGTCCGGATCGTTCGCGTCCCCGCGACGCCGTTCGCGGGCTCGACGCTGGCCGAGTCCGGCATCTACGAGCAGACGGGCTGTCGCGTCGTCGCCGTCGAGGACGGGTCGGGGCTCTCGACCACGGTCGACCCGCAGCGGACGTTCACCGGGGACGAGCGGGTCGTCATCGTCGGAAGCGACGAGGCCGTCCAGCGGTTCCTCAAACGGTACGACGTGTCGCCGAACGGCGACGGCTGACGGACGCGCGTCCGTGGCCGCCTTCCCGCGGCACCTCTACATCGACTCGTCGTCGGTCCACATCAGCACCCCGCTCGCGAGCATCAACACCGCGAGCGCGACCATCCCGAGGTCCCAGCCCATACCGACGCCCATCCCGCCCGCGGTGCCCATGCCGCCGTTCATGCCACCCATGCCGCCGTTCATGCCCCACATACCGCCACCCATCCCCCAGTTCGTGCCGGTCGCGCCCACGACGGCCTGATTGAGCAGCATCACCAGCGCGTACACCACCATCAACGGGCCGCTCGCACCCCCGAGACGGTCGGCGGCCGGCGTCAACAGAACGACGCCGTGGACCACGACGACGACGCCGAGCACCAGCATGAGCGTCCCGCTCGTCGTGGCCATCATCGTTCCCGCCGTCGCGGTCACGAGCGAGTAGACGCCGGAGACCAGCGCGATGACTGCACCGTACGTTCGGGCCGTGTCGGTCATACTCGGCGGTACGCACCCCATTATAAAACGGCTTCCCCCGTCACTCCTCGTTGACGAGCATGACCGGAGCGACGCCGGCACGGGCCAGCCGCTCGGCCGTGCTCCCGAGCAGCACCGTCTTGAACGCCGAGCGGCCGGTCGCGCCCATCACGACGAGGTCGATCTCCTCCCGGTCGACGTACGCGAGCAGCTCCTCGTGGGGGATGCCCTCCCGGATCACCGTGACGACGTCCCGGTCGCCGGCCGCGGCCTCGACGTCCTCGAGGGCGGCCTCACCGTCCGCGCGGAGGTTCGCCCGCACCGTCTCGGGGTCGACGATGGCGTTGTCGTAGCCGAGACGACTCTCGATGACGTACACCGCGTGGAGCGCCGCGTCGTACCGTCGGGCCAGCTCGGCGCCGTGATCGGCCGCACGCTCTGCGGCCTCGCTCCCGTCCGTCGCCACGAGGATCCGGTCGTACATCCCGACATACTACGCGCCGGGGCGAGAAAAGTCCCGGTGGCTCCCGCGGCCGCGGGCCTACAGCTACTCGGAGTCGCGGCCGCGGAACGGGAGCCGACGGGTGACCCATCGAGTTATCGCCCGTCGAAGGCGGCCGGGCGCCGCGCGGATGGCGTCGAGCCACCGCTCGAGGAGGTAGCCGGGAAGGACGAACCCGACGACGGCGAGCGCGAGCAGGAGCGCCCCCATCGTCGTATCGCCGGTCTCGAACGACCGGAGGCTCACGACGAGTATCGGGCCGGCCGTCGAGAGCCCCGCGACGGCCTGTGCCATCCGGAAGAGTCCGAACTGTACCACGGGCTCCCTACCGTCGAGGCGTATTTGAGTCCTTGCAGCGCGACCGGCGCGGACGCGCCGACGAGGTGCTTCCTTCCGACCGACGCCGTCCCGACGTCTCACTCCCGTCGGAGCCGTCGCAGCCGGTCCGCCACGGCACCGAGCCCTGCCCGGAGCGATGTCGATAGCCCGTCCAGGGCGTCGGCACTCGCCGTCTCCTGCTGGTACGCCCGTTCCTTCTGTTCGATGATGTACTCGTATCGCCGACGGACGCGCTCCGTCTCGGCGCGTGCGTCCGAGAGCGTCCGTTCGAGCGACGCCACCTCCGACTCCAACGAGGCGACCTCCGCTTCGAGCGAGTCGACCTGCGACTCCAGTGACTCACGCTCCGCCCGCAACAGGTCGGTCTCGGCTTGCAGGGCGGCGACGCGGATGTCGCGGCCGTCCGGGGGCGCGACGGTCGTCACCGTGTCGGCGTATCCCGGCGCGGTATCGCGTGTCGCCTCGTCGTCGGTCGTCGCCACGTCCTGCGTGTCGGCATTCGGACTCTCCGTCAGGACGTTCGGTCGGTCGGTGTCCTCGGTGCGGTCGCCGGCGTCGGGTCGGTTCGAGTGGGACGACATGCTGGGACGACGTGTGTACGAGTACCACACCCAAAAAACTCAGTCAGTCAGCCGTCAGACGCCGCAGAGGCCGCCTCTTCGGCCGCAGCACCGCGACGGCCACGACCGCGTGTGCCCCCTCGTCGTCCACACGCCCGCTCCCCACGGTCACCCCTGCGCCTGCGCTCGCTTCCACCGTTCGATGCCGACGACGAGTGCGGTCACCACCACGACCGCCCCGACGTGGCCGACGAGCACCGTCGTGAGGAACCGGTCGCCGTCGATCACCCACAACAGGAGCAGCTGGCTCACCGAGAACAGCAGTATCACGATGTCGAGCCGGCGATACGGCCGCCGCGTCGCCACGAGCGGTGTCTCCATGACCGCCCGCCAGAGCCCACACACCGCGGCCCACCACGCGGTGCCGATGCGGTAACAGACGTCCCACACCAACACGAGCATCATGAACACGACGAGCGCCGGGGGGCGGTCGCCGAGGATGTACTCGAGCAGTCCCCCGCCGCTGCGAGGGTTCACGACGAACAGGTAGACGACGAAGACGAAGAAGGCGACGAGCCCCATCACCAGCTCGATCCCGGAGTTGAACAGCAGCCGGCGGTAGCGCTCGCTCGCCCCGGTCGAGCGGACCACGTCGCTGATGTAGATCATCTCGCCGCTCCCCAGCGTCGCCACGGCGACGACCGCGAGCCCGGTCCACAGCGTCCGCGTCGGCAGTCCGTACGCGAGCCACAGTACGACGACTGCGGCCGCGAAGCCGAGCAGTTGCACCGCGTAGCCGACCGTGTTCGAGACGCGAACTCCGGGGATCGAGTTCACGATGGTCTCGTACGTCCACGACTCGCTCGCGTCCACGCCACCGACACTCACTCGCGGAGCACCCCGGCAGCCCGGAGGCTGCCGATGACGTCGTCGGGATTGACCCCCTCCCCCTCGACCGCGCGTTCGATGGCCGTCCCGATCGGCGTCGGCTCGATTGGGACGAGCGACCGGATGCGGATATCGTTCACCACCACCGGCGTCGAGAGCCCCCGTATCAGCGGCTTCGCGACCGACGCGGGAACGTCGCTCACCAGCCCGACCCACTGCGAGGAGAGCCACGGCGTCAACAGCGGGACGGAGATGATACGGGGCGCTCCGCCGAGTTTCGCCCCGACCTGCTCCATCAACACCCGGTAGCTGACGACCTCCGGAGCGCCGATCTCGAAGGTGTTGCCGACCGTCGCGTCGACGTACAGCACCCCGACGAGGTAGGCGACGACGTCGGTGACGGCGATCGGTTGACACGGGGTCTCGACCCAGCGCGGGGTGACCATCACCGGGAGCCGCTTCACGAGGTCGCGGATCAGCTCGAAGCTGAGCCCGCCGGCGCCGAGAACCACCGCCGCCCGGAGCACGGTGAGCTCCGCGGAACCGTCGGCGAGAGTCCGCTCGACGCTCCGGCGCGAGGCCAGGTGTTCCGACAGCTCCTCCTCGTCCCCGCCGAGGCCGCCGAGATACACGATGCGGGGAAGTCCCACCTCGGTCGCGACGTCGGCGAACGCCCGGGCGGCACGCTCGTCGACGTCGGTGAACGACCCCGCCCCGCCCATCGAGTGGACGAGGTAGTAGGCGGCGTCCGCGCCGGCCATCGCCTCCCGGTAGGAGTCCGGCTCCAGCACGTCCCCCTCGTGGACGGTGGCCGCCGCCGGCCCGTCGTACCGGCTCGCGTCCCGTGTCAACACGTGGACTTCGTGGTCGAGCGCGACCAGCACCGGCACGAGCTGCGAGCCGATGAACCCGGTCGCGCCGGTGACGAACACCTGCATACCCCTCCAAGGGGCGAGGGACACAAAGCAGCTTCTGCGTTCCGCCGAAGTTTCTGGTAGTTGATAAGACGATCTGCGAGGGTGAGTGGATTCAGCACGACGAGAACTCTTCTCTCAGGCGTTCCGTGATCAACCGGCCGCTCAGCGGTATACGAACTGAACACCGAGGCTCCTGCCGGCTCAAAGACGTGTTTCGAAAGCCGTGTGAGGGACACGGGCCGGAAGCGTCGAGCGCCCCTTCGATATTTTAAATATATTATATTATGTCGGTCTTTCTTTTGCCTTCACGCTAAATGAACGGTAGAGATGGAGATATCCGAGGGGCAGTTGGCCGCGGGGACGACGCGCGAAGCGGCTGCCGCGGCCCTCCGGGCAGAACTCGGGGCTCATGACCTGCCGCGCCACCTCGCCCTGTTCTACCGGTCGAAGGACGCTCAGTTGGCTGCGACCACTGCTTTCCTCGTCGAGGGGCTTCAGTCCGGCCACCGCTGTCTCTACATTCTCGACGTCAACACCGCCGCCGACATCCGCTCCGCGCTCGAGAACGCCGACATCGACGTCGAGAAACGAATCGACGCTGGCGATCTCGTCTTCCGGGATGCGCAGGAAATCTACCTCGAATCCGGGTTCGATCCAAGCGAGATGACGACGACGCTCGAAAGCGAAGCCAACGCCAGCGTCGAGGAGGGCTACGATGGGTTGTGGGTCGCCGGCGAGAACTCGTGGTGTTTCCACACCGAGCAGTCGTTCGACAACATCGTCGAGTTCGAAGCGGACTTCGATGCGACCTGTCCTGAGCTCTCGGTCACCGCGCTCTGTCAGTACGACCTCGAACGCTTCGACGGGATGTCGGCCGCGAAAGCCCTCCGGACACACGAACAGATCATCTACCGAAACCAGCTCTGCAAGAACCCGTTCTACGTCCCGCCAGAGGACTACCGTTCGACCGACGCCTCGGAGCTAAACGCGCAACTGATGCTGGAGCAGGCGCACTCGCTGACGAACGCCCGCCGCGATATCAGCGAACGCGAACAACGGTTGGGTATCGTCAACCGCGTTCTCCGGCACAACATCCGCAACGACCTGAACCTCGTGAAGGGCTCGCTCGAACTCGTAGACGAGACGGAGTCGTTGTCCGACGAGAGCCACCGGCGGCTTTCGACAGCCATCGAGCACGCCGAATCGGTCGTGGAGCTGGCGGAGAAAGCCCGGTACATCCAACAAACGACGGAGGAGACCGCCGTCGAGCCACGGCATCTCGGCTCGCTCCTCGAGACGGCAATCGACGCGGTGACCGACGAGTACTCCACCGCCGAGGTTCAGGTGTCCGGGGCGACCGACGTGACCGTGCTTGCTGATGCGAACCTCCATATCGCGTTCCGCGAGGCCATCGAGAACGCGATCGTCCATCAGGACAGTGAGTCGCCGACCGTTGTCGTATCCGTATCGACGCCGAGCGAAGGGATAGTTCAGGTGGAGGTTCGGAACGAAGGTACGATCCCGGAGTTGGAACAGTACACCCTGGAGAAGGGGAAAGAGACCCCGTTGGAGCATTCGAAGGGGCTCGGACTCTGGCTCATCAAGTGGATCGTCGAGAACGCACACGGGTCGATCGAGTTCCCGGACACGAACGCAGGAGAGGCGAGCCTCCGGATCGAACTATACCGGGTTCCCTCACAATAGAAGCCGAATCGCCCCCTCACGGGAGCAAGCGGCACGACAGGGATGCCCTGCCGTCTCAGGCGACCCGCTCCTCGGGGACGACGCCGTCGGTCGTCCAGCCGCGGCTGTCGTAGTACTCGTCGAGCGCGTCGTCGAACCCGTCGAGCTGGTCGGCGTACGGGAGCGTGTCGTCGCCCCGGTCGAAGCCGCGCCGGTTGTTGAAATGTCGCTCCAGTTCGACGATGCGGTCGCCGACCGCGAGCAGCTCCTCGAAGTCGGCGCCGAACAGCGCCTCGTACCGCTCCGGGTTCATGTAGTCGCGGGAGAACTTGCAGACGACGCCGGCGTCGTTGAGCGCCATGAGGTTCTCCCGTTCGATAAGTCGGTCGGCCTTCCCCTCGAAGCCGGACATCGGCATCGCTTCGTCCGTGGGGACGAGCGGATACTCGACGGAGTAGAAGGTCGCGTACATGTGGTCCGCGCCGCGGTTCGCGACCGCATACGAGAGCGCCTGGCCGTGGAGGACGCGCCCCTCGTGGGCAGCGAAGTCCATCCCCTTCACCGACCAGTTCTCCACGTCGAGGTCGTCGTGGACCGCCGCGACCCCCTCCGCGAGGTCGTCGCCGACCCCCTCGCGGTGGGCGATCTTCTCCACCGTCTCGTGGATCAGCTCCTCGTCGCCGAACGCGTCCTCGCTCGCGAGATACGCGGAGACGACGTTGCCGGCGGAGATGGCGTCGAGGCCGTACTGATCGCACTGCTCGTTCGACTTCATCACCTCGACGATGTCGTCGACACCGGCGTTCGAGCCGAACGCCATCGCGACCTCGAACTCCGGGCCCTCAGTCTCGACGCCCTGTTCCTCGTCGCGGGTCGGGAGCTTGCACGCGAACGCACACTGCGAGCAGGTCCCCTTCTTGTACTTCTTCTCCTCGACGGCGTCGCCGTTGATCCCCTCGACCCCTTCGAACTGCTGTTCGGAGAAGTAGTAGGAGGGGAGCCCGTTCACCTCGTTGGCGAGGTCCATCACCGCGACGGTCCCCTGCCGCTTCATGATGTTGTCCTCCGTCGCGGCTTCGCGGTGGATCTCCATCTGTGTCGCCGGGATATCGATCTCGGGAGCGCTGTCCCCTTCGAAGGTAATCGCCTTCACGCCCTTCGCGCCGAGGACCGCGCCGAGGCCGCCGCGGCCGAACGCCCGCTCCTCGGTCGTCATGATCGACGCGAACCGGACCTCGTTTTCACCCGCGGGGCCGATACAGGCGACGTGTTCGGCGTCGAGGTCGTGTTCGGCCTCGATATACGCACACGTCTCGCCGACGGTGGCGCCCGCGAGCTCGTCGACCGGCTCGAACGTCACGCCCTCGTCGGTGACGTGGACGACGAGGAGTTCGTCGCTCGCGCCGGTCAGCTCGACGGCACCGTAGCCGGCGTCGGCGAAGTGTCTGGACATGAAGCCGCCGGCGTTCGAGGAGAGCAGCCCGTCGGTGAGCGGCGAGACGGCCGTGGCGTTCATCCGCCCGGTGAAGCTCATCCGCGAGGCCTGCATCGGACCGGTGGTGAAGTAGAGGCGGTTCTCCGGGCCGAGCGGGTCGGCGTCGAACGGGACGCGGTCGTGTGCGAGCTTCGTTCCGACCCCCCGTCCGCCGATGAACTCGGCCAGCGTGTCGTCGATGTCCGTCTCCCGTGTCGTGCGGTCGGACAGGTCGACCGAGAGCAGCGAACCCTTGCCGTGGAGCATACGCCGGGGTGGTGGCTACACGCCGATAAGTGTTTACGGGGACGAGGCTGCGACCGGAGAGACGGCCCGTCCGTGTCGTGTCGACCATCCCCGGTCGTCCTCCCGACGCAGGCCGTCCACACGGTTATGTTCCCGCCCGACGAACGCCGCGTATGAGCCTGCTACCCGCAAGCCTGACTGACGAACTCGCGCCCTCCACGCTCATCCTCGTCGGCTTCCTGCTGTTCGTCTTCCCCGAGCCGGCGACCTCCGCGCTCGGCGCCGGTCTCATGCTGTACGGGACGGCCTGGTGGTTCTACGAGTGGGACCGGCCGTAGCGGCCGTCCTTCGAGAACCGTAACCGTCAGGCCCGGTGGCCGTGTCGCGCCCGCATGGACGAGTACACCATCGAGGCGCGCCTCCCGACGGTCGAGCGGTTCCGAGAGCTCCGGGCGGCCGCGGGGATGACCGACCGCTCGCGGGCCGCCGTCGAGCGCGGCCTGCCGAACTCCCTGTTCGGTGTCGTCGCGGTCCACACGCCGAGCGACGAGACCGTGGCGATGGCGCGCGTCGTCGGCGACGACGGCGCCATCTACCATATCTGCGACATGGCTGTCCACCCGGACCACCAGCGCCGTGGGCTCGGGACGCGGCTCATGGAGCGGGTGCTCGCGTATCTCGACCGGACGGCGCCGCCGGACGCGTACGTGAACCTCATGGCCGACGTCGACGGCTTCTACGAGCGGTTCGGCTTCGAGGAGACGCGGCCGGCCTCGAAGGGAATGTACTACCGGACCTAACTCACTCGACGACCTCGTAGGTCGTCGGGAGCTCGACGGTCCCGCTCGTCGTCTCGAACGCGTCCGTCCCGTTCGTCCACAGGTTCCAGCGAGTCCCGTCGTGCGAGAGGTAGACGACGTAGTCGAGCCCGTCGAGGTCGAGGTCCGTCGCGTCCGACAGGTCGAACCGCTTGTTCGCCCAGAAGCCGACGCCGGTGAGCAGTTCGTCGGTCGACTCCTCGAGGCCGACCTTCCCGACGAACGTCTCCAGGGCGTCGCGGTAGTTCGCGTCCTCTCTGTAGCTCCGCAGTTCGTCGACGTCCCGTTGCACCCGGCGGGGACTGAACTTCCCCTTGTCTTCGGCGAGCGTCAGCGCCTCCCCGGGCCGGTGTGCGACCACGTCGACGTACTTCCGCTGCTGTCTGCGCCCCTCGCCCGGCTCGACGAGGATCGCGTCGTCACCCTGCGCCCCGGGGTAGCTGACGGACTCGACCGCGAAGCCGTTCTCGCGCAACACGGTGTGTGCGACGGTGTAGGTCACGTCGTCCTCCGAGAGCCCCTCGCGTTCGCCGAGCCGGGTCGCCGGCGGCTGGTCGGCGAACAGCGACTCCTGGGTGAACTCGTCCCACGTGAGCTTCACCTGCTTTTGGCCGTCCCCGTCGCGGATGATAAACGCCGTCGAGAAGACGAAGATGGTGCGGGGCGCCTTGTTCAACTCCGCGTAGTGGCGCGCGACGAAGTCGCTAATGTCCACCTCGTAGCGCCCGTCGTACTCTGCGAGAAGGGCGTCGGCGCCGTCGTACCCGTACAGCCCCGAGCCGAGAACGAACGCCCGAAGGAACGCCTCGCGGTCGTCGAGCCCGTCGTCGATCAGCGCCTCGATCTCCCCTTCCTTCGTCGTGCTCTTGTACCACGACGGGTTCGACTCGTCGAACCGCATCGTCGAGACGATGCCCGGATCGATCAGCGAGTGGTATGGTAACATCCCGCGCTCGGGGTCCATCGCGTGACCGAACCGGTTGAACTTCAGCGTGAGCCGGTCGCGGCCGTCAACCTCGTCCGTGAACACGCGCGTCGAGTCGAACCCTCCCTTCTCCGGGAGCTCGCATCCGTCGATGGCCTCGAACCACGCCCCGAACGCATCTGTTCCGCGAAGCGAGTCGTACAGCCGGCTCGTCCAGCCGTCCTCGGTCCCCTCGTCGGCGGCGTCGATGACTTCCTCGATGAGCCGGTCCAGCTCGGGGAGCGCCGGGGGACACGACGGGTACGTCTCGTCGGTGCGTACCTGCGTTCCCGACGGCTCGACCGGCCAGTCGACGTGGAACGGGTACTCGCCGTAGGCGTCGCGGATCATCGCGTACGGGGTGACGTGGTCGAAGTCGGTGTTCCCGCCGTGGCCCGCACCCGACTCCTTCGACAGCGGCGACACCTTCACGTATGGACACTCGTTCTCCGCGGCGGCGACGAGCCCGTCGAACCGCTGGAGCTCGTGGTCTTCGGTGAACACCGCCGTCGAGAACTCGACGATGAGCAGCGGCACCTCCCGGCCGTCACGCACCGTCGTCAGCAACACGTCCGGGTCCTTCCAGAAGATGATCGGCGCCAGCTCCCGGCCGTACCCGCCGTACGAGCTCGTCAGCTCGACGAGGGTGATGTCGTCCGGGGAGACCTCCGCGTGGCTCGCGACGATCGGCTCCACGTAGTGGGCAGCCTGCTCGAGTACCTCGTAGTAGAGGCGGAACTCGGCCATACGTCGCGGCGGGGTTGCCAACACATAAAACCGAAGCAGTCACGGGCGTCCGTCCGCACCGTCGGGTATGAACACGGTCGGCCGGTCCGCCGCGCTCGTGGCGGCCCGTCCATCAACTACTTGTCGCGCGCCGAGTATCGCCGCACGTGTCGAACTCGACCCATGAGTGAGGAACCGTCGGCCGAGGACTCGCCGAAGGAGGCCGAACAGCGCGAGCGGTCGTTCAACGGCCTCACCGCCAAGGAGTGGACTCAGCTCAGCCGCAACGTCTGGCGCGACCTGAGCTCCGCGCGCGAGGAGTACCACAAGGAGCACGGCGCGACGTTCTCCGAGAAGCTCGGCAAGCGGCTGGTGAAGATCTACTCCGGCGAGGGTGACCTCGTCCTCGACCCGTTCGTCGGAACCGGGACGACCGTCATCGCGGCGAAGAAGCTCGACCGCGCGGGCGTCGGCATCGAGCTCTCCGAGGAGTTCGTGGGGACGGCCCGCGAGCAGCTGAACCAGTCGTCGCTGAGCGAGTTCACCGAGGGCTCGTCGCTGACTCACGAGATCGTCCACGACGACTGTCGCAACGTGCGCGAGCACGTCGACGACGAGAGCGTGCAGGCGGTCATCACCTCGCCGCCGTACGCCGACCTCATCCACAAGGCGACGGCCGACCGCGAGGGCCGCGACTACTCCATCATCGAGGAGGAGAACAACTCACAGATCGAGGCGTACACGGACAGCGACGACGACTTCGGCAACCTCGACTACGGGGCCTTTCTCGACGAGATCGAGGCGCTGCTGGCCGACCTCTACGAGGTGACGAAGCCCGGCGGCTACGGCGTCTGGATCGTGAAGGACTTCCGGGACACGGAGAACGACGTCCCGTACGTGCCGCTCCACAGCGACCTCGCGCGCCGTGGCGAGCGCGTCGGATTCGACTTCCACGACCTCATCGTCTGGGACCAGAACCAGCATCGGCGACTCGTGCTCAACGGCTACCCGTCGACGTTCTACACCAATCAGAACAGCTCCTTCCTGGTCGTGTTCCGCAAGCCGGAGGAACAGTAATGGACGGCGAACTCCACGCGAAGTTCTGGTGGGACACGACGAGTGTCGACACGGACTACGCGACCCACGGGCTCCACCCGTACCCCGCGAAGTTCATCCCGCAGATCCCCCAGCGCGCCATCGACCTGTTCACCGAGCCCGGCGACACCGTCCTCGACCCGTTCTGCGGCTGTGGCACCACGCTCGTCGAGGCGAAACTCGCCGGCCGGAACGCCGTCGGGACGGACGTGAACCCCATCGCCACGCACATCTCGAAGGTAAAGTCGACCCCCATCGACGAGTCGACGCTCGCGGCCGTCCCGCCGCTGCTCGACGAGATCCGTGCCGACGTCGCCGGACTGTACACCGACTCCTTCGGGGACGGGGTCATCGACTACGAGCGGCCCGAGTTCCACAACCGCGACCACTGGTTCGAGGAGCACGTCCAACACGAGCTCGCGGTGATCCTCGCGCATCTCCGCACGGTCGAGGACGCGGACCTCCGCGACTTCCTCACCGCCTGCCTCTCGGCGATCATCGTGAAGGTCTCTAACCAGGAGAGCGACACCCGCTACGCCGCGAAGGATATCGATATCGCGGAGGAGGAGACCGTCACGGAGTTCATCGCCAGCGTCGAGCGCAACCTCGAGGGGATTCGGTATCTGACCGAACATGCCGGCGACGGCACCGTCGACGTCTACGACATGGACGCCCGGAACGTCGAGGCGCTCGACGACGACAGCGTCGACCTTGTCGTCACCTCGCCGCCGTACGCGAACACCTACGACTACTACCTCTACCACAAGATGCGGATGTTCTGGCTCGGGATGGACTACCGGGAGGCGCAGGCCGCCGAGATCGGCTCCCGCTACAAGTACTCCAGCCAGAAGGAGGACCCGGAGACGTTCTTCGGCAACATCGCCGACTCGCTCGCCGAGATGGAGCGGGTGTTGAAACCCGGTGCGGAGGCGGTGTTCATCATCGGTGACAGCGTCATCCGCGGGGACTTCTTCGAGATGGACGAGAAGATCGAGGAGATCTGTCGCGACCGGTCGCTCACCGTCGTCTCGCAGATCGAACAGGAGCTGTCCACCTACACCAGCTTCAACAAGAGCTTCGGCAGCCAGGAGAAACACGAGTACATCATCTTCCTCGAGAACCGGGCGTAGCCCGCCCGCTTAACACCCCTCGCAGTCGCAGTACGCCGCACAGACCGGGTTTCCGCAGTCCGGCGACCGCGCGGTGCAGTAGTCCCGCCCGTGGCCGATGAGCAGCACGTGGAGCGGATACTTCAGCTCGTCCGGGACGAGCTCGTCGAGCAGGTCGTGAACCCGCGCGTTCGACGCGGAGCCGGGAACGAGCCCGAACCGCTTCGAGACGCGCTCGACGTGGGTATCGACGGCCATCGTCGGCTTCCCGAAGTGGAAATTGAGGACGACGCTGGCCGTCTTCGGGCCGATCCCCTTGATATCGGTGAGCCATGCCTTCGCCTCGGCGGCCGGCATCGCGTCGAGGAAGGCGAGCGAGTAGGCGCCGCCGGTCTCCTCGCGCACCGCCGCGAGCGCCCGCTGGATGCGCTCTGCCTTCGTGTCGGCCAGCCCCGCGACGCGGATCGTCGCCGCGAGCTCGTCGTGCGCCGCCGCCTCGATGGCTGCGAAGTCCTCGTACGTCGAGAACAGTTCGTCGGCCGCTCGGCTCGTGTTCTCGTCGGCGACGTTCTGTGAGAGAATCGTCGTGACCAGCTGTCGCACCCCCTCGCCGGGCTCGGCGTCGGCGCCGTGTTCACCGTCGCGCTCGGCCGGCCCGTGGAGCGCGACGAGGTCCTCGTGGAGCTCCCGGACCGCCGCAGCGTCCCACTCGGTGCTCATATCGACGGCAGGGCCGGCGGGCGTTTCAACGGCTCGCTCGCGGCGACTCACGGCCCTTAATTAACAACAAAACGCGATATAATTGTTAATTTTAGCCTACTGAACCCGCCACTATAGCAGCCGAATTAATATACCGCCGGCGGCTAGCGCCGATAATGAGTGACGTTGCTGACGCACGGGACGAGGACCGTCCCGCCGAGGAACCCGACCCCCGCGACGGCCCCACGCCTCGCGCCGACGAGGGTGCCGTTCGGCTCTCCGTCCCCGACATGGACTGTGCTTCCTGCGCCGGCAAGGTGACGAGCGCGCTCGACCGGGCGCAGGGGGTCACCGGCGTCGACGCCCACCCGACCACCGGGAAAGTGGACGTCGACTACGACCCCGACGCGACCGACATCCCGTCGATGGCGGCGGCCGTCGAGGATGCCGGCTACGAAGTGACCGGCACCGACGCCGACGGCGACGATGACGTGGACGAGCGGTCGGGGACATGGACGAGCCCACGGGCACTCCGGACGTATCTCGCGGCGGTGCTCACGGTCGTCGGTATCGTCCTTGCGAACCCGGTGACGGGCGCGGCCGGCCCGGCGGTTCCCGTCGCGGGCCGCGAGTTCCTCGTCGGCGATATCGCGTACCTCGCGGCCGTCGCCGTCGCCGGTGCCGAGGTGTTCGAGGGCGGCTACTACTCGCTGCGCCAGCGCTCGCTCGACATCGACCTGTTGATGAGCGTCGCCATCGTCGGCGCGCTGGTCGCGAGCGTCGTCTTCGCGGAGGCGCTCTACTTCGAGGCCGCGATGCTGACGGTGCTGTTCTCCGTCTCCGAACTGCTCGAGCGCTACTCGATGGACCGCGCCCGCGACTCGCTGCGGGAGCTGATGGCGCTCGCGCCCGACGAGGCGACCGTCCGCCGGGACGGGGAAGAGCTCACGGTCCCGGCCGAGGAGGTGGCCCGCGGCGAGACCGTCGTCGTCCGGCCGGGCGAGAAGATCCCTCGCGACGGCGACGTGACCGAGGGGACGAGCGCGGTGAATCAGGCGCCCGTCACCGGCGAGTCCGTCCCCGTCGACAAGACGGTCGGCGACGAGGTGTACGCCGGCACCGTGAACGAGGGCGGCTATCTCGAGGTGCAGGTGACGAGCGCCGCCGGCGAGGACACCGTCTCGAAGGTGGTCGAACTCGTCGAGGCCGCACAGTCCGACCGGACGGAGCGCGAGCAGTTCATCGAGCGGTTCTCCGGCTACTACACGCCCGTCGTCGTGACGGCGGCCGTCCTGCTCGCGGTCGTCCCGCCGCTGGCGTTCGGCGCGCCGCCGAGCACCTACGTCGTATACGGACTCACGCTACTCGTGCTCGCGTGTCCCTGCGCGTTCGTCATCTCGACGCCAGTGACCGTCGTCTCCGGGCTGACGAGCGCGGCGCGCCACGGCGTCCTCGTGAAGGGTGGTCGTCACCTCGAAGCGATGGGGGCAGTCGACGCCGTCGCGTTCGACAAGACGGGGACGCTCACGAAGGGGGAGCTCACGGTGACGGACGTGGTGCCGCTGGGCGACAACACGGAGGCGGACGTGCTCAGATGCGCTCGGGGGCTCGAACGCCGGTCGGAACACCCCATCGGCGACGCCATCGTCGCCCGTGCCGACGAGGCGGGCGTCGCAGAGCGCGACGTCGACGGCTTCGAATCGCTCACGGGTAAGGGGGTGACGGCCGACCTCGACGGGACGCCACACTACGCCGGCAAGCCGGGGCTGTTCGCCGACCTCGGCTTCGACCTCTCGCACGTCCACGCGGCCACGGACGGCGGCGTCGTCACCCGAACGAGCCGCGAGCTGTGTGAACGACACAACTGCCTCGACCTGCTCTCCGACACCGTCCCCGAGCTTCAGGCGGAGGGGAAGACGGTCGTGCTCGTCGGCACCGACGAGGAACTCGAGGGAGTCATCGCCGTCGCCGACGAGGTGCGCCCCGGCGCCAAGCGCGCCGTCGCCGCGCTGCGCGAGGCCGGCGTCCACACCGTGATGCTCACCGGCGACAACGAGCGAACCGCCCGCGCCGTCGGCGATGCGGTCGGCGTCGACGACGTCCGCGCCGAACTCCTTCCCGACGAGAAGGTCGCCGCCGTCGAGTCGCTCACCGACGAGTACGGCACCGTCGCGATGGTCGGCGACGGCATCAACGACGCCCCCGCGCTCGCCACCGCGGACGTGGGTATCGCGATGGGCGCTGCCGGCACGGACACCGCCCTCGAGACGGCCGACGTGGCGCTGATGAGCGACGACCTCTCGCGGCTCCCGTATCTCCACACGCTCGCCGGCCGCGCGAACGGCGTCATCAAGCAGAACGTGCTCGCGAGCCTCGCCGCGAAGGCCGCGCTCGCCGTCGGCGTCCCGTTCGGTCTCGTCCCCATCTGGGCGGCGGTGCTCGTCGGCGACGCCGGCATGACCGTCGGCGTCACCGGCAACGCGATGCGGCTCGCCGGCATCGACCCGGAGCCGGTCGACGCCGAGTAACCGCTTCTACGGCGCGACGCCCGAAACCAGCCCGTTCAGCGCGTCGACCTCGCCGTCACCGATCGCGTGGCCCAGCCCCGGGTACGTCTCGACGGTCACGGCCGCGTCCATCGCTCTGAGCACTGCACCGGTGGCGGCGACGTGGTCGGTCGAGACGTGCGGGTCGTCCTCCCCGACGCCGCAGAACGCCGGCGTCCCGTCGAGAGAACCGTCACGCGCAGGCAGGTCGTCGGTCGGCCCGAGCAGTCCCCCCGCGAGCGCCGCGAGACCACCGTAGCGGTGCGGCGTCCGTGTCGCGTACTCCGCTGCGACCGCGGCGCCCTGTGAGAACCCTGCAACCACCGTTCGCTCGGGGTCGATACCGGCCTCCGCTGCCACGTCGAGCGCTGCCTCGACCTGTCCGCACGCGGAGTCGAGATACGCGACCCGGCGCTCGGTGCGTGGCTCGGCGAAGCCGCCGGGGTACCAGACCCGCCCCGCCGCGGCCGGCGCGACGTACAGCACGCCGCGGTGGTAGATGTCGTCGACGAGCCGGAGGACTCCGGCTGGCGTGTCGCCGCGCCCGTGGAGCAGCACGACGGCCGCCTCGGCGACCTGTGGCGGCGCGCCAGCCGTCCGTATCGGCTCGCCAGCGTGCGGGTCGAGGTCGGTCACGGCGCCTCCAGCGGCGGGAGCTGTGACTCGATCGTCTCGCGGTCCGATTCGAACTCCGGTGGGAGGTAGAGCCGGTCGCCGGGCGCGGGGTCGTCGCGCGTCAGGTCGACCGGCTCCGTCGCGAGTTCGAAGAGGATGCCCCCACCGTCGCGGGCGTACAGCGAGTGGTAGAACCGCCGGTCTTTGACGTAGGAGACCCGGACGTCGTCCCGGTCGGCGAGCAGGTCGCGCCACTCGTGGAGCGTCGCCTCCTCCTCGACGCCGAACGCGACGTGGTGGACCGTGCCGGCGCCCTCGCGGCCGAACGGTGTCTCACGGTCAAGGATGTCCACGACGCCCCGCGGCGTCCGGTAGCGGACGCGGTCCCCCTCCTGGCCGCCCCGCTCGAAGCCGAACGTCTCCAGCAGGCTCGCCGTGACGAACGGGCTCGCGGACAGCAGCGAGACGCCGGTCACCCCGCGGACGCCGTACTTCGCCGGAACCGGTCCCCCGTCCCACGGCTCGACGTGGCCCGACTCGGCGGCGAGTTCCAGCCGCGTTCCGTCCGGGTCGCGCACCGGGAGCACCCGCGTCCCGAACTGCGTCGTCGCCTCGCCGTACTCGACGCCCCGGGCGTCGAACCGGTCGCGCCAGTAGTCGAACGATCCCTCGGGGACGGCGAGCCGGGCGCTCGCGATCTGCGGCCGGCCGACGCGGCCGTCCGGCTCCTCGCGGAACGGGAAGAAGGTGAGGACGGAGCCGGCGCTCCCGGTCGCGTCCCCGTAGTGGAGATGGTAGCTGAACCGGTCCTCGAAGTCGACGGTCCGCTTCACGAACCGCAGGCCGAGCGTGTCGGCGTAGAAGTCGGCGTTCGCCCCCGGGTCGCGGACGATGCCGGTGACGTGGTGGATCCCTTGCGGCGTCCGGTGCACGCCCCCGTTTTGCGGCTCCACGGCGATAAGTGCCGTCGTGACGCCGGCGTCACCGGGTGTGACGGATGCCCCGGCTGGTTATATGACGGTGGCTCCCCCACCCTCGGACATGACAGCGTGGAGGCGACCGCCGTGAGCGTCACCGACATGACGACCGCCATCGAGGGTGCCGTCGACGACGGCGACAGCGTCTACCTCGCCGGGTTCACCCATCTCATCCCGTTCGCAGCGGGACACGAGCTGATCCGACAGGGGTACGAGGGGCTGACGCTCGTCCGCGCGACCCCGGACCTCGTCTACGACCAGCTCATCGCGGCCGGCTGTGCGGACGCGGTGACGTTCTCGTGGGCCGGCAACCCCGGCGTCGGGAGCCTCCGGGCGTTCCGTCGCGCCGTCGAGGACGGCGTCCCGAACGAGCTCGAGCTCGACGAGTACTCGCATTTCGGGCTCACCTCCCGGCTCGCCGCGGGCGCACAGGATCTCCCCTTCGTCCCGCTGCGGACGTTCCTCGGCTCGGACTATCCGGCGGTGAACGAGAACATCCGCGTCATCGAGAACCCGTACGACTCCGACGAGCAGGTGGCCGTCGTTCCGCCGCTCACCCCCGACGTGGCCGTCGTGCACGCCCAGCGTGCCGACCGCGACGGGAACGCGCACGTGTGGGGCATTCAGGGTGAGCTCGTCGAGGCGGCGTTCGCCGCCGACACGGTCGTCCTCACCGTCGAGGAGCTCGTCGACGAGTCGACGGTCCGCTCGGACCCGAACCGGACGGCCGTCACCGGCGACGTCGTCGACTACGTCGTCGAGGTGCCGTTCGGCGCGCACCCCTCCTACGCGCAGGGCTACTACGACCGGGACAACGAGGCGTATCTCGCGTGGGACGAGACGTCGCGGAGCCACGAGGGGACGCTGGCGTGGCTCGACGAGTGGGTCCACGGGGTCGAGAACCGGACGGAGTACATGGAGAAGCTCGGGGCGGAACGCCTGCTCGAGCTGCTCCCGAAAACGAGCTACAACACGCCGATCGACATGGGGGCGTACCAGTGACCGACACCGACGCCGATGGCTCCGCGCCGACCGACTACACCGACACCGAGCTGATGATCTCCCGCGCGGCGCGCGAACTCACCGACGACGACACCGTGCTCGTCGGGGTGGGGGTGCCGAACATCGCCTGCAACCTCGCGAAGCGAACCGGCGCGTCGGACCTCGAGATGGTGTACGAGTCCGGCACCATCGGCTCGAACCCGTCGCGGCTCCCGCTGTCCATCGGCGACCCCGTGCTGGCGTCGAACGCCCGCAGCGTCGTCCCGATGGTCCAAGGGTTCGGCTACTACCTCCAGGCCGGCCGGATCGATGTCGGCTTCCTCGGGGGCGCACAGATCGACAGGCGCGGCAACATCAACTCCACCGTCATCGGCGACTACGACGACCCCGACGTCCGCCTACCGGGCAGCGGCGGCGCCTGCGAGATCGTCAGCAACGTCGAGCGGACGCTCGTCATCACTCCCCACAGCCGCCGTCGGTTCCCCGAGGAGGTCGACTTCGTCACGAGCCCGGGCTACGTCGACGGGCGGGAGGGCCGGGAGGCGCTCGGGCTCCGCGGCGGCCCGGAGGCCGTCATCACGGACATGGCGGTGCTGGCGTTCGACGAGGCGGGCGAGATGTACGTCACCTCGGTCCACCCCGGCGTGACCCCCGAAGCCGTCCAGGAGGCGACCGGCTGGGAGCTGCGGTTCGCCGACGACCTCGCCGAGACGACCCCCCCGACCGAGGAGGAGCTGCGGCTCATCCGCGAGGAGCTCGACCCCGACGGCGTCTACACCGGACGCGGGTAGGCGCCGGGACCGCGACCGTTTTTCGCCCGGCGACCCGAACCGGGGTATGCACACCAACCCCCAGCCGGCGGCGGACGTCACCCATCCCGGCGGGATGAACGCCAGCCGCGTGCTGCCGACCGCCGCGCGTGACCACCTCGACCCGTTCGTCGTCTTCGAACGCTTCTACATCGCCCCCGACCAGGGGTTCGAGACCCATCCGCACCGCGGCTTCGAGATTGTCTCGTACATGCTCGAGGGCCGGATGGCACACGACGACTCGCTCGGCAACGCCGATGTCGTCGGCCCCGGCGACGCGATGCGCGTGACGACCGGTAGCGGCATCCGGCACTCAGAGATGCCCGACGGCGGCGCTTGCAACGGGCTCCAGCTGTGGGTGAACCTTCCCCGGGAGCTGAAGGAGACCGACCCGGGCTACGGCGACGCGGCCGCGGCCGAGCTTCCGACGACCGAAACCGGCGGCGCAACCGTCACGACCGTCGTCGGGGAGGGGTCGCCGGTCGGGCTTCACACGCCCGTCGAGTACCACGACGCCCGCATCGACGACGAGTGGACGTGGACGGTCCCGGACGGCTGGAACGGGTTCTGCTACGGGGTCTCCGGTTCGGGGACCGCCGCGGACGAGCCGATGACGGCGGGCGAGTTCGTCGCCGTCGAGGGCGGTGACTCTGTGCCGCTCGCGACCGACGGCTCGTTCCGCGTCGCGGCTATTGCCGGCCGCCCCCACGACGAGCCGATCCGCCAGCGCGGCCCGTTCGTGGAGTGAGCTGCCGACGCCGGAATTTGCCGACCCACTGACACGGCCGTCACCCCCGGACGCGGGCGTCCGCGGCGGCTTATGTGGCTGTGGGCCGAAGTCGGTGGTATGTCCGACGACGACCGCCGACCCGTCACGACCGAGCTACCCGACGCCCCGTTCCACACCACCGGCACCGACCACATCACCGTCTGGGGGTCGAACGAGGCGGACACCGTCGCGTTCTATCAGGACCTGCTCGGGATGCCGCTCGTCCTCCGGCAGCCGAACCTCGACGACCCATCGCAGACGCACCTCTTCTTCGACACCGGCGACGGCCGTATCCTCACCTTCTTCGTGAGCGACGACCGCGATTCGGCCCGCGCACAGCAGACGCGGACCGGCGCCGTCCACCACCTCTGTTTCAGCGTCGACCCGGAGGAGTTCGAGGAGGTCATGCAGGCCATCGAGGCGGACGGGCGCGGCTACAACGTGTTCGACCGCGGCATCTTCCACTCGCTGTACACCCGCGACAACAACGGGCTCGTCATCGAGCTGTCGACCGACAAGTACGAGATCCCCGACGACCGGCGCGGCGAGGTGCTCGCGACGGCCCAGCGGCTCCGCGAGGAGGACGGCGCCGACTACGCCAAGGACGAGCACCTGCGCGCGGCCATCGAGGAGCTCGGGATGGAGGTCAAGGAGTACGACCTGCCCGACGCGGAGACGGGCGTCGGCGGTATCTGAGCCGCGGCGTCAGCAGGCCGCTCGTCAGAGTCCGAGACTCTTTCGCCACGGTCCGCATTCGGTCGTCTCCTCGATTCAGCCGTGGCGCGCGCTGACTCGCGTCCCGTCGCGAGTCAGCAGCGCGCGAGGGATGACTGAGCGAGGCGACGCCGAGCGAAGGAATCGGTTGGGGAGGCGCGTGGTGCCGTCGCGGTGCGGTTTCCCCTAGGTCCGTGCGAGCAGGACGTCAGCGGAGCCGTTTCTATCTCTCCGGTAGGCAGGACGTCAGCGGACCTCTCCAACCCATCCGGCAGTGGAACCACCGGGGAACGACTCCCCGTCCTGTCGTTACAGCGTCTCGCCCTGGTACGACCCGTCGTAGTGGCCATCGTGTTCGGCCGTCGCGAACACGAGCTGTGCGACACGCGCCCCTTCGTCGACGGCAAGCTCGTGGCCGATGCGCAACAGCCCCGCGCCGGTCCCCTCGTAGCCGGCGTCCCACACCGCCGTGTTGAGCATCGCCGAGTTGCGCATCAGCGACGAGCGAGGATAGACGAAGCCGACGTGGCCGTCGGGAATTGCGACGGTCTCGGCGTACCGCGCGATGTAGGCACCAGGCGAAAGCCGGTAGGTACCATCCGTCGGTTCGAGCCGCTCGCGTTTCCCGATTTCTTTGCCGTCCGTGCCGATGTGTCCCGGCTCGACCTGTCGTTCGACGGCTGCGAGCGTCAGGTCGACGCCGTTGGGCTGCACCTGCTCGTCGGTCACCGGGCTGACGTGGGCTGCGACGTAGGAACCGGATTCGTACATACGAGTCCTGTCGCGCGTCGGGGGAAATCCCTGTCGGACCGTCGCGGCCGCGCGGCCGGAACACCGGAGTTTTCGGGCCGCACGGCGTACGCCCGGTATGGAGCAGACGACGACCGGCAGCTACCGGGTGTTGCCCGGCCGCGACGACGACGAGTGGCTGCTGTTGGACGTCGAGCGCGGCGACCCGACGTACGTTCCGCGGACGGACGGTGACCGGACGGACGACGGCCGGGCCGACACGACGGCGCTCGCCCCCGGCAACCGGATCGATGCGACGCTCGAGTGGGTCGACGGCGACCCCGAGGTCGCGTCGTACGAGGTGGTCGACGCAACGCGGTTCCGGTTCGCCCGCACGACCGAGCAGATGTTCGAGGCCGCGACCCGGTGTTGGGCCGACGCCGTCGAGCGGGACAGCGGGATGAACTCGCGGGTGACGTACGGCACGGACGGGGAGCCGAACGGGGTCGTCTACACGTTCGCGAAACAGCCCGGCCAGCGCGACCTGTTCGCGGAGTTCCGAGACGGGGTCAAACCGCTCGAGCCGCTGCTCGTGCGAGCCGCGGGCGGCCGCGAGGCGTACGACGCGGCGACCGCCGGTTCGGACGCGGCGAGCGACGATGCGGCTGAGGGTGAGCTGTCGGCCGAGGGCCGAACCGACGACACCGGGGCCGACCCCCCGTTCGAGACGTTCGTGGTCGACGCGGCCGACGAGCCGTTCGTCGCGGTGTACATCGTGCTCGACCCGGAGGGCTTCCTCGCCGAAACGGTCCGGGACACGTATCTGGACGATGCCGAGGGAGACGCGAGCGGCGGGCTCGCCGACCGGCTCTGAGGGGACGACGCCGATTCCGTCGACCGGCCCTGACGCGGACGCGACGTTTATATCGGAGGGGCCGACCTCTCGTGTATGCACGACGTCTGGGAGACGCGCGTCCGGTACGCGGAGACGGACGCGCAGGGGATCGTCTTCTACGGCACCTACTTCACCTATCAGGACGAGACGTTCTCACAGTTCCTCCGCGAGGTCGACTACTCGTGGGGGGATATGGCCGACGCGGGCTGGGAGGTGCACGTCGTCCACACGGAGATCGACTACCGTTCGCAGGCGGAGTTCGGCGACGAACTCGTCTGTGGTATCCGCGCGAGCGCGATCAACGAGTCCTCACTCACGTTCGACTGGCGCTGTCGCCGGCGCGACGGCCCCGTCGTCGCCGAGGGGAACATCGTTCACGCCGCGGTCGACGAGGACGGCGAGACGACCCGCGTCCCCCAACCGTTCCGCGACGCCGTCGTCGAGTATCAGGAGACGCCGCCGGACCCGGTGTAGGCGGTCGGAGCCACCGCGGTGGGTCGACAGTTCGAGGCGGGCGCGCGGTACCGGGGCGGGGAGCGTAGCCGCTAAGTTCACGCGCGCGAACCCCCGGACGTGACGCTTTCGCCCGAGGAGGTCGGCGACGTGCTCGAGACGCACCTGATGGGGGAGGGGCTGTATGTGACGAACTGCGAGCGCCACGACGGCGCGATCCACGTCGGCTACGAGTCGCCGGCGGTCGGCGACACCGTCCCGAAGGCGCAGGTCGGGACGATGCTCCGGACGCTTTTGGACCTCGCGGGTATCGAAACCGAGGGCCGGGACGTCTCCGGCATCCCGGAGGTCGGCGAGTGGGAGCCCGAGGACGTCGAGGTGTGGGCGTTCGACGACGCCGACCCCGACGACCGGACGACGAAAGGCCACTACGAGGTGCGAGAGGGCTGGTTCCACGCGCTCGACGCCGGCCACCTCTCCGAGACGGACTTCTCGACGCTCGTCCTCTCGACGCTGGAGTAGCGGTTCAGTCCCGGTCCCGTTCCACGACGGTCGGCTCCTCCCGGTTCGTGTGGTCGACGCGGACGCGGTGGCCTGTGTGCCGCGCGTGTGTCCGTGCCCACCGGGTCACGCCTGCTTCCTCGAGACGTCGGACCGATTCGGGACAGCGCTCGCAGTCGGCGAGCCACGGGGACACGTCGTCCGGAAAGTGGCCGGTGTGCTGGTGGTGGTCGAGTGCGAACGCCTCCAGCGCACGGTTACCGACCGTGAGCTCGTCGAGCTCGTACTCCAGCGTCCACTCGTCGTCACAGCGCGCACAGCGCACGGTCGGGACGTTCCGCGGCGCCTCGCCGGGGTCGGCTCCCTCGTCGTCGGACCCTGCCATACCGGTCACCACCGTCGTGGAGGGAAGAATGCGCCGTTTCGACACGCCGTCGCTTCCGAACGCCGCCGTTTCGACATGCCGCCTCAACACACCGGCTTCGGGTCGATGCCGAGCTCCTCGAGGTCGTTTGCGTACTCCTCGTAGGCGCGCTCGATGGTCTCGACCGCGGCGTCGTGCGCTCGCTCGTACGCCGCCTCGTCGTCGCACACCGAATCGAGCAGGTCGGCGCCTCGGTCGACAGTATCGCCGGTGTCGCTCCGGAGCTCGCGGAACAGGTCGGCTCGCTGTCGGTCTCCCTCGTTGACGAAGAAGTTGATCACCTGCAGCAGCGACCGCTCGGCGACGAGCGGCCGGCCGACCAGCCCCGCGCCGACTCGCTCGGCGGGGTCCTCGAGCCCACGGAGGTACTCGTGGACCGTGTCGGGGGCGGGCACCGTCGGGGGTGTCTTCAGCAGGTCGGCGACCCGCTCGTAGTGGGTCCGTTCCGTCTCCGCGACCGCCTCGAAGGCGTCGTGTGCGTCCGGATGGTCGGTGTCCTCGGCCCACTCGGTGAACGTGTCGCGGGCTCGCGCCTCCGCGGTGGCGGCGCTCGCGAGTACGGTTTCCCGGTCGAGTTGTGCCGCCGTGGCGGCGACGAGCGATTTCTCCGAGCCGAGTCTGTCGAGCTCGGTCGCACACGACTCGCGGACCGCCGATACCACGTCGTCCCCCTCCATGTCCCTCCTCTGAACCGACGGCGAGTTAAGGGTATCTCCGGGTCGGCCGTGACTTTATCGCCGCGGCGCCGCTCGCTCCGGTATGGACGTCATCTCGCCCGACGCGCTCGCGGACCGCATCGACCGCGGCGAGCGAACGACGCTGCTCGACACGCGCAACCGCTCAGAGATCGACGAGTGGCGCATCGACGCCCCCGATATCGACCGCGTCGAGGTGCCGTATATGCAGTTCGTGGCGGCGGGGGCGAAGGGGGAGCCGGCAGACCTGCTCCCGGACGATATCACGGAGCCGGTGGTCGCCGTCTGTGCCCGGGGGGAGGCAAGTGACGAGGTCGCGGCGATGCTCCGCGAGGCCGGCGTCGAGGCCGTCAACCTCGCTGGGGGGATGCACGGCTGGGCGCGGGTGTACCGCGCGACCGACCTCGATGTCGACGGCGACGGCGCGACCGTCGTGCAGTACCGCCGCCCCTCCTCCGGCTGTCTCTCGTATCTGGTCGTCGCCGGCGACGAGGCGCTCGTCGTCGATCCGCTGCGGGCGTTTGCGGACCGGTACGCGAACGATGCGGCCGACCGCGGTGCCGACATCGTCGCCGCGGTCGATACGCACGTCCACGCCGACCATGTCAGCGGACTGCGCGACGTGGACGCGACCCGTTACATGTCTACCCGTGCCGTCGAGCGCGGGGTGACCTACCACGTGGAGACGCTCGTCGACGGTGACGAACTCGCCATCGGCGGAACGACCGTCGCGGTCGTCGCGTCACCGGGCCACACGACCGGTGGGGTGTCGCTCCACGTCGGCGACGTACTGCTGTGTGGCGACACGCTGTTCGTCGACGGAGTAGCACGACCCGATCTCGAACCAGCGGCGGGGGGCGCGACGGCCGACGACGGCGACGGCACTGAAGACGCGTCGGTCGAGGCGGCTGCCCGCGAGCACGCCCGCGACCTCTACCGCACGCTCACCGAACGGTTCGCGCGGTTCGATGACGATGTCGTCGTCGCACCGGGCCACTACGGCGACGGCGCCGAACGAGCGGCCGACGGGAGCTACACCGCGCGGCTCGGTTCGCTCCGCGACCGGCTGTGGGCGTTCGACGCCGACCGCGAGGCGTTCGTCGACCGCGTCGTCGACGGGGTTGGTGCGCGACCGGCCAACGACGAGCGCATCGTCGCGGTCAACCTCGGGCGCGAGACGGCCGGCGACGAGGAGGCGTTCGAACTCGAACTCGGGCCGAACAACTGCGCCGTCGCGGCCGACTGATGGGGACGTTCGATACGGGCGCGGTCCGCGAGTATCTGCTCGGCGAGCGCCGCCCGTGGGTCGAGACGGTCTGCGATTGTGCGACCGCGACCGCCGCCGGCTGGGACGGCGACGCGACGGCCGACCGCGACCGGGTGGTGCCGCCGTTCCGCGCCGCGCTCGACCGGGCGGGCGCACTCGCAGCCGCGCCGGACGTACTGACCGGCTGCGTGGCCGCGGCCGGTGCCGACCTGCCGGCCGACCCCGTCCCCGGGCCGCCGTACATCGTCGTCACCGGCGAGGGGCTGCTGTTGCGCGCGACGCTCGAGGGGCGGCTGCTCGTCCGCGTCCGGACGTTCACGCTCCGGCGCGGCCCGGACGGCCCCCGCTACGTCCGGGCCGGCGAGACGCCGGAGGCCGCGGTGGACGTAGAGACGACCGATTAAGTCATCCGGGGTCGAGAACCGGCCATGGACACGCGAGCGATCTTCGGTGCCGACGCGCCGGTGGTCGGGATGGTCCATCTCCCACCGCTCCCGGGCGCGCCGCGCTACGACCGCGACGGTGGCCGCGATGCGCTCCACGAGGCCGCCCGCCGCGACGCCGAGCGGCTGGCCGAGGGGGGCGTCGACGCCGTGATGGTGGAGAACTTCGGCGACGCGCCGTTCTACCCCGACGACGTGCCGAAGGCGACCGTCGCCGAGTTGACGACGCTGGCCCGGACCGTCCGCGAGGCAGCGGACCTGCCCGTCGGCGTCAACGTGCTCCGCAACGACGGCCCCGCCGCGGTGGCCGTCGCGGCCGCGGCCGACGCCGACTTCGTCCGGGTGAACGTCCACGTCGGCGCGCGGGTCACCGATCAGGGAGTCATCGAGGGGAAGGCCCACGAGACGGCGCGGCGCCGCGAGCGGCTCGACGCCGACGTGCGCGTGCTCGCCGACGTGGACGTGAAACACTCCGCGCCGCTCGGTGCCGGCGACTACGAGGCGGAGTCGCTCGCCGAATCAGCGGAGCGGGGGCTCGCCGACGGCGTCGTCGTCTCCGGGGAACGAACCGGGCTGGCGACGCCGCTCGACGCGGTCGAGGACGCCGTCGAGCGCCGGGACACGCTGGACCTCGACGCGCCGGTGTTCGTCGGCAGCGGCGTCACCGCGGAGACGGTCGGCGAGCTGCTCGCCGTCGCCGACGGGGTCATCGTCGGGACGGCGCTGAAGGCGGGCGGGGAGACGACGAACCCGGTGTCGGTCGGTCGCGTGGAGGAGTTCGTCGCCGCGGCCGACGCCGTGCGCTGAGTCAGTCGCGCAGCGCTTCGGCCGCCTCGCGGCTCGGGAGTCCCCCGCGAGCGCCGTCGCCGGTGCAGTTCAGCGCCGCGACGGCCGCGGCGAACTCGCCGGCCTCCCCCGCAGGTCTGCCGTCGAGCAGCCACGCGTCAGCGAGCGCAGCGTGGAACGCGTCGCCCGCGCCGGTCGGATCGACGACGTCGACGTCGAACGCCGGTATCTCCACGACCCCGTCCGGCGTCAGCAGCGTCGCGCCCTCGCTCCCCCGGGTGAGCGCGGCGCGCTCGACGCCGCGCTCGCGCAGGAACGCGACCGGGTCGTCGGCGTCGTGGTGGTCGAGGTACGCCGCGAGCGCGACCTCGCCCGCGAGGAACAGGTCACAGGCCGCGACCGCGTCGTCGATCGTCTCTGGGGTCATCCCGCGCCCCTCGAGCTCGTCGAGCGGGCCGGAGAGGTCGAAGGAGAGCGCCGCCAGCTCGCCGCGCTCGCGCATCTCGACGAGCGGCGCGCCGGCACGTTCGGGTACGTACGCCGTCGCGGCCACGACGCCAGCGTCCCGGAGATACGGCTC
>Ga0207771_100147_pt1 | contig 49416 bp, 47 predicted proteins | sample A23M2SouthBayCA_2_FD_187731 | JGI IMG/M metagenome (GOLD analysis project Ga0207771, IMG submission 187731) | Aerobic enrichment media microbial communities from Eden Landing Ponds, California, USA - A23 M2 (2) (SPAdes) | ecosystem: Environmental > Aquatic > Marine > Unclassified | place... | reverse complement strand
GCGTCTATGCGACCGAATCGTCGGTGTTCGGCGATCTCGAAGCGACGGTCCTCGCCGAACTCGGCGAGAGTATCGCCAACGCGATCGCCAGCCTCACGACCGAGGCGACGCTGTCGTCCGAGACGACCCTCTCGCTGACACTCCGTCTGGAAGAGAGCGACGACTTCCTCGTCGATCTGGCACGTGCGACCGGTGGAACCGTTCGATACGAGGGGCTGGCCACCCGGACCGACGACGAGACGCGCCTGTTCGTGCGAACGAGCGGCGTCGAGCCGGCCACGGTCGCGGCGGTGCTCGCCGATCGCCACGATGTCGTGAGCCACCGCCTCGTGCGTGCGGACGACGGTGTTTTCGAAGTGACCATCCGAGGCACGACCGTCGTCTCGACGCTCGTCCGTCACGGAGGCCGGCCCAGATCGATCACGGCCGATACGGACGGACTCGATGTCCAGATCGAGGTCTCGGTCGACACCGACGTTCGGTCGTTCGTCGAGATGCTCGAAGCGACGGCGACCGTCGAGTTACGCGGGCGCACGGAGGTCACACGTTCGACCACGACCGAACAGGCCGTCGTCGACGCCATGCTCGATCCGTTGACCGACCGCCAGCGCGACGTGCTCCACACGGCGTATCTCTCGGGCTTTTACAACTGGCCCCGAGACACGTCCGGCCAGGAACTCGCGGACGCGCTCGGCGTGTCACAGCCGACGGTCAATCGTCACCTCCGTCTGGGTGAGCAAGCGATCATGGCTGCGCTCTTCGAGCCGCCATCGACCGACGAACAGTAGCGATCAGCGCCCGCGCGACCGTCACTCGACGCCGATCGATCACCGCGCGCTTTTTTGTCACGCCGATCCAAGGACGACCGTGTCCTGGATCAGTCGCAATCGCCACTGGCTCTTGCTCGCCCTGGTGGCAGTCACGACCGTGTTCGCCGTCGGCACGGTCGGTGTTGGCCTGCTCTCGGTGCTGGCCGGACTCGCCGGTGGTGCCAGTCTCGGTGCCGTGCTCGGTGACGCGGCGCTCGTCTTACTGATCGCGGCGGCGCTCGTCGCCGCCGACCTCGTGTTCGCGCTCGGGTTCTTCGTCACCGTGGCCCGGCGTGTCTCGCTCCCATCGCTCCCGTCGGTCCCGGAAAACGACCGAGTGTCGAACGCCTTCGCGCGCGCTGAACGCGCCGTCCCACCGCTCGCCCGCCTCGGTCTCGCCGACCGATTCGCCGTCTCGATCGAGACCAAACGGGCGCGACTGAAGCGGCGCTACGTCGACGGCGAACTGACCGAGCCAGCATACGAGCGTCGCCTGCGCGACCTGCTCGAAGAAGCGGACGAGTCGGCGGTCACAGATGTGGACGCGATCGATGCCGACCTTCGCGCCGGCCAGACCGCCCCCTCGGCCGGCGATTCCGAGCGTATCGACGCCACCGAAACGGATCGAGACGTCGGTTCCACGGCGCAACTCGATGCCGAGACGGAGTAGCGCACACCGAATTTATACCTCGGGCCGTCGTCGGTGCCGGTATGAGCGACGACTTCAGCCTGCTGCGGTTCGACATCGACGAGGCGGCGATGCGGTCGATCCTCGACGCGCTCGGCGTCTCACCGGCGCAATTGGATGCGTTCGACGACGCGGATAGCACCGAATCGACCAGTCCGACCGCGCCCCCGTCGACGGATCGACGCGGACCGAGAGTCGGCGAGACGCCACCGCCGGGCGCGGGCGAACAGGTCCCGGCGGACGCCGCTGACGACGAAGCGAGTGGCCGCCGTCGCACACTCTTGCTCGCCGGTGCCGGTGGGGCAGTCCTCGCCGTCGTCGCAGCCGTCGGAGCGGTGCTGTACCGCCGTCGGTCCGACGCTGGCGATCTGCCCACACCAGACTTTCCGACGCCCGATCTCGACCGCGTGACCGGCGCGTTCGGCGACGACGAGGACGCCGACGAGACGGTGCCGACATCGGCGACCGACCGAGACCGTCCCGACTCCACGGTCGACGTGGCCCCACTCGTCGGGATGGCGGCACTCGCCGTCGGCGGTACGATCATCAGAACGATACGGTCCGAGTAACCACGCACCCACTCGGCCCATCGACGCACCATCTCGACCGGCCTGTTCGACGTTATTTTTAATTTATACCGAAGCATTATTTATTTACTGTCGAGTGTTATCATACAGTCACCGCCGGGGGTGGGACCGGTGTGGGGGACGACAGTGCTACCGGCCGCCCCGGAGCGTGTGGCTGGAGACCTACGATGAAACGAACACGTCGATCAGTGCTACGGAGTAGCGCGGCGATGGCAGCGGCCCTCGCCGGAGCGAGTACAGCAACAGCACAGCAGGAGTACCCGACCTACGATTCGAGCGCCACCTACTCGGGTGGCGACCGGGTGGTCTACGAGGGGTCGGTCTGGGAGGCCCAGTGGTGGACCCGCGGGACGACGCCGACCACCGATGCGACAGTCTGGGAGCGCGTCGGCGACGCCGGTGGCGGCTCGGGCGACGGCTCCGACGGTGGGTCGGACGACGGGAGCGGCTCGGATGGCGGGTCGGATAGCGGGTCGGGCGGCAGCGACTACCCGACCTACGATGCGAGCGCAACCTACACCGGTGGTGATCGAGTGGTCTACGAGGGGTCGGTCTGGGAGGCCCAGTGGTGGACCCGCGGGACGGCACCGAGCACCGGTGCGACGGTCTGGGAGCGCGTCGGCGACGCCGGTGGCGGCTCCGACGGCGACACCAATCAGGGACCGACCGCAGTGATCGATGCGTCGCCCTCGGCACCGGTCGCCGGCGACACGATCACGCTCGACGCCAGCGGGTCGTCCGATCCCGACGGCGAGACACTCAGCTACGAGTGGTCCGGCGACGGCGTCGACGCGACGGGCGTCGAGACGACCGTCACCTACGACTCGGCCGGTGAGTACGCGGTCACGCTGACGGTGACGGACGGCAGCGGTGCCAGCGACAGCGCGTCGACGACCCTGACAGTCGGCAGCGACTCGGGCAGTGGCGGTGGCTGGGACGAGCACCCGGTGATGGCCTACGAGTTCCAGGGGGCCGCCCCGACCGACAAGCTGACCCACGTCATCCAGACGTTCGGGAGTGTCAGCGCCGACGGCACCGTCTCGGCACCGTGGGACGCCGGCGGCATCGACGGCGTGACGACCCTGCTGTCGATCGGCGGCTGGAACAACTCACAGGGATTCCCCGACCTCGCGAAAGACCAGTCGAGCCGCGAGACCTTCGCCAGCGAGTGTGTCGCACTGCTGCGCGACCGCGACCTCGACGGCATCGACATCGACTGGGAGTTCCCCGGTCCCTTCGGTCCCGACGGACTCACGTCCTACGAGGACGATCCGGCGAACTTCGCGGCGCTGCTCGAAGAGTGTCGTCGCCAGTTCGACGCCGCCGCGGCCGAGGACGGGACGGAGTACTATCTAACGGCGGCGCTGAACCACGCCGAACCCCAGATCTCGATCCTCCCACACGACCGTCTCATCGACGCGCTGGACTACGCGAAGATGATGACCTACGACATGCACTCGCCGGTGTTCGTCGACGAGACGAACCACAATTCGCCGCTGTACGCCAACTCGGCGGCCCAGAGCGATTCCTCGATCCACAACACGCTGTCGTACCTGCGTGACCAGGGCTGGCCGAACGAAAAGCTCGTCATGGGGCTTGCCTTTTACGGCCGGGAGTTCACCGGCGTCGACAGCACCGAAAACGACGGCCTGTTCCAGTCGTTCGGTGGCAGCGGCGGCGCGTACGGCTTCGCCGACATCGACGGACAGTTCTCGGGCCACACCCGCTACTGGGACGACGAAGCGAAGGTCCCGTACCTGTTCGACGGATCGAGTCTCCTGAGCTACGACGACGAGGAATCGGTCGGCGTCAAGGCCGAGTACGCCGGCGAACGCGGACACCCGATCATGTACTGGGCGACCGGCCACGATCCCAACGAGACGCTGCTGGACGCCGTCAACGCCGCGCTGGGCAAATAGGACGGCGTCGATTCTGTCGTTGCTGTCATCACGAACGGGTCGGTAACCGCCAGTCTAAAGCGCGCCCACCGGATTGCTTCTGGCATGAAGTTCCACGAGGCGGCGAACTTCCTCTTCGATCTTCGCCGATTCGCGCTGCGGCCGGGCACGGATGCCACCCGGTCGCTGCTCGCTCACCTCGGCGATCCTCACGCGTCGACCGACTGCATCCAGATCGCCGGATCGAACGGGAAGGGCAGTACCGCACGCATGGTCGAGCGGACGCTTCGGGAGGCCGGGCTGGACGTTGGGCTGTACACCTCACCACACCTCGACGACGTGCGCGAGCGCATCCGCGTCAACGGTCGCAAGATCACCGAGTCGGCGATCGTCGAGTTCGTCGAGTCGGTCGAACCGTACGTCACCGACCGAGCGGCCGACGGCACGTCACCGACGCTGTTCGAGACGCTGACGGCGCTTGCCTACTGGGAGTTCGAGCGCCAGTCCGTCGACGTGGCCGTCATCGAGGTCGGCATCGGCGGCAAACTCGACGCCACCAGCGTCGTCGATCCCGTCGCCAGCGCGGTGACGACCGTAACGCTCGAACACACCGACATTCTGGGCGATACGATCGAAGAGATCGCCCGCGACAAGGCTCACGTCGCCCCAGAGGACCGGGCGCTCGTCACCGGTGCGACCGGGGACGCGCTCGCTGCCATCCGCGAGGTCGCGGGCGATGTCGTGACCGTCGGCGACCCGGACGACGACGATGACGACACCGACCACGATGTCGGCGTGACCTACCACGGTCGCGAGGGACTGGAAGGGGCGATCTCGATCGGCGGCGACGAGTGGACTGTCGACACGAAATTGCCGTTGCTCGGCTCCCATCAGGCCCAGAACGCCGGGATCGCCGCGGCGCTGTGCCGGCAGGTCGCGGACGTTGACGAGGCGACACTCGCCCGAGGCCTGCGAAACGCCCACTGGCCCGGCCGCTTCGAGATCATGGGCCAGTCGCCGCTGGTCGTACTGGACGGCGCGCACAACCCCGGCGGCGTCGCCCGCGTCGCCGAGACGCTCGATGCGTTCGACTACGACGATCTCCACGTCGTCGCCGGCGCGATGGTCGACAAGGACCTTCGTGCCATCGCCGCTGCACTTTCGGCCGCCGACCACGTCGTCGCCTGTCAGCCAGACCGGGATCGTGCGGAGGACGAGCAGGTCGTCGCGACCGCGTTCGAAGACGAGACCGACGCCACGGTCGAGAGCAGGAGCGACGTGGCCGGGGCGTTCGATCTGGCCCTCGACGCGGCCGGTGAAACCGACTGCGTGCTCGTCACGGGATCGCTGTACGCCGTCGCGGAGGCGCGCCAGCGCTGGATTCGACCGACGATTCCCAAGCGCGTCGAGGGCGTCGCGGCGGCCCGCGAGACGATCGAAGCGACGCACGTCACCGACGCCGGGGCGTGGCGCATGCGGGGCAAGGCGGTCCATCGCCTGCTCAAGACGCGCGTCCAGCCCCGACAGGCCCAGTACCTCAAGGAAGAACTGCTGTCGGTCGGTGGCGAGTGTGCCATCTCGGGGCTGAACAATCAGGACGAGGAGATGCTCGACGTGCTCCTGATGGGGACGATGGCCCAGTTCAAGCGCCTGACCGACAAGCTCGCCGGCCAGCCCTACGGACTGGCCTCGCTGGCCGACGAACTCCGGGCCACCCTCGACATCCAGCAGCCAGCGTCCGAGCAGACCTATCCGTGGGACGATGGCACCGCAGTCATGGGGATTCTGAACATCACACCCGACTCGTTCCACGATGGCGGCGAGTACAACGCCGTCGAGGACGCCGTTTCCCGCGCCGAGCAGATGGTCGAGAACGGCGTCGACATCCTCGACGTGGGCGGGGAATCGACCCGGCCGGGTGCGGATGTGATCCCGGCAGAGGAAGAGATCGACCGCGTCGTCCCCGTGATCGAACGGCTGGCTGATCTCGACGCGGCCGTCGCCGTCGACACCCGCAAGGCACCGGTCGCCCGCGCCGCACTCGATGCCGGGGCGGACATCCTCAACGACGTGTCGGGCCTCGAAGACCCCGAAATGCGACTGGTCGCCGCCGACTACGACGTGCCCGTGGTCGTGATGCACAGCATCGAGACGCCGGTCGATCCCGAGACGACCGTCGACTACGACGACGTGGTCGAGGACTGCATCGACCAACTGACCGAGCGCGTCCTGCTGGCCGAAAAGGCGGGACTGGACCGCGAGCAGATCATCGTCGATCCGGGGCTGGGCTTCGGGAAGACCGCCGCCGAGAGCTTCGAACTGCTGGGCCGGATCGCGGAGTTCCAGTCGCTTGGCTGCCCGATTCTCGTCGGCCACTCCCACAAGTCGATGTTCGACCTCGTCGGAGCCGAGACCGGCGACTGTCTGGACGCCACCATCGCCGGCACGACGCTGGCGGCCGAACGCGGGGCCGACATCGTCCGCGTCCACGACGTGCCCGAAGCCGTCCGTGCGGTGAACGTCGTCGACGCAGCCGACGATCCCGAACAGTTCGAAAACGAGAACTGAGATGGAAATCTGTGGCGCGCGCTCGCTCGCGCTCTGTCGCGAGCGATCACTGTGCGAGGGATGAGAGAGCGAGGAGTGCAACGACGAGCGAACGAATCGGCTGGGGAGGCGTGTGGCTGCGGTGCCTCGCGGTATGGCCTGGCGGAATGAACGGGCGAGGCACGCTTCGCGGCGTGTGTGTCGGCCCTATCTGAGCGAGTGTTACGAGCGAAGATATCCGGGACACACACCGTCGAGCGGGGCGAGGGCGTTCAGTTGTCAGTATTCGTGGCGTATCGACAGTGAGGCGAGGGCGCTCAGTTGTCAGTATTCGGGGCGTATCGAGAGCGGGGCGAGGGTTGTCAATTACCGACGCATCCGTCGAGTCGAGAGTGAGACCGTCAGTTCACGTCACCGTTCAGTTCTCGCTCCACGACATACCCCCACTGCTCCAGCCCCTCGCTGTCGTAGAAGGCAAGCCCGTCGTCGTTGTCCCGCGGGCACGCCAGCGCGACGTACTCACACTCCTCGCCCCACTCTTCGATCCAGTCCAGTAGTTCGGCACCGTACCCCTGCCCGCGCAGTTCATCGTCGACGACGAGGTCGTGAATCCAGACGTGACGGCGATGGTGAAGCACGCGCTGGATCGAGACACCGGCGACGGCGACCAACGTTTCGTCCTCACGGTCGCCGCCGTCGTCGTACAGCCCGAACGGCCGGTAGCCGTCCTCGTCGCGAAACCCCCGGACGAACGCCTCGTCTTCGAAGGACCACAGCTGGTGGAGAATCCGAACGGCGTCGTCCCACTGATCGTCGGTCGTCAGTTCGTCGACACGCATGGCCGAGAGCACACGCTAGGACGCCAAGAGTCCTGTCACGGCACAGCCGACACAATTTCCGTGCGGTATCGTTCCACGATCGACCACAAGAACCATTCCACACCAGTGAGGGCCGAACGTATGGACCAGCGCGACATCGTCCGGGAGGGATACGACGAGATCGCCGAGACGTACGACGAGGAGCGCAGTGGAGAGGGACCCGAGCGCGATATCGCCGAGGAGTTCGCCGCTGACGTTGTCGAGCGACTCGGCGACGAGTCCGGGCTGGTACTCGACGCCGACTGTGGCGCGGGCCGTCCCGTGCTCGAAGCGCTCGCAACGCGCCACGACGTGATCGGGCTGGACATCTCGACCGGACAACTCGAACACGCGCGTCGGCGGGTCCCCGGTGGCGGATTCGTACAGGGCGATCTGGCACACCTCCCGCTCGACGACGACAGCGTCGACGCCGTCGCCTCCTACCACGCGATCATCCACGTCCCGAAAGCGGACCACGAGCAGGTCCTCGCAGAGTTCTCTCGTGTGCTCCGACCCGGCGGCGACGCGCTCGTGGTGATGGGCAGCGAAGCGTGGGAGGGGACCAACGACGGCTGGCTCGACACCGACACGCCGATGGCGTGGAGCTTCTTCGGCGCGGACCGGAATCGCGAGATCGTGACCGACGCGGGCTTCGAGATCGTCGACGAGCGCATTCTCGACGACGAACTCGGTGGGACCTTCGCTATCTTCCGAGCACGTGCCTGAGGAGTCGACCCCGCGTTCGACCGCTAGGCTGAAGCCCTCGCCGGTCCCTGCGGTGGACATGGAACCGACGGCCGACGAACTCGCCGGTGTCGTCGACGTGTTCGGGGCACTCACGCGCGAAGAACTCGTCGACGCGCTCTCGGAACTGGCGTTCAAGCGGGGCATGGAAATCACCGACGCCGAGGGGCGCATCGACGATGCGGTCGCATCCTACCATCTCGTGTCCGTCGAGCGGGACGACCAGCGACTGCTCGCGCCCGGCCCGGCAGCGTTCCCGGAACTCCCTGATGGGGCGTCCGATCTGCCACATATTCTGGACGTGCCCGAGCGCTCGGTCGACCGGGACCGACTCGTGGCGGCGGTCGAGGACCGCTTTCTCGAAGAGAGTGCCGTCGCGATCCGATCGGCCAACGACGGCTTCGCCCAGCGCCTGCTCGACGTGAGTTATGATCTCGAAGCGTGGGGGTCGATCGACGTTGCTGGGGCACGTGAGCGCCTGGCCGACGCGATCGAGGGGTGACGGCGACGCGGGCGAGCGAGTGCCACACCAGTTAAGAGCGTCCCCCTCCGAGAGTGGCATATGAACTTCGAGCGGGTGGCAGACTACGACGCGATCGAAGTGACGGGCGAGCGCCGCGAGGCGGCCGTCGTCGTCCCCGTCATCACCCGTTCTGGCGACGAAGACGACCATCACGTCCTCTTCACCAAGCGTGCGGACCACCTCTCGGATCATCCCGGTCAGATGAGTTTCCCCGGTGGCGGCCGCGAACCCGAGGACGATTCACTGCTGCGCACGGCACTCCGGGAGGCCAACGAGGAGATCGGTCTCGACCCGCGGGCCGCGAACGTCGTCGGCCGACTGGACGATATCCGCACTGTCTCGGAGTACTCAGTCCGGCCCTTCGTCACGCGGATTCCCGACCGGCGGTATCAGCCCTCCGATCAGGAGGTCGCCGAAATCGTCGTCCTGGCCGTCGACGACCTGACCGATCTGGACAACTACGAGTCCGAGCGCCGGGACCATCCCCACTACGGCGACATCCGGCTGCACTTTTTCTACGTCGACGGCTACACCGTCTGGGGCGCGACCGCTCGGATGCTGGTCCAGTTCCTCGAACTCGCGACCGACTGGCAGATGCCGCCCGAACCCGACCGTATCGCCGGCCCGGACGACGACCTGCCACCGAGCGTGCGCGATCAGGTGTAACCGGGCGCGACGCCGAAGCGACAACGCTTTGCCACCGGCATCGTTAGCAGTGGCTACTCCAACGGGCGAGTCCGCCCGGACACAATCATGCTCACAGGCGCGACACTGGCCGAAGTCGGCATCGACGCGGCAGCGGTAAAGCCCGCCGAGGTCGACGTATCACGGGCAGCCACCCTCGACGTGACGACGATATCGATCGATTACGAGGGTCGCGAGCATTTGCCCGACCACTCGACGCTTTCGGCACTCGCCGAAGAGAAGGCCGTCCGGCTCACGACGCCAGTCAGGGCCGACGGCTTCGATCCGCTTGGCGACGACAGCGCGCTCGCCGACCTGCCCGACGGCATCGGGCGCGTGCTGGTCGCGGGCCACGACGCCTACCTCTCCGCCGACGAGGCAGCACGCGCCGTCGCACCCCGACTCAGTGCGGCCGCTGACGCGGCGACGGATCCGTGGGTCGGAACCGAGGGGATCGAACGGCTGGCCCTCGCGGTGGGTGGCACACAGTTCGAACTCCTCTCACGACGAACCACCGCCAGCCTCCGCGCGCTCCGAATGGCCGGCTTCGACGGCGAGATCGCCGTCTACGCGCCGACGGTCCTGACCGACGACGAGGACGCGATTCTCGATGCCGTCGGGGACTATGCGGCCCGGCGCGGCCCGGTCCGGTCGGCGTTGCCCGACGACGCTGCGACCGACGCCAGCGCTCGCGGAAGGGCACGCGAGGTCCTGACGCAGGCGGTCAGGGACTACGCGCTCGTGGGCGGTCCCGACGCCGTCGCCGACCGTATCGAGCGGCTGAAAGACGCCGGAGCCGACCGGATCGTCGGCTACCCGGCCCGCGGTATCGAATCGGTGGGATAGATGCGGGTCGCCGTCGTCGGCGCTGGTGCCGTCGGGCTGACCGCCGCGACGACGATGGCCGACCGCGGGGCCGACGTGGTATTGTACGACCGAGAGGAGATCGCCAGCGGTGCGACCGGCCGCGCCGCCGGCATCTGCTACGACGCCTTCGCCGAGGATCTGGACGCCGACGTCGCGGCGACCTCGCTCCGGCGCTTTCGCGAACTGGGCGTGCTCACCGAGTGTCCCTACGTCTGGTTCGCACGCGAGGGCGACGATGCCAACGCCGAGGCAATCACAGAGCAGGTCCCGCGCATGCAGGCCCACGGCCGTGACGTGGCACTGATCGAGCCGGCCGACCTCGGCGAGCGCTACCCACAGCTACGGACCGACGCGATCGGGACCGCCGCGATCGCCCATCGGGCGGGCCACCTCGATCCGACGGCCTACGCCGACGTGCTGGTCGAGCGCGTCCTCACAGCGGGCGTCGGCGTTCGGACCGGGACGCCGGTGTCACTGGCCGACCCGACCACTCTCGTCGAACCCGACCGCACCGTCTCGTACGACGCCGTCCTCGTGGCCGCGGGACCGGCGACGCGTGCGATCGTCGCCGACGCCGGCATCGAGATCCCGCTCCAGGCCTACCGAGCGCAAGCACTCGTCACGGAGCCACTCCGTGCGACCCTGCCGATGGCCTACGACGCGACCCAGCACGTCTACTGGCGACCGCGCGACGGCGGGCTGCTCGTCGGCGACGGCGTCAGCGAGGCCGATCCCGAGGACTGGGACCCCGAGGCAGACGAGGACTTCGAACGGAGCGCGCTGGACCGACTCGCGGCCGCGACTACCGTCGACGCTGAGATCGGTCGCTCGTGGGCCGGACTCTGTACCGCCACGCCGGATCGCGATCCACTGCTCGGTGCCGTCGCCGACGGCCTTTTCGTCGCCACCGGCTGGCACGGCCACGGGCTGATGCGCGCGCCGGCACTGGGCGAACGGATCGGCGAGCAAGTACTCGGCGACGATGGCATCGACGCCTACGATCCCGACCGCTTCGACGGCGACGAGGACTTCGACGTAGTCGAAGGGATGACGCTCGACGAGCAGCAAGGAGAGTGATTACGTCTCGTCGTCGAGAACATCGACTGCGACCGCGTCCTCGGCGTCGGCCTTGGGCACTTCGACGTGGAGCGTGCCGCTGTCTTTCAGCGTCGCGGTCGCGGCGTCGGCGTCGACGACGGCGTCCTCGGGAAGGGTGACGCTCCCGTCCAGCGAGAGACCCCGACCGGGATAGCGCATCTCGAAGTCCTCGTAGAAGTCACGGAAGCGATCGATACGGACTTCGACGCGGTCGTCGACGTATTGGACCTGCACGTCGCTCGCGGTGACGCCCGGCGCGTCGAAGACGACGAGATATGCCTCGTCGCTCTCCAGTACGTCCGCGGGCAGTGGCGTCCGTTCCTGGACGCGTCCGGCGGCACGACCGATGTTCTCGACGACGGCGTCGCCGAGCGAGCGGGCGAAATCGAGCATTACAGTTCGACCTCCGCCAGACAGTCGACACCCCCACAGTAGGGACACTGAAAGTCGGTGACGCCCACGTCGTCGGGCATGTCGTAGGTGTAGTGTAGCTCGAACATGTCGAGTTCACAACCGTCGTCCGTACAGACGACTTCGAGGGTCGCTGGCATGAGAATCTGTTGGACCGCGCGGGACAAACAGCTTTCGGACACGGGAGCGCGAACGGAGACCGCCGTCGATCTGTGACCACCTGATACCTATCACGCGTCCACAAGGAGAACTTTCATATCGAACCGGAGTGTGGGCTGGTGCATGGGTTCGCGTGTCCTCGGCGTCGACTTCAGTGGTGCGAGCGACGCGGGACGCTCGCTGTGGCTGACGGAGGCGCGACGAACGGATTCCGGGCTGGTCGTCGACGACTGTTATCGCGCCGCCGACGAGTGGGGACCTCACCGTGAGGACGCCCACGCCGGCCTGCGCGATCGTCTTACCGCCGGATTCGACGTCGTCGGTCTCGACGTTCCGTTTAGTCTCCCCGATGTATTGCTCGACGAACACTGTGATGGCGAGTGGGCGGGTCTGGTCGAGTGGCTCAGCCTCGACGGACCGGACGATCCCGACGCCTTCGCCTCGACGTGTCGCTCGACCGCGCGAGAGCACACCGGCGACGGTACCGCGTCGATCCGACGCGAGACCGACCTCCGGCGGGCGGCACTGTGCCCGTACGATCGGCTGGTCCAGTACCAGACCTACTACGGCATTACGAACGTGCTCGGAGCCGTCGCCGACCACCCTGACATCGCCGTCGCACCGATGCAGGACGATCCCGACGCCACGACGCACGTCGTCGAGGTGTATCCCGCCGCCACCTTCGGCTGGCTGGGTCTGTATCGCGAAGGCTACAAGGGCGACCGACAGGATCGGCGTGTGACCAACGTCGACGGGATCGAAGCCTGCAGCGTCGATTTCGGGGCGTTCCGACCGGTGTACGAGCAACACCACGACGCACTGGACAGTCTCGCTGCAGTGGTGTCTGCAGGACGAGTGGCCGAGACCGGTGATCCGCCGCTGCACGGCTCACGAGCGGAAGGGCACATCTACGTCTGAGACGGATCGTCGATCCGAAATCACCGCCGTGCTGTAGCTTTTACCCACTGGCGACCAACGGGACCCAATGACGATGCAGGAGCCGCCCCAGCCCCGCACAGCCCGGCAGCCGGCGGCCGAGTCCCCGTCCGAAACAGACGATCCCGCTCTCGTCGTGGACGGTCTCGTCAAGCGCTTTGGCAGCGGCGAGACGGCGGTCACAGCGGTCGACGACGTGTCGTTCTCGGTCGACCGTGGCTCGGTCGTCGGGCTACTCGGTCCCAACGGCGCGGGCAAGACCACGACGATCAAGTCGATTCTCGGGATGGTGCTCCCGGATTCAGGTTCGGTCCGCGTGCAGGGCGTCGACATCTACGAGCACCCGCGGCAGGCCTACCGTCACGTCGACGCGATGCTCGAAGGTGCGCGCAACGACTACTGGCGCCTGACCGTCCGGGAGAATCTCCGCTATTTCGCGACGATCAGCGGCGTCGTTCCGGACTCGGTCGCGGATCGCCACGAGCGCTTGCTCGATCAGCTGGATCTGGCCGAGAAGGCCGACGAGCCGGTACGGAGCCTCTCCCGAGGGATGAAACAGAAAGTGTCGCTGGCGAGCGTGCTGGCGACCGACGCCAGCGTCGTCTTCCTCGACGAGCCGACGCTCGGGCTGGACGTGGAGAGTTCGCTGACGCTGCGTCGGGAACTCCGCCGGATCGTCGCAGAGCGCGATCTGACGGTACTGCTCTCCAGTCACGACATGGACGTGATCGAGGACGTGTGTGACCGCGTCATCATCATGAACGACGGGCGCGTGATCGCCGACGACAGCGTCGAACAGTTGCTCCGCCAGCCCGAAGCCAGTCGATTCCGGGTCACGAGTCCCGACATCGATGCGGCCCTTCGCCGCGAGATCACCGAGCGCTTCGACGTGGTCGAGGCGGCCGTGACCGACGACACGACGCGGATCGACGTCGACACCGACTCCGCGGGCTTCTACGATCTCGTCGCCCTGCTCCGGGCCGACGGCGTGACCCTGGAGTCGGTGCGGACGCCCGACCCGGACCTCGAAGACGTGTTCCTCGGGCTGACCAACGGCGGTGGCGAGAAGAGCGACGAGCGAAGGGAGAGAACGCGATGAGCGGCGACTCACGCACCGGGCCAGCCAGCGACGGCGTGCGCTCGTCGGGCGACGACCCGCGGCCGGCGACGTACTACCATCTCGCGAAGGCGGTGCTGTATCGCGAATACCTGATCTTCGTCCGGTACCCGGCCAACGCCATCGGCGGCATCGTGATCTCGCTGTTTTTCTTCGGCCTGCTGTTCTACGGCGGCCAGATGGTCGCCGGACAGGCCCTGACTGACTCCATCGAGGGCATCATCGTCGGCTACTTCCTGTGGACGCTGGCGGTGGGCGCGTACTCGTCGATCTCGAACGATATCGGCAGCGAGGTCCAGTGGGGAACGCTCGAACGCCACATCATGACACCCTTCGGGTTCGCGCCGGTGGCCCTGCTGAAAGGCGTCGCGAAGGTCGTCCGCACGTTCCTCACGTCGGCGCTGATCCTCGCCGTGATGCTCGCCGTCACCGACACTGCGCTCCAGTTGCCGCTGGTGACGATCACCGTCGTCGCCGCGCTGGCGATCTGTTCGGTGCTCGGCCTTGGCTTTGCCGCGGGCGGGATCGCCGTGCTGTACAAACGCATCGGGAACTGGCTCAACCTCCTCCAGTTCGGCTTCATCCTGCTGATCTCCGCGCCGGCCTTCGAGCTTGGCTGGACGCGTCTCCTCCCGCTGGCGCTTGGCAGTTCGATGCTCCAGCGAGCGATGATCGAGGGCACGCGGCTGTGGCAGTTCCCGCTCGTCGATCTGGGTGCGCTCGTCGTCGTCGCCGTTGGCTATCTCGTCCTCGGCTACGCCGTCTTCGAGCTTTCGACCCGACGAGCGCGACGGCTGGGCGTACTCGGAGATTACTGAGCGGCCGCTGGCGACCTCGCTGCTCTTCTGCTCTCGTGGGATTCCGTCTCTAGGCGCTGACGATGTCGTGGAGGTCTTCGAGCGAGTCGATATCCCACGTCGGCCAGACGTTCAGTTCCCAGTTCGTGCGGTGGGGCCGACGGATAAACGCCGAGTCGATGCCGGCGTTCTCGGCGGCGCGGATATCGGATTCGTTGTCACCGACGAACAGCGCCGAGTCGGCATCGAGATCGGCCAGTGCCAGATCGATGTAGTGTGAGTTTGGCTTGCGTCGGTTCAGGCTCTCGACGGTCGGCTCGCGACCGTAGGCGGTGCCAAAGTGCTCACGGACCGAGAAGTGATCGAGCAGGAAGTCGACGGTGCCCTGTTGATTCGAACTGACGATGCCCTTCGCGGCGTCCAGGTCCGCCAGCGTCTCGATGTCGTCGTAGGGACGCTTGCGGCCGGCGCGGGCCTCCGCGCTCTGGACTTCGACCATCTTCTCCTCGCGGGCGCGCCAGAAGCGATCGCGGGGCAGTTCGTACTCGTTGCAGATCGAGGCGACTTGCGAAGGCGTCGCCCCGACGGTCATGTTCTCGACGTGGTCGGGGTCCGGATCGGTCACACCGAAGTCCTCGAACGTCTCCTGGGTCGCATCCTGGAGGACATCGAACGCGGTGCGGCCGACAAGGACACCGTCGTTGTCGAACACGACGGTATCGTAGGTCATACACCGGAATATGTTGCTGTCTCTGATAAGTGTTTCACCGTTGGTCGGTCGTCGGACTTCCCGAGACCAAATAAACGGAGTTTAAGTCCCGCCCGTCAAACGGTCGCCCATGGACGAGCGAACGTACACGGCAGACGCCGAGCCCGGCGACACGGTCACCGTCGCCGGCTGGGTTCACGAGGTGCGCGACCTCGGTGGCATCGCCTTCCTGATCCTCCGAGACACGACGGGGAAGATTCAGGTCAAATTCGAGAAAGACGAGATGGACGAGGACCTCGTGGAGACGGGACTGAATGTCCACCGCGAGTCGGTCATCTCCGTGTCGGGCGACGTGGAAGAAGAACCGCGCGCGCCGACCGGCGTCGAGATCACGCCCGAATCGGTCGAGGTTATCAGCGAGGCAGACCCGGAACTGCCGCTGGACCCCTCCGGCAAGGTCGACGCCGAGCTGTCGACGCGACTCGACAACCGCACGCTGGATCTGCGCAAGGACGAGACCAAGGCCATCTTCGAGATCCGCGCCGAGGTCCTGCGCGCCGTCCGAGAGCAGTTCCGCGAACTCGGCAGCACGGAGATCAACACGCCGAAGATCGTCGCCACGGGGACCGAAGGCGGTACCGAACTGTTCCCGATCACCTACTTCGGCCAGGAAGCGTTCATGAACCAGAGTCCCCAGCTATTCAAGCAGCTGATGGTCGGCTCCGGTCTCGAACGGGTCTTCGAGATCGGCCCGATCTTCCGCGCCGAGGAGCACAACACGCCCCGGCACCTCAACGAGGCCACCTCGATCGACTTCGAGTCGGCCTTCTTCGATCACACGGAGGCGATGGACGCCTGCGAGGCGGTCGTCAAAGCCGCCTACGAGGCCGTCGAGGAGAACTGTCAGGACGAACTCGAAGCACTCGATCTGGCCGACGACTTCGAAGCGCCGTCGGGCGAGTTCCCGCGCCTGACCTACGAGGAGGCCATCGAGCGCATCAACGCGACGGGCGAACTCGACGAGCCACTCGTCTGGGGCGACGACCTGCCGACTGAGGGCGAGCACGCGCTCGGCCAGGACGTGGGCGAACACTACTTCATCACCGACTGGCCCAGCGAGATCAAGCCGTTCTACATCATGGACAAAGACGACGAGGTCTCGACCGGCTTCGACATGATGCACCCCGAGATGGAGCTTGTCTCCGGTGGCGCTCGTGAACACCGCTACGACCACCTCGTCGCCGGCTTCGAACAGCAGGGTCTCGATCCCGAGGCCTTCGAGTACTACACCAAGATGTTCAAGTACGGTATGCCGCCACACGCCGGCTGGGGTCTCGGCGGCGAACGCCTCATCATGACGATGCTCGGCCTGGGCAACATCCGTGAAGCGGTTCTGTTCCCGAGAGACCGGCAGCGACTCAGTCCGTAGGACTGGTCGCTGGCAGTCGATCGGGAGCTTGGAAGTCGCAGTCCCGCACAGCCGAGCAACGCGAGGCGAGCAGGAACGTCTTCCAGTGTCGCCGGCGCATTGCGCCGGCTGCAAGCGATTCCTTCGGAATCGCCCTGTTCCCGAGAGATCGTCAACGTCTGAGTCCCTGACGAAGACGTTGAGAGCCAACGAGACGAGCACAGCGAGTCTCGTCAGCCCGCCAGCGTCTGAGTCCCTGAGACGGCGCTACTCATCGACCGGGTGCTCGTTGGACGAACGCAGTGACGTTCCGCTTTCCGAACGAGCGGAGTCCGTCCCATCGACGGCGAAAAACAGCGACCGTTCTCGTTACTGTTCCGTTGCTGGCGGCTGGCGCTGTTCGTGTAGCTGTAGCGCTCGCGATACGACGTACAGCAACACGACAGCAGAGCCGACCGCCAGCACGAACTGGGCGAGGATCGAGAACACGATAGCGATCCCGCCGGGACCGAGCAGGAGACCCAGCAGGAACGGGACGAGTGCGGCGGTCGCGAACGTCCCGATCAGGTACGCGATGGGGACGGCTTCACTGACGACCTGTTCGAGATCGAGTCCGCCGGTGTCGTCGACGAACAGTGGTTGGAGGGACACGTCTGGATGGCTCTCGGGTCACAGGTATTAGTCCAACGGAATCACGGACCCTTCGTCCCGCCCGAGGCGACCGCGGTGAGCACGTCCTCGGTCGTCTCGATCGTCGCGAACTCACCGGCTAGCTGTGCGAGCGCCGTCCGATGGACGAGGGCGGCGTCGAAGCGCTCGCCGTCGAGGGCACGCTCGAACGTCGCCGTCGCGTCGCTGACGACGGTCACGTCGAAGCCGCGGTTCTCGGCCATCCGTGCCGTCGTCGAGACACAGTGATCGGTGGTCAGGCCACAGACGACGAGCGCGTCGTGGCCGTGCTCGTCGAGCCACGCGTCGAGACCGGTATCGACGAACGCGCCGTTGACCTGCTTTCTGAACGCCGGTTCGTCCTCGTGGGGTTCGAAGTCGTCTTTGAACGCGAAGCCTGGCCGATCGCCCCGAAGCGGTGAGTCGGCTTCCGTCGAGTCGTGGCGGACGTGGGCGACGGGCAGGTCACGCTCGCGCCACGCGGAGCGGAGCCGTCTGGCGTTGTCCTCCGCGCCGGGGTTGTTCCGCGTCCCCCAGTCGTCTTCGCTGAAGCCCTGTTGGAAATCCACGAGCAGGAGGACCGGCGCGGCTGTCGCGTCGTCGGGCATCACTCAGTCTGCTCCGGCAGTCTCGCCGATGCGATAGCTCGACCGAGGATGCTCGCGCGTGACGGTGATCGGGCACTCGTCAGGGGCTTGTGTCTCGTCCGCGGAAAGCATGTACTGGGACCACTCGCGGTCGCCGTCGACGCCCCAGTCACCCAGATCGGCGTGGGGGCAGACGCCGTCGTAGGATTCGAGTCGGTCCTGAATGATGTCGCGGGCCTGTTTGCCCTTGGCGGTGTCTGCTGTCACGTCTAAGCCTTCGAACAGCGCTCGGGGCTGGAAGGTAATCTCCAGACCGATCGGGCAGTAGCGGCTCATCCGATCGTCGTAGAAGGGTGCTCGACAGGTCGGGAACATCGGCTCGCCGCCGAAGCAAAACTCCCAGTAGGGATCGTCGGGATCGGTCGGAATCGACTCGGGCCACGGCTCGGGATCGTGGACGTGGAGAACTTGGAGGATGTTCCAGAGGTGTTCGTGGTACTGGGCTTCCGTCAAGGACTCTTCGGGCGGTTTGAAGAAGACGACAAGGGATGCTCGCGTGGCGGTATTACCGCCACGTTTACCGAGGTCGGCACCGCCAACCTCGCGGTCGCTGTGGACCTGATACGAGTCGAGATAGGAGAGCAACGTCTCGCCCAGCGCGAAGAGCGCGTCCCGGTCGGTCATCGACGGGACGGCGGTGTACAGCGGATCGCCGTTGCGAACCGACTCGGCCCCGAAGAAACAGGGAAACGGCGTCCCGTTTCGCTCGCCGGTGAGTCCGGCGCTGAACGTCTCCCAGTGCGCCTGCACCCACTCCGGTGCAGTCCCGTCTTCGACGCGCGACTCCAGCGTGTCCTGATCGTGGAGACCGCCGACGATCGGTTCGGTCATCGGTCAAAAATTGGTCTCCAAACCCATTTATCCGTCGGTTTCTGACGCTCCGAGGAAACAAACGGCCGGCTCGTCCGGGTATCGATCCAGCCGTTACGACAGCTCCGAACGCACCTGCGCTTTCGCCTCGTCGGCGTCGCTGTCGGCCAGTCGCGTCGGTTCGGGAAGCTTGTACCCGTCGGTGGTCGCCGCGACGAGATCGGCCGTGGTATCTGCGCTCACGCGGTGGCCCGGACTGACGTAGAGGGGATTGACGTGGCGCTTTGGCGAGTCGTACTGGCGTGTCTGGAGGGCGTAGCCGATCAGTGTGCCCGGCGTCGCCGTCTCGACGCTGTCGTCGGCTTCGATCCCGACTCGCGTCCCGGTCGAGAGCTTTCGGTCCAGCGACTCGCGTGGGGTGCCACAGAGGAGATTCTTGGCGACGCCGACCGCGGGCACGTCGAACATGACGCCGACGTGGGTCGCCAGCCCGGCCTCGCGGAAGTGGATGCGGCCGCTCCCGTCGACGACGAGCAGGTCCGGATCACAGTCGAGTTCCGAGAGCGCCGCGAGGATCGCCCCGCCCTCGCGAAAGGAGAGGAGACCGGGGATGTAGGGAATCTCGGTTTCGACGGCGGCGTGGACGCGCTCGACGATTTCGTCGCCGCGGCTGACGACGACCGCAGAGACGGCCACGTCGTCGACGAACGCCTGATCGATGCCGGCGACGAGTGGCGGGTCCGGGCGGCCGTCGTCGCTGCCGGTATCGAGCGTCTGCTGGCCCGCGTCGTCGTGGCGGACGGTCGCCGGATCGAAATCGAGGTCGTCGTCGAAGACGGCTGTCGCGGCGATTTCGCGCTGGAGCGCTTCCATCTCCGACCGCGACAGTGCGGGATCGGGTGCGAACTCGGGACGGACTGGCTTCATCAGAACCGACCGCGGCCCGGACCACCGGGACCGCCAGGACCGCCGGGTCCGCGACCGCCGCCGCCGAACTCCAGTTGGTTCGGCATCCGGCGTTGCCCTTTGACCTGATTCCCGTACCACAGGCCGATGACGAGACCGACGAGGTGGGCCATGTCGGCGACGTTGCCGCCGGTGAAGGGACTGCCGACGCCGAGGATGCCGCCGACGCTGACGATCAGGTAGAAGCCGGTGATGACCCAGATCGGCACCGGGATCAGGAAGTACAGATAGACCCGAAGTCCGGGGTTCAGGACCGTGAGGACGCCCATGATCGCCAGCCCGGCACCGCTCGCGCCGAGGACGCCCGCACCGAGGACTTGCTGGAGGTCGAGCACTACGAGCAGGTGCGAGAGACCGATCTGGCCCAGTCCCGCCAGTGCCCCCGAGACGAGAAAGAGGATGACGAACTTCTTCGACCCGATGTAGTCCTCGACGATCCGGCCGAAGAAGAAGATGATGATGCTGTTCAGCGCGATGTGGCCGAAGCCGCTGTGGGAGAACACCGACGTGATCCACGTCCAGACGTATTCGGGATGCTGGGGCTGGAGGGTGAAGACGGCACTCCAGACCGTCGACCCGGGAGCGAACCCGAGCAGGAACGGGAAGATGAAGAACTGGAAGAGGAACGTCACCCACATCAGGCCAAGCATCGTGTACGTCGCGTTCCCACGGAAGTAGCCGAGGAAACTCCCGGGACCGGTGTTCACGGAGAGGCGATCACGCACCCCTCGTTCGCCGCCGCTGTCGTCGACGCTGTCGTCGAATCCGCTGTCGAACACGCCGTCCGGGTCGCCCCAGTCGTCCAGGCCCGGACAGTCGTGCGCTTCCGGTAACCGGTGCTCCGAACAGTAGGTCCCACCGCAGTGGTGACACCGGTACGGCATGTTCTCGGTCTTGCCACACGCGTCGCACTTCGACATTGACGAAGCCTTGGGTTGGCCGGTGCAAAGGGGTTGTGCTTGTGGGGACTGCTGGTGGTCGCCGCCACCCCGAAAGACGGTCACGTTCGCAGATCCTGCGACTGTGACACACGCTTATTTCGCCTGCTGTCCTACGGGCAGATATGCAATCACGTCGCCAACTGCTCGCCGAAGGTGTGCTCGTCGTGCTGACTGCCCTCGTGGGTCTCGCCTTCCTCGATCAGTTGCCCGCCGAGGTCGCGATTCACTTCGGGGCGGCAGGACAGCCAGATGACTACGCGAGCAGGTCCGTCGCCCTCGCGCTGCTGCCGGCCCTCCAGCTCGGTATGATCGCGCTGTTCGCCGTCCTGCCACGGCTCGACCCGCTGGGTGAGAACGTTCGGGCCTTCGGCCGGGCCTACGACGGGTTCGTCCTCGTTGTGTTGGGCTTTTTGGGCTACGTTCACGCGCTCGTGGTCCTCTGGAACGTCGGCTATCAGTTCGCGGTGGTGCAGGCGCTCGCCCCCGCGATGGCGGTACTGTACTACGCGGTCGGCGCGCTCGTCGAGGACGCAGAACAAAACTGGTTCGTCGGCTTCAGGACGCCCTGGACTCTCTCCAGTGCGGAAGTCTGGGCCGACACTCACGCCATCGCCGGGAAGCTCATGCGGGTCGCGGGCGTGGTGGTGCTCGGTGCGCTCGCCGCCCCCCAGTACGCCATGGTCTTCCTGATCGGGCCGGTCGCCGCCGTTGCCCTGTTCGCGACGGTCTACTCGTACTGGGACTACCGACGGATCGATGGGTCGACTGTCTGATCCGCTCGCATTTTGTGGATATGGAACTCTGAAGGAATTGTACCGTTTGCGAGGACACCGAAAGCCCTCGACACCCTCGGGCGGTCTGCGCAGGATATCCTCACGCCGTTCGGATAGGGCCCACGCAGACCGCCCGAGTGCGTCTCGCCCTTTCAGTGAATCGCTGTCATCTCTGACAGACCCTGCTCCGAGCACGACAGGTGCGGGGGCGAAGGCGGTAAGACCCTCCCGACCGAACACCGCGCTGTGAAAGACTTCGAGCGCAAGCAGTTGCTCGAACGCATCGGGCGCGAGAGCGCGACGCTTGGGATGGACATCCCCGACGAGATCGAGGTGCAAGGCGAAGAGATCGAACTACAGTCGTTCGTCTTCGAGATCAAGCGTCGGGACACGATCCCGTCGGGTGAGCGCGAGCGGGTCGACACCGCCAAGCGCAATCTCCGCCGGGAGCGCATGGAGCGGAAAGACCGCATCGAGGAGGGCGAGATCAGCTACGAGGAGGGCGATCGGCTCGCGAACTCGATCATCGGAATCGACCGGGCGCTAGAGGCACTCGAACAGCTGGGACCAGCGAATATCGAACAGGAACAGCAGGTCAAGGAGACCGCCGACAAGAAGCGCTGGATGAAGTTCCTCAAGAAGGCGCTGGGCCACGAGGCGGCCGATTCGGGCACGGGACGGGCGAGTCGGGGCCGATGAGCCGCAACGACGAGATCGCGCGGCAGTTCGAGGCGTTCGCCGACCTGTTGGACGCCAAAGGTGTCGAGTACAAGCCACGCGCGTACCGCCGGGCCGCCGAGAACATCCGCGAGTATCCCGGTGCAGTCGAGGATCTCGCGGCCGAGGGCGCGGACGCGCTCGACGACATCGACGGCGTTGGCGACGCGATCGCCGCCAAGATCGTCGAGTACGTCGAGACCGGCCGGATCGAGGAACTCGACGCGCTTCGCGAGGAGTACCCGCTCGATATGGACGCGATCACGAGCATCGAGGGCGTCGGTCCCAAGACCGCCGGCAGGCTCTACGAGGCGCTGGGTGTCCAGAGCCTCGACGACCTCGAAGACGCCGCCGAAGCCGGCGAGATTCGCGACGTGACGGGCTTTGGCGAGAAGACCGAGCAGAACATCCTCGACAACATCGAGTTCGCCCGCGAGGCCACCGAGCGGCAGTTACTCGGGCGCGCCCGGCCCCGCGGTGAGGGCGTCGTCGCGTACCTCGCCGAGATCGATGCGGTCGAGTCGGTCGAACTCGCCGGCTCGCTGCGGCGCTGGAAAGCGACAATCGGCGACGTGGACGTGCTGGTCGCCAGCGACGACGCACCGGCAGTCCTCGACGCCTTCACCGAGTGGCCCGAGGCAGACACCGTGATCGAGGCCGGCGAGACGAAGGCGAGCGTTCGTGTCGACGGCGTGCGCGTCGATCTGCGCGTGGTCGTCCCCGAGGAGTGGGGCGCGGCGCTCCAGTATTTCACCGGCAGTAAGGAACACAACGTCGCCGTTCGAAATCGTGCGATCGAGCGCGGCCTGAAGATGAACGAGTACGGCATCTTCGACATCTCGAACGTCGACGACAGCGACCAGCGAGCGGGCGATCGCGTTGGCGGCGAGACCGAGGCGTCGATGTACGAACCGCTCGATATGGCGTGGATCCCGCCGGAACTGCGGGAGCATCGTGGCGAGATCGAGGCGGCGGCCACGGGCGATCTCCCCGATCTCGTCGCGACCGACGCGATCCGGGGCGACCTGCACACGCACACGGAGTGGTCGGACGGTGGCTTCACGATCGCGGAACTGATCGACGCCGCCGCGGCATTCGGCCACGACTACGTCGCCGTCACGGATCACGCGACCGGACCGGGGATGGTCGGCAGCGTCGGCGTCGAAGACGACGTGCTCCGCGAGCAACTGACCGAGATCAGAGAGATCGCTGCCGGCGCGCCTATCGACGTGTTCGCGGGCGTCGAGGCCAACATCGCGACCGACGGCGAGATCTCGGTCGCGGACGACCTGCTTGCCGATCTCGACCTCGTCGTCGCCTCGCCCCACGCGGGGCTGGACGGCGACGGTACCGACCGCCTGATCGCGGCCGCCGAGCACCCGTCGGTCGACATCATCGGCCACCCGACGGGACGGTATCTGAATCGCCGGTCGGGTCTCGATGTCGACGTGGCCCGACTCGCAGAAGTCGCCGCCGACCACGACACGGCACTGGAGATCAACGCGAATCCAGCGCGGCTGGATCTGGGTGGCAAGTCGGTCCAGACCGCCATCGAGGCGGGGGCGATCATCGCGGTCAACACGGACGCCCACTCGGCGGGGAACTTCGAGTACCTCCGCTACGGCGTCCACACGGCCCGACGGGGCTGGGCGGAAGCCGACGACGTGCTCAACACCCGCGACGCCGACGGTGTCCGGGCGTTCCTGCACTGACCATGGACCGACTCCTCGTCGACGCGATGTGCGGGACACTGGCGACCTATCTGCGAATGTGTGGCTACGACGCGGCCTATGCGCTGGATATAGACCCAGCAGCGGACGGTGAGGTCAGCGACGACGACCTGCTCGCCGTCGCCCGCGAGGACGACCGCCGACTCGTCACCCGCGACCGGCAACTGGCAGCACGCAGCGACGGCGCGGTCCTGCTCGAATCGCGTGAGATCGAGGATCAGCTAGCCGAGTTCGCCGCCGCTGGCTTCCCGCTTGCCATCGACGACGAACCGACCTACTGCGGGGCCTGCAACGGTCGCCTGACGGCCGTCAGCCCCGAAGAGGCGACACCGGCGTACGCTCCCGACCCGGCCGAGACCGACGTGTGGCGGTGTGAGAGTTGCGGCCAGCACTTCTGGAAGGGGAGCCACTGGGACGACGTGGCGGGAACGATCGACGGGATCGACTAACCGTTCCCGGCGACGACGCGGCTGTCGGTCGCCTCGTTGCCGGCAGCGTCGACCACGGTGACGACGATCCGGTACTCGGTCCGTCGGTTGCCGCCGGTCGCGGACAGCCGTTCGGTTACCGTCGCGCTCCCACCGCTTGCGGTCGCCGTCGTCGAGTCGACGACCGCGCCGGTCGCGCTGTCCTGAAGTTCGTATTCCACCGTCGCGAGGTCGCCATTGGGATCGCTCGCCGCGACAGTCACGTCGAAGCGGTCCTGTTGGCCCTGATCTCGCACGCCGACGGTCGTGATCGACGCCGACGGTGTGGGTGTCGGCGTGGCGGTCGATGTGCCAGTCGGCGTGGCGGTCGATGTGCCAGTCGGCGTGGCAGTCGGCGTGTCGGTCGGCGTGGCAGTCGGCGTGCCAGTCGGCGTGGCGGTCTGGCCGCCCAGATCCACCAGCCGAACGTCGAAGTCGACGGTTCGCTGGGCGTCTGCGGTGCCGAAGGAAAGCGTCGCCGTCACGTCTGTCGTGCTCTCGACTGCGGCGGGGGCTTCGTAGACGACGGTCGCGCGGCCGTTCTCGTCCGTCGTCGGGTCGACCGGTGTCAGCGTGCCCGGGCCGTCGAGGATGTCGTCGACGGTGACGCCGCTGACGGGATTGTCGAGACCGTCGCGGGCCTCGACGACGAGGCGCTGGCGGCCGCCCTCGGGGACGCTCGACAGGTCGCCCTCGACGGCGGTGAGGTAGGCGGGTGCCGGATCGCTCGCCCGCAGTCCCAGCGCGACCGCACCGGCCCGTAGCTCGTAGGACGCGCCCGTTTCGAGGGTGAGCGTGAGGTCGCCACAGGGGGCCGGTGGCGCGCGCCGACAGTCGATCCCGGTGACGTAGCGGTCGTTCGACGGGTCGCCGGCCGGATCGAACTCGTCGGCCAGCAGGTCCTGCCACTCGTCTTCGGTGAGTCGCGTCGGGACGGTGAGCGTGATCGGGTCGCCCGTGGCTTCGAGAGTCACGGTCCGAGTCGGTGCGCTCGTCGGTTCGACCGACAGTGAAACGCTGTCGGCCGAGGCGACCGATCGCTCGCCGTCGAGCGCGACCAGCGAGAGCCGTCGCTCGTCGACGAGATCGGAGTCAGTGAGCGCCACGGTCGTGTTGCCGAAGCGATTGTAGACGGTCCACGGTTCGAGGACGGTTCGTCCCGCGCCGTCGTACTCGTTGTAGTCGGGCCGGTACACCAGCGTTCGCGTCGAGACGGTCCGGTTCGCGCCGGTCCAGTAGTCGCCGGTCTCGCCGGCCGCGCGGGCGTTCGCGATGGTCGCGGTCTCGGGAGCGGTCGTCCGCAGGCTCCCCGAGACCGGGCCGGGGTTGACGAAGAAGAGCCGCGGCGGGTATCGCAGTCCGGTATCGACGGTGACGGTCTCGCCGATGCCGCTTGCGGCGGCCCGCCCGACGGACTCCTCGACCACGATCACGTCGGTCTGGGCGCGTTCGTTGTGCTGAAACTCCAGTTCCGCGTTCATCGCCGGGATCGCCGTCGCCTGCAGGATCGAGAGCAGCGCGACGAGGATGGCGAACACGAGCAACGCGCCGACGACGGGCGAGACGGCGCGCTCGCCGAGCGGACGGTCGGCAGGGCTTTCGAACAGGGCACGGAGCGACCGAGAGCGGTGGTGTCCTGACATGGTTAGACGAACAGCGCGAAGGCGACGACGGTGACGATCACGAGCGGGAGACTGTACTTCAGGCCACTGATGGCGTCGTTCTCGGCGAGCTTTCCGGCCAGCAGGCCGCTACCGAAGGCCTGTATCAGCGCCGAGTGGAGGAACAGCGTCCGGTAGGTGTCGACGGGAATCGATGCCAGACTGACCGGTCCCTCCGTCCCGGTCGCGTCGGCGGCCGCCGCCTGCTCGGCGATCGGTGCGAAGAAACTCGACGCGATCATGACGATGACGAACAGGTAGACCAGAAAGCCGAGGATGACGATGGCGACGTAGGAACCGACTTCCTGCCGGCGCTCGCGCGCGATCTTGGCTCTGGCACGCGTGTCGTTGGCGGCGATCGCCAGCAGTTTGTGGAGTTCGCCGGTCGATCGACTCCCCTCGGCGATCAGCACCATCGTCCGGGTTAGCTGTGGCACCGCCAGCCGATCCGCGAGCGCCAGTAGCGCACCGGTCACGTCGTGGTTCCATGCGATGTCGTTTCGCACCGTCGCCAGTTCGTCGGCCAGTGTGCCACTGGCCCACCGGGTCACGAGGTCGAAGGCGTCGACGAGGTCGACGCCCATCTGGTTCGCACTGGCGAGGATGCCAAGCACGTCCGGGAACCGCTCTGCGATCGCCCGACTGCGGCGGCGCTCGCGCTCGTGGAGGACTGCCAGTGGCCCAGTGGCGACCAGCACCGGCGCGACCGCGAGAGCGACCGTCGCTTCGAGGGGCCGGGACAGCACGCCTGCGATCGTCGGCTCGGCGTAGCCAAGCCCCACGACACCGGCCGCGACGAGGAGACCCGCCGGGACCGTCAGCAGGAGCGACAGCGTCGGCTGGCGAGCGACGATACGGAATGGGTCGTCGAGGATCGACCGGCGTCTGGTCGTTCGCTTCGCACGCTGGTAGGTCTCCAAGCGGGGGTCCTCGGCGACGCGCTCGTTCGGCGTCGACTGGTCGCGGTCGCGGACGAGTCGCACGGCTGGCTCGTCGAAGGGCTGGGAGAGCACGTCGATCAACAGCAGGAAACCGACCATCGAGAGCGGGAAGACGGCGTACACCAGCACGGCGATGGTGCCGACGGTCTGTGAGCCGACGAAGCCCACGACCATCAACACGACGATGATGAAAAGCGGCGCGGCGACAAAGCCCGCGACGAACACCTCGCTCAGGAGACCGAGCGTCTCGATGAATCCGGACTGCTCTTCGAGGGCGTCGTCGAGTCGCGCTTCGGTCTCGTTTTCGAGGAACGCTTCGAGGTCGCCGCCCGATTCGAGGACGCCAAGCAAGTCGTCGAGAAAGCGCTGGAGCGCGTCGCTGGGCGTCAGCGTGCGGACGTTGCTCAGCGCGCCGCGAATGTCGTTCCCGAACAGATCGATTTCTCGGACCACCGCGTCGAACTCGTGTGCGATCTCGCCATACGCGCCGTCGGCGTCGGCCAGCCGACGACACACTGCGACGATGTTCATCCCGCCACTCGACAGCGCGTACATGAACGCGACGGCGTAGGGCATCGTCAGCGCGATCCGGCGACGGCGCGCGGCGACGACCGTTCTCGGATAGTAGTAGTTCCGCCCGATCCAGACCGTCGCACCGACCGCGAGGGGACCGACGACCGTCCCGACGACCGAGAGCACGACCAGCGGGCGTGCAAGCAGGGCGGCTCCTGTCGCTCCCGAGAACAGCGACGTGGCTTCGAGGGCCGCGCCGGCACCGCTGGTCACGGCCAGCCCGGCCGTCAGCCCGCCGCCGGCCAGCGCGGTGGCGACCATCGCCAGCAGCGTGATCCACACACTCCGGGTCAGATACTCGTCGTAGGTGTCGGCGATCCGTGCCTGCTTCAGTCGGCGCTGGAGACCGCGGTAGCGGTCGGGGTTGGCCTTGAAGAACGCACGGACCCGCCCGTAGGCGTCGCGCAGTTCGGCTCGGTCGACGCTCCGTGGCGCGGTCTGGTCGACGAGTGGCTGGCTCATCGCGACCTCCGGCTCCGGTTCGTCTTCCGGGGGCGTGTGCTCTCCGAACGGTCCGGCGTCCCCGTCGTCAGTCCCTTCTTCGACGATCCGTTCGGCCGTCGCCGCGTCGACTGCGCCACCGCGGAACGGCGCGCTCTCGACGCTCGGCTCGGACTCGTGGACGGGATCGTCGTCCGCTGGATCGGACTCGGTCACGGCTCAGTCGTCGTCCTCCGCGAGCGCGATGTCGGCCGGGTCGAGATCACCTTCGGCCACGGCGTCGAGGACGTGCTCGGGGTCTCGGATGAACCCCTGAACGACGCGGGCGACCGCGTCGTAGCCCGTGATCTCGGACTCGACGAGATAGTCAAGCACCGCCTCGCGCCGGTCGAGTTCGCGCTCGATCCGGCCGGCAGACCAGCCGTGTTCGTCGGCGATCTCGGCCAGTACGCCCGAACTGGCGACCTGCTCGAAGCCGTCCGTCCGCGGATCACGGACGAACACCTGTCTGGTCTCGATCGCATCGCTTCCTTCGCTGCGGTCGATCTCGACGAGACCACGGTTGCGTCTGACTCGCCTGTCGTCGTGCTGGACCTGCTGCTGGAGCGAGACGATATCGAGATTGCCGATCATCTGGGCCGGGACGTTCAGCGGTTCGTTCTGGAGGCGACTCAACAGCCCCCGAACGGAGTTTGCGTGGAACGTCGTGTACGCGGTGTGGCCGGTCGCGATCGACTGGAAGAAGGTCAGTGCGACCTGACTCTCGGTGCGGATCTCGCCGACGACCAGATATTCCGGGCGCTGGCGCAGCGCCGCCTGCAACAGATCGAACATCCCAACCTCGCCGCTGCCCCCGGCCGTGACTGCCTCCCGTGTCACGCTCTGGATCCAGTTGTCGTGTGGGAGCGTGATCTCTGGCGTGTCCTCGATCGAGACGACCTTGCTCTCGGGCGGGACGAACATCGAAACAGCGTTGAGCGTCGTCGTCTTGCCCGACCCGGTGCCACCGGCAAAGAGCACCGAGGCGTTGTTCTCGACGGCCAGCCAGAGATAGGCCATCTGTTCGAGCGAGAACGTCCCCCAGTTGATCAGGTCGACGGGGGTAAACGGCACCTCAGCGAACTTCCGAACCGTGAAGTTCGACCCCTTGGTCGTCACCTCGCCGCCCAGCGTCAACTGGACGCGCGAGCCGTCCGGCAGGGCCGCATCGACCAGCGGATCGGCCACCGAGAGGTGTTTGCCGGCCCGCTGGGCAAGCCGGACGACGTAGGCGTTGAGCCGCTCTTCGCCGAAGCTGAGATTGGTCCGCAGGTCGCGGTAGTCGTGGTGATAGACGAACAGCGGCGTGTTCGCGCCGTCGCAGGACACGTCCTCGACGTGGCGGTCGCGCATGATCGGGTCGATCTTGCCGTGGCCGACGAAGTCACGTCGCAGGTAGTACAGCAACTGCTGGAGCGTGCCGTCGTCGACGGTCGCGGCGTGCTCGCGCATGACTCGGGGCACCTCCGTCTCGAAGACGGCCGCGCGGTCGTGCTCGGTCTCGAACTCCCGGTACATCAGGTCACTCCGGAGCGCCCGGATGATGTCCTCGCGGACGTACTCCTCGAATTCGTCGAGTTCGGGTTCGACGACGTGGTAGCGATTCGTGTTCGTCGCCTCGTCGTACAGCACCGTCACGTAGGCGAAGGGGCGATTCACCCAGTAACGCTCGACTTCCTCGTACCGATCGAGATAGCCGAAATCGAAGAAGTCGGTCTCGATGAACGACGCACTGGGCGCGCCCGGGTAGTCGAGGTCGGTATCCGCGAAGAACGCCTCGACCGACGAGAGGACCGACTCCCGGATCGTCGCACGATCCGCCGTCTCCGTCGGCTCGATCGGTTCGGTCGCCGACGATGCGTCGTCCGCTGTGGTGAGAACTCCGTCGTTCGGCGACTCGTCGCTCCCTGACATCGATAGACGACCAGCACTTACGTCGGCACTACCTAAACAGTGGGGGTCAGCTAAATGGTCGTGTTCAGTGAAACAGATGCAGCATCTGATTCGTGGACACCGAAAGGGTAAGCCGCGCTGAAGACGCAGTGTTCAGATAAGCAACCGCAGTCTCAGACTTGCAGACACCGAAAGACTCGCTTCGCTCGACTGTCGAAGTCACACTCACTCCGCTCGTGAGACCACCGAAAGCCCTCGTGCAGTTGCAGTCCCGGGACCCACACTGCGCTCCTCACTTCGTTGCGGTGTCTGCTCACGGCGCAAAGCGCCGTTCGCACGGGCCGAGGGACGGAGTCCCTCGCGGCTTGTGAGGTCCGGGTTCCCGCAAGGGCCGGCCGGTGGAACCGGCCGGCTATAACGTGGCGGCGGAGCCGCCACGCAGCACTCGCCCTTTCAGTGCCTTGTTCCGACCACTCCTGCTCTCTTATCTGAACACCGCCGACCGCTCCGGGCGAACACTCAAGCCCCGAGAGTCGAAATCCGAGGGCATGGACTTTGCCCCCACCCAGGAACAGCGCCAGATTCGCGAGATGGTTACCGAGTTCGTCGACGAAGAAGTCGTTCCCCGCGCGGCCGATATCGACAACGAAGACGAATTCCCGCACGATCTGATCGACGAGATGGCCCAGTTGGGATTGATGGGCATGCCGATCCCCGCGGAGTACGGCGGTGCCGGTCTCGACTATCACGCCTACGCGATGGCGCTCGAAGAGATCTCGCGGGGCAGTGGCGGGCTTGGGACTATCGTCGCCGCGCACATCTCGCTGGCCTGCAACATGCTCTACGAGTTCGGCAACGAGACTCAGAAAGAACAGTACCTCACGCCGCTGGCCGAGGGCGAGGAGATCGGTGCGTTCGCGCTCTCCGAACCCGGCGCCGGCAGCGACGTGCCGGCGATGGAGACGACGGCCGAACCGATCGGTGGGGACCCACATGAGGAAGAGGACCCCGACGAGTACGTCGTCGACGGCGGCAAACTCTGGATCTCGAACGGCTCGGTCGCCGACACTGTGGTCCTCTTTGCGAAAACCGATCCCGACGCCGGGAACAAAGGTATCTCATCGTTCGTCGTCCGGCCCGAGGAAGACGACGGATTCCACGTCGAAGGGACGGAGGACAAACTCGGCGACAAGGGCTGTCCGACTGCGGAACTCCGATTCGAAAACATGCACCTCCCCGCCGACCGTCGCCTCGGGGAAGCGGGGCAGGGCTTCGTCCACGCGCTCAAGACGCTCAACGGCGGGCGGATCACGATCGCCGCCCGCGGTGTCGGCATCGCACAGGCTGCCCTCGACGAAGCGCTGGCCTACGCACAGAAGCGCGAGCAGTTCGACCGTCCGATCGGCGATTTTCAGGCGATCCAGCACAAACTCGCCGACATGGACACGAAGACCGAGGCCGCCCGGATGTTGATGCACAAGGCGGCGGACCGGAAGATCCGTGGCGAATCCTACGTCAAGGCCGCTGCACAGGCCAAGCTCTACGCCTCGGAGGTCTCGCGCGAGGTCGCAAACGAGGGTATCCAGATCCACGGCGGCTACGGCTACACGAAGGATTTCCCCGTCGAACGGTTCTACCGCGACGCCAAGCTCAACGAGATCTACGAGGGGACCAGCGAGGTCCTGCGCAACACCATCGCCGATCAGTTGTTCGATTAGGGGACGGAGAGTAGCCCTTCGACGACGACCGCCCGGACGAAGTAGAACGGTTTGCCGTTCGCGCGATGCCGGTTCGCGCTGATCGTCCCCAGACCGAAGAGGAGCGCAGCGCCGACGAGCGCGGCGATCCCGCCGACGACGTTGGGGGCCAGCGCACCAGCGCGGCCGAACACGAACACTGCGAGGGTCCCGAGGGCTGCGAACGGCAACGCGTCGAGACCTGCATAGAGGGCCGAGCGGGGCAGAGACATATCACGACGATCGACGGCGCTTCACAAAAAAGGATGTCCACGTTTCTCGATCCATCGACCGCCCGCAGAGATTGCCCGTCTCAGTCTTGGACTGCGTCCAGTTGCTCGCACATCCACGCGTGCTGCTCGTCGAGACGCGCCGCGCCCGCGTCGGTCAGCGAGTACAGATCCGCGATCCCCTCGGTCTCCTTCTGGAGAAAGCCACTGTCGACCATCGCCGAGAGCGCGCCGTAGAAGCTCTGGGGATCGATTCGTTCGTCGTAATGGCGTTCGAGTCGCGTCTTGAGTGTCTGGGCGTTCAGGCCGTCTTCACCGGCCAACAGGATACAGATGTCACGCCGCCGGCCGCTCTGGAGCCACTTGGTCATGGCTCGGGGGACGACGCGACGGCACTCGACTGTTGTCCTTTCGTTCGGTCCTGGGACAGTCGTATCGCCCCAGCGACTCGCGACGGCGCTGGTCTGGGCCGTCGAGGCGTGTCTGCTCGGCGACGAACACGAGTCTGACGTGTCGTAGATCACTCTCGTGTGACCGGTTCCATCGGCCACAGAGAGACTGTGCAAGTGATTGTCGCAGCCGTCGATCGTCGCTCGCACGAACGCTCATCAGGTACTTCCGCCAGCGTGCACTCGGGTAGGCGGCGACGAGATCCGGCGGTCGATCCCAGCGCAGCGATCGGTCGGCCAGCGCATCGACGGTACGGTTCGTCGTCGTCCGCCCCGGTGCGACGAACCACCCATCGGTCAGTGGCGGTGACGGTGCAAACATGTCCCACGACTGTTCGGGCACCGGCGAATCGTCGGCCGACACGATGCCGAGCGTACTCGCGTTCGAGAGGAGCAGCAGGAGCAGCACGGCCGAGAGACCAGCCTGCCGGAGTCGCCACCGAGGACTATCGCCGTTGTTCGTCGCGCGGGCTTGCCGCCCCGTCAGCCGTTCGCCAGCGGTCGAAGTGGCCGACCAGCGATTCGGGAAGAAGCGGTCCCACACGACCGCCGGAAGGAACGGAAGCAGTGCAGCGATCGAGACAAGCGGAAAGATCCCGAGAGACAACAGCATCGCCATCCCGGCGTGACTGGCGAGAAAGAGACCGACGATGATTGCCCGTTTCCGCCCCGTCAGCACGACGAGCAGGGGCGAGACGACGAGCACACCCAGCCAGAGCCAGGTCGCGACCGGATGCAGGATCGGGATCTCGGCGAGAGCATCACCAGCGAAGACGGTGAACTGATCTAGATCGAGGACGAGCGAAAGAGCACGGCCCGACGGCCACGCGTCGCCCCGGAGCTTGATGACGGCGTTGACGACGTAGACGGCGAGCACCTGCCCCAGCAGTCCAACGGTTGCCACCCCAGAGACCGCTGAACGTGGTTCGGACTCGGTCGCGTCGACGGCCAGTCGTTCACCCAGCGGGAGAAACAGGCTCCAGAACAACAGCCGGCGCAAGAGCGTATCGCCGCCGTTGAGCACGATCGGATTGCGAGCCTGTATGGAGACGAGCAACAGAAGTGAGAGCAGTGTCGCGACTCGTGTTCGATAGCCCAGTATCAACGCGACCGCTGCAAGCGCTGCCACGACGAAAAGCAGCGCCTGCATCGTCTCAGTCCCCCACAGATCGTGTCCCGTGAGGAGGTGGTAGCTGCCGAAGACGACCCGGAGCGTCGACCGTGGCAAGACGCCGGTGTCGGTGTAGAAGGCCACGAGATGACGCGACCGCAACATCAAATCGAGCACGAGGGTCACGCCGAGGACGATCCGTAGCGCCGCCAGTGCACGGGTATCGATGCTGCATCGGCGGCGAAGCCACCGTCTCGTCGCTGTCGTTCGACCCTCGCGACTCGGGATCACGTACGGTCCGACGGCGATGTCCGGGACAAGCTTTCTGCATCGCCATCGTCGTCGGACCGATAGTTTCGACTACCCCTCGTCCCTAGTGCCGGCGATGACAGACGACGTGGCGACGGCGACGGCCGACGGCGTGACCGCACGGTACTACGAGACCGACACCGAACGCGTCCTGACCTTCGAGCGCGAGGGTCACAGTGCTGCGATCGCCCAGAACACCGAGGGCTACGCCATGCTCAAGGTTCGCCCGACCGCCGACGGCGACGAACTCGAACGCTACTACGGCTTCGACATGGCGCTCGACCACGCCGGTGAGTTGCTCGGTGTCGCGCCCCACGACCTCCCGATTCCCGAGCCAGCGGCGGACTTGGGGATGTAGCCACTCTCGATAAGACGCTCTTACCCGAGCCAGTGCGTGGATAAGGCGACCGAACTCCCCACGCACGATCCATAACAAAGCGGCCCGGTCGACTATCGGGCTGGCATGCAGACCCACACGCGGCGACTGCTCGTTCTCGCAACGGTTGCCGTCACTGTCTTCGCGCTCGTCGGCTCGACAGCGACACTGGCGAGCGCGCAGGCGGCCAACGAACCGACGAACGCCACGACGGTCACCGTCTCCGCCAGTGGCGAAGCAAGCGGTGAACCGGACGTTGCCGTCCTGCAGATCGAATCGGCAGCGACCGCCGACACGCCGTCGGCCGCCGCCGACCGACTGGCGAGCAACACGTCACAGCTCCGGGCAGCGCTGTCCGAGACCGGCGTCGAAACCGACCAGCGCAGAACGATCTACTACTCGCTCGACGAGGTCCGGCCCAGCGTCGAGATGTCCGTCCCTCGACCGCCGGATAACACCTCGGAGAACGTGACCTACCGTGCGCGACAGGGCTTCGAGATCACCGTCGAGAACACGAGTCGCATCGGCGAACTGGTCGATGTCGCGGTTGCGAACGGCGCGACAGCAGTCCTCGATGTCCAGTTCCAGCTCTCGGCTGCGAATCGAAGCCAGCTCAGGCAGCAGGCGCTCGAAGACGCGATGGGCAACGCACGAGCACAGGCAGAGACCCTCGCCAGGAGCGAGTCGCTATCGATCGTCGGCGTCCGATCGATCGCCGCCAGTGATCCGTTCTTCGGGCCAGTACGTACGTTCGAGGCTGCTGGCGGTGGTGCTGGGACGGCGATCGAGAGTGGGCCACTGTCGGTCGAGGTGACGGTGACAGTCGCGTACGAGGCCGAAGCAGCCTGAACAGAGACGGGTGAGAATGGCGTGCTAGCTCACGATAACAGAAGATACGGGGCAACGAACAGCAAACAGAACAGCACGAACAGCACGACGCCGTAACTGATCGCCGTCGCGGCTGCCGCCATCCATGCCGGCTCGTCGAACTGGTCGAGAACGCCCATATCCACTGTTAGGCACACGTGCGCAAAGAACTTCTGGCGGCTCTGCTCGGGCGCTCTGAATGAAAACGAAGCTCAGGCGAACGTTCGGGAGACGTCCTCGTCGTCTTCCTCGCTTGCCTGAATCTTCTCCCAGGCGTCGAGGAAGTCCTGCATACGGACCTCGGTGCGGTCGTCGCGGATCGCGAACATCCCGGCTTCCGTACAGATTGCCTTCACGTCGGCACCGGAGGCCTCGTCGATGTCGCCAGCGAGCTTCTCGAACTCCACGTCGTCGGCGACGTTCATGTTGCGCGTGTGGATCTTGAAGATCTGGACGCGGCCCTCGTAGTCCGGCTTGGGGACTTCGATGAGACGGTCGAAGCGGCCGGGTCGGAGGATGGCCCGGTCGAGCATGTCGAAGCGGTTGGTGGCGGCGATGATACGGATTTCGCCGCGTTCGTCGAAGCCGTCCATCTCCGAGAGGAGTTGCATCATCGTCCGCTGGACCTCGGCGTCACCGGAGGTCTTCGAGTCGGTTCGCTTGGCCGCGATGGCGTCGATCTCGTCGATGAAGACGACTGCTGGCTCCTCGTTGCGAGCGAGTTCGAACAGATCTCGGACGAGTTTCGAGCCTTCGCCGATGAACTTATGGACCAGTTCCGAGCCGGCCATCTTGATGAAGGTGGCGTCGGTCTGGTTGGCGACGGCCTTGGCGAGCATCGTCTTCCCGGTGCCCGGCGGGCCGTGCAGGAGCACGCCGGACGGCGGATCGATGCCCACGTCGGCGAACATCTCGGGCGATTTGAGCGGGAGTTCGACGGTCTCGCGGACTTCTTCCATCTGTTCTTCGATGCCGCCGATATCGGAGTACGTCACGTCGGGACTCTGGTCGACCTGCATCACGCGGGCACGCACGTCGGTCTCGTCGTCGAGGCGCTTGACGATCGACAGCGAATTGTTGACCGCGACACGGGAGTCCGGTTCGAGTCCGTCACGCATCTCCTCGGTGACTTCGGTGAGCGCTTCCTGATTGTTGCCGTGCTGTTTGATGACGACACCGTCGTCAGTCAGTTCCTGGACGGTGGCGACGAACAGCGGCGACTGCTTGAGTTTCTTGTTCTCGTGGGTCAGCCGTTCGAGTTTCTGCTGGTACTTGTTGTTCTCGGCGTTGGCGTCGAGGAGTTTGTCACGCATCTCCTCGTTTTGATCCTCCAACACCTCGAGGCGTTCCTGTAACGCCTCGATTTTCTCCTGCTGCGACGCGTCGTCGTCGTACGGCAGATCGACCTCGTCGACGGTGTCGGTCATTACCACCCGCTAGCGGGTCAGCCATTATGAGGCTTCGGGTCGGGTCAGGTTCTGACTCCACCGCGAAATAGCCACTCTCAGACGCTCTCTCCCGATCTCGGTGGTTCGTCGATCCGACCATCTGCAATAACCAAAGGGCATAATTTGGTATAGAAAATATTATCACACTGTATTGCAAAGTGGCGGGTAGCATGAGTACCTCAGAGTTCGCAGGCGTGGATCGTGACGCAGTCGAGGCAGTCGAGTGGGATGCCGTTCGAGACCTGCCCCCGAGCGCGAAACTGGTCGCCAAGGTACTGGAGTACAACGGCACGCTGACCCAGAGCCAACTGTCCGAAGAGACGCTACTCCCGGCACGAACGGTTCGGTACGCACTCAATCGCCTCGAAGAGGCGGGCGCTGTCGACGCTCGCTTCTCGTTTTCGGACGCACGCAAACGAATCTACACGCTCACGGTCGAGTAGTCCATACGCTCACGGTCGAGCAGTCCGCCGAGGCTTTTTATTCGAAGGCGATTCAGCCCGTGCCGTGACCGACGAAGAGACCGTCAAAGCGAAGCTCCGACAGCTGGCCGTGAGCACCGACGACGAACGGCCACCCGACTCGCCGTCACTCGACGCCGAGGATCGACGGATCGTCGACCGCGCGACCACCGCACTCGACGATCTCGACGCTGCTTCGGCGTTCCTCGAACAGCACTGCATCGGCGACCTCGAACGGGCCGTCGAAACCGCCGAGCAGTCGGTGAGTGGCTGTGCCCAGCAGGGACGAGAGACGCTCGCCGAGTATCGTCGACTCCGTGACGCCGCGTCCGCCGACCAGAGCCTCTCCGGTCGCGGAACCTCTTTAGGCGACGGTGACAAAACCCGGACCAGATGACGCGGGTGATACACACCGGGGACACGCACATCGGGTACCAGCAGTATCACGTACCCGAGCGCCGGGCGGACTTTCTGACGGCGTTCGAACAGGTCGTCGAGGACGCCATCGCCGAGGACGCCGACGCCGTGGTCCACGCTGGCGATCTCTTTCACGACCGACGGCCGACGCTGACCGACGTGCTCGGCACCCTCTCCGTACTGGAACGACTCGACGAGGCCGAGATTCCGCTACTTGCCGTCGTGGGCAACCACGAGGCGAAACGGGACGCCCAGTGGCTCGACCTCTACGAGTCGCTCGGACTGGCGATTCGCCTCGACGACGAACCACACGTGATCGGTGACACGGCCTTCTACGGACTCGATTTCGTGCCACGCTCCCAGCGTGACGCCCTCGACTACGACTTTGCACCCCACGACGCAGACCACGCCGCGCTGGTCAGTCACGGCCAGTTCCAGCCGTTCGATTATGGTACCTGGGACGCCACCGAAATCGTCGCCGAGTCGACCGTCGACTTCGACGCCCTCCTGCTGGGTGACGAGCACAAGCCCGGCACGAAACAGGTCGAGGAGACGTGGCTCACGTACTGTGGCTCGACCGAGCGCGCGAGCGCGGACGAAGAAGCCGAACGGGGATACAACATCGTCACCTTCGACGACGAGGTGCAGATCACGCGGCGCGGTCTCGACACCCGCGAGTTCGTCTTCGTGCCGGTCGAACTGACCGAGGGTCAGGGGCTGGATCGGGTGACAGAACGCATCGGCCAACACGATCTCGAAGACGCCGTCGTCATCGTTCACATCGAGGGCGACGGCGAACCGATCACACCCGCCGGTATCGAGGAGTTCGCGCTCGACCGGGGGGCGCTGGTCGCTCGCGTCACCGACCACCGGGAGTTCGCCGACGAACGCGAGGTCGAAATCAGCTTTGCCGACCCCGACGAGGCCGTCCGCGAACGCATCAGGGACCTCGGTCTGAGCGAGGCCGCGTGCGACATCGACGAGACGATCCGCGCCTCGAAAGTCCCGGACTCGAACGTCGCCGACACCGTCGAAGACCGCGTCGGCGACCTCGTCGAGGACGGGGATCTGGCGGTCTTCGACACAGCAGACGACTCGGACGCGACGACTGCCGAAGCCGACGGCGGCGAGCAACGACCGGACGATGGCACTGGCAGTGCCGGGGAAGCGACCGGCGACGACGCCGAGGACCAGTCGACGATGGGGGAGTATCGATGATGTCGACGATGGAGGAGTCCCGATGAGAGTCTCACGCGTCCGCATGGAGAACTTCAAGTGCTACGCCGACGCCGACCTGCGGCTCGACCGCGGCGTGACGGTCATTCACGGCCTGAACGGCAGCGGCAAGTCGTCGCTACTGGAGGCCTGTTTCTTCGCGCTGTACGGAACGAAAGCGTTAGACGAGAACCTCGACGACATCGTCTCGATCGGTGCCGACGACGCGACGGTCGAACTGTGGTTTTCCCACGGCGGTGGTGACTTCCACGTCGAGCGCCGCGTTCGCGCGACGGGTGAGCGAGCACAGACCGCCAAGTGCGTCTTGGAGACGCCGGACGGGAGCTTCGAGGGCGCGCGGGACGTGCGTGCGAGAGTGACGGAACTGCTTCGGATGGACAGCGACGCGTTCGTCAACTGCGCGTACGTCCGGCAAGGCGAGGTCAACAAGCTCATCAACGCGTCGCCGGCCGAACGCCAGGACATGCTCGACGACCTCCTCCAGCTCGGGAAACTGGAGGACTACCGCGAACGGGCAAGTGACGCCCGCGTCGGTATCGGACGCGTGCGCGACGACAAACGGGGTGCGCTGGGCCAACTGGACGACCAGATCGAAGCCAAAGAGCAGAAAGATCTCCACGATCGGCTCAACGAACTACAGAGCCGGATCAACGAGACGACAGACGAGATCGAAAATCTCGACGCACAGCGCGAGCGTGCCATCACGACCCGCGAGGACGCCCAGTCGATCATCGACGAGTACGAGGAGAAACAGGCCGAACTCGACGACCTCTCCGACGAGATCGCCGAACTACGCGAAACCATCGCCGAGACCGAGCAGGAGCGCGACCGACTGGACGAGCAGATCCGAACCCGTCGTGAGAGGCTGGCCGAACAAGAGGAAGCTCTCGAAGACGCTGTCGCCGAAAGCGACCTCGATACAGCCGACCCTGAGGCCGTCGACGCACGACTCGACGAACTCGATGCACGTGACGACGAGCTACAGGAGCGCCTGCGAGAACAGAGTGTGACGGCCCAGCAGCACAACAGCGAGGCCGAATCACTCCGCGAACAGGCCGACGACCTCGAATCACGGGCAACAGCAAAGCGCGAGGAAGCTGACCAGGTGGAGACTGAACTGGCGGAGACGCGCGAGAACGTCGCACAGCGACGCGAGAAACTCGCCGAGATCGACGAGCGGATCGAGACGCTCGCCGCCCGTTTCGACGACGCCCCGGTCGATCGCGACGGCGTGGCAGCACACCGCGAGTCGATCAGCGAGGAACTCGACGAGGCACGCCAGCGAGTGACGGAACTGGAGACGACCGTCGAGAACGAACGCGAGAGCCTCGAAGAAGCAACGCAACTCCGCGAGGAAGGCAAGTGTCCCGAGTGCGGGCAGGACGTGGACGGGTCGCCCCACGTCGAAGGCATCGACGACCAGCGCGAGCGAATCGAGACACTGGAGACCGATCTCGCCGAGGCCCGTGAGACCGTCGAGGCGTTGACCGAACGACGCGACCGGGCTGTGACGCTCGTCGAGACCGCGACCGAACTGGACCAGCTAGAGACGAATCGCGAGAACGTCACCCAGTTGATCGAGGAACGTGAGTCCGGTCTCGAAGCAGACGAACAACGGATCGAGCAGCTCCGCGAGGACGCCGAGAAACTCGAATCGGAGGCGGTCGAGAAACGCGAGGCCGCAGACGAGGCCGAAGCCGCGGCCGAGGAGTGTCGAAGCGTCGTCGGTGAGTGTAATCAGGAGCGCCAGCAGGTCAAGACAGCGCGTCAGCGCGTCGAACGCATCGAGTCCCTGCTGGAGGAGGTCGAGACGATCGAGGACGCGCTCGAACGCAAGCGCGAGCAACGGACACAGAAAGGCGAGATCAACGACGAGCGCCGCGAGCGACTGGCCGACAAGCGCCAGCGCAAGGCGACCCTCGAAGCCGAGTTCGACGACGCGAACGTCGAGCAAGCCCGCAGCGAGCGCGAGCGTGCCACCGAGTACATCGAGCAGGCCGACGCGAAACTCGACGAACTGCGCGACCAGCGCGACGACCTCCAGTCGAGTGCCGGTGCCGTCGAGAACGAGATCGAGGAACTCGAAGCGTTGCGCGAGCGCCGCGAGGAACTGGTCGAAACCGTCGACAAACTCGCGACACTGTACGAGGAAGCCGAAGATCTCGAATCGATGTACGGCACCGTCCGGGCGGAACTGCGCCAGCGCAACGTCGAGACGCTCGAACGGATGTTGAACGAGACGTTCGATCTGGTGTATCAGAACGACTCCTATTCACACATCGAACTCGACGGCGAGTATCAGCTGACGGTGTACCAGAAAGACGGCGAGGCGCTCGACCCAGAACAGCTGTCGGGCGGTGAGCGCGCACTGTTCAACCTCAGCCTGCGATGTGCGATCTATCGCTTGCTCGCGGAAGGGATCGAGGGGGCCGCGCCGATGCCGCCCCTGATCCTCGACGAACCGACGGTGTTCCTCGACTCGGGTCACGTCTCCCAACTGCTCGATCTGATCGAGTTCATGCGCGACGACGTCGGCGTCGAGCAGATCGTCGTCGTCAGCCACGACGAGGAACTCGTTGGCGCGGCCGACGCGCTGGTCAGAGTCGAGAAGAACTCCACGACGAACCGATCGAGCGTCGAACGCGTCGACAGCGGTGTCGTCGCCGAGATGGCTGACTGACACCGACCGGTCGCAGTCCCGTTATTCGCCTCGCAACGTCGCCAGCGCCTCGCGTGTGGCTGGCGTCGTCTCGTAGCCACGACCACCCGGCACGGCGGTCTCGTCGACGAGCCCGGCGGCGCGAAACTCCGCGACGATGCCGTGGAGATCGCTCTCGCAGAGATCGTACCGGTCGAGCAGGACGCGCACGTCGGTCGGTCCAGCCTCGTCGAGTTCGAGGAGGAGACCGAGCGCCCGCTCGTCGTGACAGGCCGTCAGGACTCGCCGGACGGCGTCGTCCACCGCAGTCGCGGCCGTTGCCAGCGGGCTGGCCCCGTCGACGGTCTCGATGGTGTCGTTCGGGACGTGCTGTTCCTCGCCAGTCTCGGGGTCACGAACGCGACTCGACTCACTCGACTGTTTGACGAGCAGGTAGCGCGTGCCGGTCTCGTCTTCGACAGTTCGCATCGCTCATCGCTATGGTGGCGACTCGCTAAGACGTTGCGCTCGTCGTCACTCGCTCGCTGCCTCGTCCTCGTCGTCCTCGCTGTCCCGACCGTTCATGAACTGATAGTACCGAACCATCCCGTAGGCGAAGGCGATCGCACCGACGGCAAAGACTTGCAGCCCGAAGTCCCAGTCGCCTTCGAAGAACCCGATCATCGGGCCGACCGACAGACCCAGAAGTGCGACGTTGAAGACGATGACGAGCTTCCAGAACAGACCCACGACCTCGGAATCGGCGTCACCCGGTTTCAGTTCCGGTGCCTGTGGGATCTCCGGCCCGAGCTGTTCTGGATCGGTATCCGAACCCGGTGCCTGTGGAATTTCAGGGCCGATCTGTTCGGGATCCGGGCCGCTCGGAGACGGTGCCTCTGGCACAGATGGGCCTGACCTGCTCTCGTCGGTATCGTCGCGACTCACGACCGTAATTGGATCGCTGGTCTGAAAAGCGGTTCGCCCTACACCTGTTCGGTCAGCGTCACTGCCGAGTCCGTCTGGAGCCACGCCAGCGGGTTCTCGGCGTCGTAGAATACTGTCCCCTCTTCGGTCTCGTAGGTCTCGGTCGTCTCGATAGCCGACGGCAGTCCGGGTTCGGAACGTAGTTCCTCCGTGCTGTCCCGCTCGTCTGCGCTTGCTTGGTCCGACATGGGGACTCACCAGTACGTATGCTATGGGTTACCATATACCTTCTGGCTGTGACTATACTTTCGTCTTGCGATTTCACTAACAGGTCGCTGTCGGTCGACTGGCTGATCGCCGGACCGTCGTTGTTTTTATCGGGCATCCCGAACGACGGGACAACATGACTGAGCAGGGCCAGCTTGGGGACTTCGGTATCGGGGACGACGCTGCCCCGAGCAGCGACGAGCGCGACGCCGCCCAGGAAGCGGCCGCCGTCGCCGGCCAGCACACCTCGACCGCCGATGTCGTCGACGCGAGCGACCATCTCTTTCCCGATGTCGACGAGACCGCTTCGATGGCCGTCACGCAAATCGATTACACCATCGAAGGTCGCGGTGCTGACGAGTATCCCGTGATCCACGTCTTCGGTCGCACGGCCGAAGAGGAGGCCGTCCACGCCAAAGTCTACGACTTCGAGCCGTACTTCTACGCACCAGCAACAAAGGTCTCCGACGAACGACTGCGCCAGTACGACTCGATCACCGGCTGGGAGGAAGTCGACGCCGACGGTGAGCCATACGAGTCGATTCGGGGCGAACAGCTCGTCAAAATCTTCGGGCGCACACCCCGCGACGTGGGGCAGATCCGAGACGAGTTCGATCACTTCGAGGCCGACATCCTGTTCCCGAACCGATTCCTCATCGACAAGGGACTCACGAGCGGTATCGAGGTCCCGATGCGTGAGGACGACGACGGCAGTCTTCGCGTCCACGAAGCCGAAGTCCGACCGGCCGACGTACAGGCCACGCCGCGGGTGAACGTCTTCGACATCGAGGTCGACGACCGCTCGGGCTTCCCAGAGGACGGCGAGGAACCGATCGTCTGCCTGACGAGCCACGACTCCTACCGCGACGAGTACGTCGTCTGGCTGTACGAAGCACCCGACGGCGTCGCCGGTCCCGATGAACTGGCCGGCTACGACCCGATCGACGACGATGCCGTCCTCGACGTGGACGTGCGCCGCTTCGAGCAGGAGGAGGCGATGCTCGACGCGTTCGTCACCTACATCGACGACACGGACCCGGACATTCTCAGCGGGTGGAACTTCGACGACTTCGACGCGCCGTACTTCCTCGACCGCCTCGAAGAACTGCAGGGACCACACCACGACTACGATCTCTCGATCGACCGCCTCTCACGTGTCAACGAGGTCTGGCGCTCTGGCTGGGGCGGCCCGGATGTCAAGGGCCGGGTCGTCTTCGACCTCCTCTATGCCTACCAGCGGACACAGTTCAGCGAACTCGACTCCTATCGGCTCGACGCCGTCGGAGAGGTGGAACTCGGCGTCGGCAAGGAACGCTACCCCGGCGACATCGGCGACCTCTGGGAGGACGATCCCGAGCGCCTGCTGGAGTACAACCTCCGGGACGTGGAGCTGTGTGTCGAACTCGACCGCGACCAGAACATCATCGACTTCTGGGACGAAGTCCGTACCTTCGTCGGCTGTAAACTCGAAGACGCGACGACGCCCGGCGACGCCGTCGACATGTACGTCCTGCACAAACTCCACGGCGAGTTCGCACTCCCCTCGAAGGGCCAACAGGAGAGCGAGGACTACGAGGGCGGGGCCGTCTTCGACCCGATCACCGGCGTGAAGGAAAATGTCACTGTACTGGACTTAAAGAGTCTATACCCCATGTGCATGGTGACGACCAACGCGAGTCCCGAGACGAAGGTCGATCCCGAGATCTACGACGGCGACACCTACCGTGCGCCCAACGGCACCCACTTCCGAAAAGAGCCGGACGGCGTCATCCGGGAGATGGTCGACGAACTCCTGACAGAGCGCGAGGAGAAGAAGGGGCTTCGAAACGACCACGATCCCGAAGATGCGGCGTACGAGCGCTACGACCGCCAGCAAGCGGCAGTGAAGGTGATCATGAACTGCTTCACGCCGGATACGGAGGTCGTCACACCCGACGGCGTGCGCGACATTACAGATCTGGAAGTCGGCGACGAGGTGTACTCGCTCGATCCAGAGACCATGCGGATGGAGGTCAAGCCGGTCGTCGAGACCCACGACTACCCCGACTACCGCGGCGATCTGGTCGACATCGAGACGAGCAAGATCGACTTCCGGGTGACGCCGAACCACCGGATGCTCGTGCGGAAGAACGAGACGAACGGGATCACCAAGGACGAATACCGGTTCGTCGAAGCGGGCGAACTCGATCGGGCGACGAACTACGAACTGCCACACGACTGGGCCGGTCCCGACGGTGAGCGAATCGACGAGATCGACCTGACCGAGTACGTCGACGACTACGAAGCGTGGGTCCGCCCAGAAGTCCACGGGCACACCTTCGCCGCAGAGATTGGCTATTATCCCGATTCCGTGCTAAAAAACGACATCGGTGTCGAGGGGTACGTCTTCGATCCCGAGACCTTCGACGAAAACCGCAAGTACATCGAAGATGTCGCCGAACAGACGTTCGTCCACGCTGAATCGGGTCGGAAATGGATTCCACGAACGTTCGACGGTGACGACTTCCTCGAACTGCTAGCATGGTACATCACTGAAGGCAACGTCTACACGTCCGAGGAGAAGCAGTTCGGCGAGAAGACACGTGGCTCGGCGACGACAGTCAAGATCGCACAGAATGCCGTCGCCGACGGCGGTCACTCCGATCACGCGTCGATCGGCGACCTCCTCGATCGGATGGGATTCGATTACTACGTCGACGACAGAGCCTATCAGTTCACGTCGAAGCTACTCGGTGATCTGCTCGAGGATCTCTGCGGTGACGGAAGCTTCGCGAAACAGATCCCCGAGTTCGTCTTCGATGTGAGCCGCAAACAAAAAGAGCGATTCCTCGAAACCTTGATCGCAGGTGACGGCGACCGGCAGACGAACTCGTGGCGCTACACTACGTCCAGCGAACGACTCCGCGACGACGTACTCCGCTTGTGTGCCCATCTCGGACTGACGGCGAGCTACAATCACGACAGCGGCTCGTGGCGGATCTACGTCACCGAAGACAGCAAGAACACGCTCCGGATGCATCGAAGTGGCGGCGAAAGCACGGCCCAAAATGGTGTCCATTGCGTTACGGTCGAGGACAACCACACGCTGCTCGCCGGTCGAAACGGAAAGTTCCAGTTCGTTGGGCAGTCGCTGTATGGGGTCCTTGGCTGGGATCGGTTCCGTCTCTACGACAAAGAGATGGGTGCGGCCGTCACTGCAACGGGCCGAGAAGTGATCGACTACACTGACGAAGTCGTCGCTAACGAGGGGTACGAGGTCGTCTACGGGGATACTGACAGCGTCATGCTACAGGTCGGAGATATCGGACCAGACGATGTCGAGGGCGACATTGCGGTCTCTGAGGAAATGCGAGCGAAACACCCTGAGATGGACGAGGCAGAACTGGAGACCATCGCAGCGACGATCCAGAAGGGCTTCGAACTCGAAGAGACGATCAACGAGTCCTACGACGACTTCGCACTCGAACGCCTGAACGCGCAGTTCCACCGCTTCCAGATCGAGTTCGAGAAACTCTACCGGCGGTTCTTCCAGGCTGGTAAGAAGAAACGCTACGCGGGCCACATCGTCTGGAAGGAGGGCAAGGACGTCGACGACATCGACATCACGGGCTTCGAGTACCAGCGCTCCGACATCGCGCCGATCACCAAGCGCGTCCAGAAGCAGGTCATCGACATGATCGTCCACGGCGAGGACGCAGAGGACATCAAGACCTACGTCCACGACGTGATCGAGGACTTCCAGGCCGGTAACGTCGACCCCGAGGACGTGGGCATCCCCGGCGGCATCGGGAAGAAACTCGACAACTACGACACGGACACGGCACAGGTCCGTGGCGCGAAGTACGCCAACATGCTGCTCGGGACGAACTTCGCGAGCGGATCGAAGCCAAAGCGCCTCTACCTCGACCGGGTCCACGACGATTTCTTCCAGCGTATCGAGGCAGAGAGGGAGCTGAATCCATCCGAAGATCCGCTCTATGGCGAGTTCAGGCGCGATCCGGACGTGATCTGCTTCGAGTTCGCAGACCAGATTCCCGAAGAGTTCGAGGTCGACTGGGAGAAGATGCTCGACAAGACGCTGAAAGGACCGATCGCGCGCATCCTCGAAGCGATGGGTATCTCCTGGGACGAGGTCAAGTCCGGGCAGGAGCAGACCGGTCTCGGGCAGTTTATGTAGTCCGGCCGCAGTAACACGGGGCTACTGACAGTACCCTTTTGACCGGGGACAGCCAAGTACTGGACATGTACGTCCGGGACGCAAAGAACCGAGAAGAGGTCTGGCTGCTGGATCACATCGAGGAGATGGGACTCGACGACACTGCCTTTCGGTCCCGCGACTACGTCATCGCGATCGACGAGACCACCAACGAGAAGGCCGGTTTCGGCCGCATCCGAATCCACACGACCGACGACGCCGACATCTGCGAACTCACGAGCATCGGCGTCCTCGATCAGTGGCGCGGGCAGGGTGTCGGCGCACACGTCATCGAGCGCCTCGTCGAATATGCCGGTGACCAGGGTTTCGACGAGGTGTACTCGTTGACGAATGCCTCCGAATACCTCGAGCAGTTCGGCTTCGAACGGATCGACGTGTCACAACTGCCCGAGAAACTCCGGGACCGACTGACGACCAAGCAGGAGAACATCCAGCCCGACGCGGTGCCGGTCCGGTTGGCGATTGAGGAGTTCCAGCTGCCCCAGCGCCTCCGCGACGCGTTCAAGCAGGCCGCCCCCGAGGACGCCGAGGCGTCCGAACTGGAAGAGGGACCGGAGGACTTTGGGATCGACCCGGAGGAGGCGACCTACAAGTACGACACAGGGCGATAGACTCGGCTCCTGCGGGTCGCAGACCCGGAGGAGGCGACCGACAAGTACGACACAGGTCGATAGACTCGGCTCCTGCGGGTCGCAGATCCCGGAGGAGGCGACCGACAAGTACGACACCGGTCGATAGACTCGGCTCCTGCGGGTCGCAGACCCGGAGGAGGCGACCGACAAGTACGACACCGGTCGATAGACTCGGCCCCTGCGGGTCGCAGATCCCGGAGGAGGCGACCGACAAGTACGACACAGGGCGATAGACTCGGCTCCTGCGGGGCTGCGTCGGCGCTATTCGTAGATCGGGAACGCCGTACAGAGATCGGTCACCGTCTCGCTGGCGGTCGACCGAACGCTCTCGTCGTCTGGCACATCGAGCACGTCTGCGATACACTCGGCCAGCCGCTGGGTCGCGTCCGTGTCGAACCCGCGGGTCGTGATCGCTGGCGTACCGAGTCGGACGCCGCTGGTGACCGTCGACTTCCGCCGGTCACCGGGGACAGCCGACTTGTTGCAGACGACGCCGACCGCTTCGAGCACGTCCTCGGCGTGTTTGCCGGTGAGGTCGGGATGGCTCTGCTGGAAGTCCACGAGGACGAAATGCACGTCCGTGCCATCGGAGACCAGATCGAACCCTCGTTCGTGGAGCGCCTCACCGAGCACGCTCGCGTTCTCGACGATCCGGGCCGCGTAGTCGTCGAACGTGGGTTCGAGCGCTTCGCCAAAGCCAGCCGCTTTGCCGGCGATGTTGTGCATCAGGGGACCGCCCTGCATGCCGGGGAAGACGGCGCGATCCACCGCCGTCGCGTACTCCTCGCTGGCCATGACCATCCCGCCGCGACCGGATCGGATCGTCTTGTGCGTCGAGCAGGTCACCACGTCGGCGACGCCGACCGGCGAGGGGTGGACGCCGGCCGCGACGAGACCGGTAAGGTGGGCGATGTCGGCGACGTGGGCGGCATCGACCGATTCGGCGATGGCTTGCATGCGCTCCCAGTCGACCTGCCGGGGGTAGGCCGAGTAGCCCGAGACCAGCAGGTCCGGATCGGTGTCGCCGGCCTGCCGCTCGATGGCATCGTAGTCGAGGCGACCGGTCTCAGGGTCGACGTGGTAGTGATCGGTGTCGTAGTGGGTCGCCACCGCCGTCGCGTCGTGGCCGTGGCTGAGGTGGCCGCCATCGGCCAGTTCGAGTGAGAGGATTCGATCGCCCGGTTCCAGCAGGGCCTCGTAGGCAGCGAGGTTGGCCTGCGTGCCCGAATGTGGCTGGACGTTGGCGTGGGGCGCGTCGAACAGTTCCTTTGCGCGTTCGATCGCCAGCCGTTCGACCTCGTCGGCGTGGGCACAGCCGCCGTAGTAGCGCTTACCGGGCCGACCCTCGGCGTAGTTGTTCGTCAGGACCGACCCCTGTGCCCGCAGGACGGCGTCGCTGGCGTGGTTCTCGCTGGCGATCAGCGTCAGCGTCTCGCGCTGGCGCTCCCGTTCGGCTGAGAGTGCGTTTGCGAGCGACTCGTCGAGCGGTGTCAGGTCCGTCGGCATGGTAGGACCGACCAGCCGGTATGGTAAAAATGCTGTCAGGACAGTGGCTGGACGATCGACACGGTGTCTTCGCAGTGGTATCGTCCGATCCCTGTCATCCTTGTCGACACAGTCTTTTTGTGCGGGGATATCGACGCAGTCTGCATGGACGTTGCCCAGCGTGTGCATCTGATGCCAGTCGGCTACGAGAACGATCGGATCGTCCTCTCGGCCGAGCGGTTCAGCGCGGACCGCGTGCTCTTGCTCGAATACGACGACCAGACGGCTCATCCGTCCTATGCCGAGACGATTCGCGACCGGCTGGACGACGCCGGAATCGATCACGAGACCGTGCAGTGCGATATTTTCGATTTCTACGACTCGCTGGGGACCATCGCCGAACTGGCGACCCGATTTGCCGACCACGACGTGTACGTCAACCTCGCGACCGGCAGCAAGGTCACCGCCATCGGCGGGATGATCGCCTGCATGGCGACGGGCGCGACA
>Ga0207771_100146_pt1 | contig 49869 bp, 52 predicted proteins | sample A23M2SouthBayCA_2_FD_187731 | JGI IMG/M metagenome (GOLD analysis project Ga0207771, IMG submission 187731) | Aerobic enrichment media microbial communities from Eden Landing Ponds, California, USA - A23 M2 (2) (SPAdes) | ecosystem: Environmental > Aquatic > Marine > Unclassified | place... | reverse complement strand
CGCGGTCTGGTGTGGCCCCTGTAAGACCCAGGACCCGATCCTCGACGAACTCGAGGAGGACTACCCCGACGTGAGCTTCGAGAAGGTCGACGTCGAGGAGGAGCAGGAGATCGCGAACCAGTATCAGGTACGCTCGCTCCCGACACTCATCGTCGAGAACGACGACGGCGTCGTCGACCGCTTCGTCGGCGTCACCCAGCGCGAGGACCTCGAGGAGGCCCTCGCGCAGGCCGGCGCGTAACGCCGGGTAGCCGCCGACCCCGTCGCAGCCGAGCGATTCTCCGTCGGGCGTCCGAACCGACCAGCGTCGCGCCGGTTCCGATCCGACTCGCAACCGTTAACACGGGCGCGGCCGCTTCACACACGTATGGCATCTTTCGAGGCGGCCGAGCGCCGTACGCTCGATAAACTCATCTGCATGCGATGCAACGCTCGGAACCCGAAGCGCGCGGACAACTGTCGCAAGTGCGGCTACGGGAACCTCCGCCCCAAGGCGAAGGAACCCCGAACCGCATAACGTCGACGACCGGGCGTCCCGCCCGGGAACACCGCGTTTCGTTTCGACCCATAGTACCACCAGCCGCCGTGCCGCCGACCTCCCGGTGGACGGCGCCAAACGCGCCCTACTCCTCCGGGTACTTCGGCTCGCGACGTTCGGCGCGCGCGAGCGCCCGCTCGATCACGTCGCGGACGGAGTCGCCATCGGCATCGGCGTGGAACGTGTCGCCGTGGCCGGCGTATAGCGACTCGACGGAGTCCGGAAGCCGGTCGAGCAGCTCTCGAAGGCTCTCGACGAGTCGCTCCCGTGACTGACCGGCCATGTCGGTTCGGCCGAACGACCCGTCGTCGAAGGCGCCGTCGTTGTACACGACCACGTCCCCGGAGAACAGCGCGGTCTCCGCGACCAGCGAGACGTGGTCCCCGGCGTGGCCGGGCGTGTACACGACGTCCGCCGTCTCGTCGCCGATCTCGATCTCGTCGCCGTCGCCGAGCGCGCGGTCGCGTCGCGGGTGGTCGCCGTAGGCGTACAGTTCGGCGTCGAACGCGTCGAGCACCGCGTCCAACTCGCCCACGTGGTCGTGGTGCTGATGCGTGAGAACCACCCGGTCGAGGTCATCGGTGTGCTCGGACAGCACGTCGACGACGCCCGGCATCGTCCCCGCGTCGACGAGTGTCGGTACCGCGCCGTCGACGAAGTAGGCGTTGCAGGTGAACTCCTCGGCCTCGCTCGTGACGTTGACCGCGTCCATATCCGGGCACTGGGGTGCCGCGGGTAAAAGCCGACCTGCCGCGGCAGCGACCCGGTTGCCCGCTCGTCGCGTCGGCCGGACGGCCCCCCAGATATTTCTGTCGGTACTGACTAGAGACGATCGTATGGGCTTCGGGAGCTACGACGAAGCCGAACAGGAGAACCAAACGCTCGATTCGGATCTCGACGAGGGCACCGTCGACGGCGGCGACGACGCCGACCACGACGGCGACATCGAGTTCGAGTTCGGAGCCTCGAACGACGAACTCCTCGACAAACTCGAGGAGATCAAGGACTGACGATCCCCCACCCGCCGGACGGAACCCAACTGTCCCACCACACCGCACCGTGAAGTCCGGCACTCGCGCGCTCGGCATCGCCATCTCGGCCGACGGCCGATCCGACGCCGACCCGCCGGTGCGCGCGACGGTCGCGGCGGCGGTGGTCCGGGCCGACCGCGTGGTGGACGGACTCTCGTTTTCGACGTGCACCGTCGGCGGGAGCGACGCGACCGCCGCCGTGGTCGACTGCATCGACCGGCTCGGGCGTCCGGACGCGCGCCACGTCCTGCTCGCCGGCGTCGCTCCGGCGTGGTTCAACCTGATCGACTGCCGCCGCGTGCACGAGGCAGCCGAGCGCCCGGTCATCGCGGTCTCGTTCGAGGCGAGCTCCGGCCTCGAACCGCACCTGCGCGATCACTTCACCGGCGAGGCGCTCGACCGACGCCTAGCCGTTTACCAGTCGCTTCCCGAGCGGGAGCCGGTCAGCCTCGCCGGCGAGACGACCCGCGGCGGCGGAGCGATCGGCGAACCGGGGGACGAGCCCGACTTGTGGGTCCGCCCGGTCGGCATCGACGCCGCGACGGCCCGCGAGATCGTCGCCGCCCACACGCCCGGGGGAGAGGGACGCCCCGAGCCCCTCCGGGTGGCGAGGCTCGCGGCGCGCGCCGGTTTGTCGTATGCCGGGCGTCGGGGCGAGGGCGCGTCGAGCGGTACATCGAGTTCGGCATCGGACGACGCCGGAGACGGGTAGGTTTACCTCCGCGGCGGGTCGCGATCGCGTATGAGCGAGCAGTCGCTGGACGCGGATCTGTGCGTGTCCGACTGCGAGCGCTGTCCGGCGCTCGCGGAGTCGCGATCGCGGATCGTCAACGGCACCGGGCCGACCGACGCCGACCTCGTGTTCGTCGGCGAGGCGCCGGGCGCCAACGAGGACGAGCGGGGCGAGCCGTTCGTCGGCCGCTCGGGGACGGTGCTGGACGACGCGCTGCGGGACGCCGGCCTCGCCCGCGCCGACGTGCGAATCACCAACTGCGTGCGCTGCCGGCCGCCGGACAATCGCGACCCCCACGGTGACGAACTGGACAACTGCCGCGGGTACCTCGCCGAGGAACTCGCGCGCGTCGATCCCGAACTCGTCGTCACGCTCGGGAAGGTCCCCTCACAACACCTCCTCGATCGGTCGGTCGCGGTAACGAACGAGGCCGGCGAGGTGTTCGACGCCCGCGTCGGCGACGCGGCGGTCCGCCTGCTGGTGTGTCTCCACCCGGCGGCGACGCTGTACGACCGCAGTCAGGCCGACGCGTTCGAGGAGACGATCCGGACGGCCGCGGAGCTTGCGGGGCTCACGGACGGGGATTCGGGTGGGCAGTCGTCGCTGGGCGACTACTGAGCGAGCGGGTGCCGGCGGGCACTACGACGCGTCGGCGTCTCCCGGCACCGCCGGTCCGTGGCGCCACAGCACGCCGACCACCAGCCCGAAGACGAGCCCGGAGACGTGTCCGCCGTTCACTGCCGCGGGCGTCTGCGGGAGCGTCGTGAGAACGTTGACTGCGACTGTAAGAACCGACGAACCGCCGATCACGGCGGCGATCAGATCCAGCTCGGAGCGGCCCTCCGGATCGCCTATCGCCCGCGTCAGCGCGAACCCGCCGAGCGCGTAGCCGAGCCCGCTGATCCCGTAGACGGCGACGTTCGACGCCGGACTGTACGCCAACAGCACCGCGTAGCCGGTCCCGAGCGCGAGTGCGAGGCCGCCGACCAGAAAGAGCCAGTAGCCGCCGGGAGAGAAATGTCGCTCCTGCGGGGCGAGCACCAAGAGCACGAGCACGTTCGAGACGAAGTGTGGGATCCCTCGGTGGAGAAACGGCGACAGCAGGAAGACGGTGTCGCCGCCCTCGAGGTAGAGAACCGCCGTCAGCGCGCGGACCGACGGCGCCCCCGTGACCCACGTCGCGACCACCTGCAGGAGAAACACCGCCGACGTGAGCGCGATGACCGTGAGCGTCGTCCGCGTACGCGCCGCACGGTACTGGCGCCACAGCGTCGATCCGAACGCGCGCCAGTCGGCGGTCGCCGCCGGTCGGTCCGCTGGCTCCATCGAGCGGTGTTCGGGGACAGGCGCCCTTAGCACTTCCTCGGGACGCGTCGGTCACGGGGCTCGACGAGACGTGGCGGCGGATCGAGAGCCGAGACCGCCGCTGTCGGGCGTGGCGTCGACGAAAAACGTGAATCCGGTCGCGTCGCGGGCGTTACTTGCCGCCGCGGTCGCCGCGCGACACCGACGGCCGGGTCTTCTCGGTGCCCTTGCCGCGCTGGCTCAGACCGCGGTTGCGCTTGCCGGCGTTCGTGAGGCCGCGGAACGCACGGCCCTTCTGGGAGTCGTCGCAGATCCAGTTGAGCTCGTCGTCGTTCCGGATCGCGGGGTGCTCGGGGTCGACGAGGATCACTTCGGTCCACTTCTGGGAGCCGTCCTGACCCACCGGGTAGGAGGCGAGCACGCGGAGGTTCGGGTACTTCCGCGAGACGCGCTCCTCGCCGATGCGCTGGATCGACTTCCGGCGACCGATGCGGTTGACGCCCTGGCGCTTCGAGCGGCGGCCAGCCTTGTGACGCTGCTTGCGCGCGCCGCCCTTGCGGACGGAGACGCGCGCCATCACGACGCCCTGCTTGGCCTTGTAGCCGAGTTCGCGCGCCTTGTCGAGGCGGGTCGGTCGGTCGATGCGGACGATGGCGCCCTCGTTGCGCCAGTCCTGTTTGCGCTGCCACTGCAGTTCCGCGAGCTTGCCCTCGTCCTGGTTCCGCCAGGCTTCCTTGATGTGGGAGTAGAAGCTTCGTGCCATTGGTGGTCTCCGCGGGCGCTTGCGATTCAACCGCGTCGGGGAACCCCCGAGCGGTCACATTTCGTCCCGGCGTACCGGGTGCCCACTGGCGGCCCACCTGCCAGCGAGTTGGTGGTACTTCCGCGCTGGCGCTGTTAAGGGCTGCGTTTCGCGTCGTCGGTCCCGTCCGCTCCACCGAAGTCGTCCCGACGGACCCGGGGTCCGACCCCAAGCGCGGGGACGATGGCCACCCAACCGGCGATCACGAGCACGAAGCCCGCGAACCCGTAATACAGGTGCGAGCAGCAGTAGTAGCCGCCGCCCATGCCGCGGAGGAACTCCCGCCCGCCGTACGCGAGCGCGAGGGTTCCGACGGCCGCGACGAACGGTCTGGAGAGCGGTTCGGGGTAGCGGGCGAGGAGGCGCGGGGACCAGACGGCGCCGACGAGCAGCGCCGCCGCGACGAGTTCGTTCACGGCCCGGTTCTCACGACGGTCCGTGAAAAATCCGCCGCAGGGTCGTGCGTCCGGCGCCTACGCCTCGGAGCCCGCGTACGCCCGCACCGACTCGAACTCGCCGTCGACGATCGCGTCGGCGACCGCGTCGGCGTCGACGTCCGGGGTCTCGCTCGGGTACTTCCGGACGAAGTAGCTCACGATGTTGTCCACGTCGCGCGCCAGCAGCTCGTCGGCGTTCTCGTGGTCCGTCTCGACCGACTGGGGCCAGTCGAAGATCACGATCCCGTCGTCGCTGACGGCGACGTTGTACTCGGAGATGTCCGCGTGGACGTAGCCCGCGCGGTAGGCCAGATCCATCTCGCGCAGCACCAGATCGAGCACGCCCACCGCCTGCTCCGAGCGGAGCTTCGCGTTCGCCAGCTCCGGGCCGGGGAGCTTCTCCATCACGATCGCGTGGCGGTTGTGGTCGATCGGCCGCGGCACCGACACCTGCGGGTACAGGTCCTCCAGCGCGCCGTACTCGCGCTCGGCGGCCTTGCGCGCGGTGTACTGCCAAGAGACGTGATTGTTGTCGCTGGTGTAGTCGCGCTCCTTGTTCACCTCGCGGAAGTTGGTGTACCCCTCGCGGTGGAACTTCAACGCCATCGGACGGTACGTCTCCACCTCGTACACGTCGCTCTCCTTCCCGACGCCCAGCGACGAGCCCATTCCGGTGACCGTCTCGCGCTCGGCGAACGTGTGCAGCGCCAGCGCGTCGTATCCCATGAACGTGAGCTGGTAGCCCTCGTACTGGATCGTCTTGCGTCGGATGAGGTCGCGGTCGGCACAGCGGTCGATCCGATACTCCGCGTTCTCCTCGGAGAGGCCGGCGTACCCCGGGATCTTCTCGACGTTCACCCACTCGGAGAACCGCATGCCCTGCTCGACGCCCGAGAGGAGATAGAAGTCCTCGGGCTCGAGCTCGGCCATCGTCTCGGCGACGTTTCCGACCATTACCCGTGTGTCGTCGCCGCGAGGTGAAAAGGCGTTCGTGGCGAGGAACGATCGAGGGCTCGAACGTCGACGCGTCGGCCCGCGACCGGCGGCTCTTTGGCCCGCGACGCCGGATTCCCGGTATGAGCGATTCGGAGGCTGCGGAGGACACGGTCGGCACGGACGACGGCTCCGCCGGCCCCCTCGCCGACCGCGAGTGGCGGCTGATCCGCGAGGAGTCCAGACCCGGGCCGCTGAACATGGCGCTCGACGAGGTCGCCGCCGAGACCGCCGCCGACGGCGGCCCGCGGACGGTTCGAGTGTACCGATGGGAACCCTCGTGTCTCTCGATGGGATACACACAGGACCCCGAGACGGTCGACTGGGACCACTGTGCCGACGCCGGAATCGACGTGACGCGCCGGCAGACCGGCGGCGGCGGCATCTATCACGACCACGACGGCGACATCTCCTACTCCATCACCGCGCCCGCGGAGGAGCTACCGGGAAAGCTCCTCGACGCGTACCACCTGCTGTGCGAGCCAGTCCTCGACGCCTTCCGCGCGCTCGGCGTCGACGCCGACTACGCCGACGAGGAACGCCCGGCGATCTATCACCCAGCGTGCTATCTCCGGGCCCTCCATCCCGCCCACGACGTGTGCGCCGACGGGGGCGCGGGGCGGAAGCTCTCGGGCAACGCGCAGTACCGGCGCGATTCGAGCGTCATCCAGCACGGCTCGGTCACCTTCGACGCGAAGCCTCGGGACCACCTCGCGGTGTTCAGCGACCACGGGATCGACGAGGAGCGATTCGCCGAACGCGTCGGCGGGATCACCGACTGCGCGGACGCGACCCGCGAGGAGGCCGTCGCCGCGTTCGAGGACGCGCTGGCGACGTGGGCGGACGCGGAGGAGAGCCACTGGACCGCCGCCGAACTCGCGCGCGCCGAGGAGATCGCCGACGAGAAGTACCGCAGCGACGGCTGGGTTCGCGAGCGGCCGGGGAGACGATAGTCGCTTCGGGCCGTCAGAACCCGAACGTCTCCGGCTCCTCGCCGACCTCCGCTCGGACCGCGTCGTGGAGTTCGTCGACCGGCGGCGTGTCGCGCGTCGGGTCGAGCCAGTGCTCGCCGAGCCAGCGGTAGCGGATCACGCCGTCCTCGTCGATCAGGAAACACGAGCGCCGCGAGCGGCGAAAGACACCGAACGTCCGGTAGGCGACGCCGAACGACTCCGAGACCGACAGGTCCGTGTCGGCGTACAGCGGGAACCCCAGATCGAGCCGGTCGATGAACTGACGGTGAAGGCGGGGGCCGGACTTCGAGACGCCGACGACGTTCACCTCCTCGCCGGAGGCGAACCAGTCGAAGTCACGGAACGCACACCACTCCTCGATGCAGTCGGGGCTGAAGTCGACCGTGTAGAAGCTGAGGAGAACCGGCTTGTCGAGGAGTTCCGAGAGCGACGCCTCGCGTGTGTCCCCCTCGGGCGTGACGAGCGTCGAGGCGAACTCCGGCGCCGGATCGCCCACGTCGAGGGGCTCGCTGGGTTGGTTCGGCGGAGCCGACCGTGTCATATGGTCGAATCGATGGCGGTCGGGTCAATAAGCGTACGGTCCGGGCTGTCACCGGTGATACTCGGGTGTGCTGGCGGGAGCGCCTGAGGGCCCCACAGCCGGGACCCGAGCCGACGCGACGACCGCTTCCGAAGCCGCTTTTGCCCCCCGCTCACCACCTGCAGCCATGAGCGCAGACAGCGGTTCGACGCTCCGGATCGGAGCCCACGAGTCCATCGCCGGCGGCACGTACAACGCCGTCGACGCGCTGGTCGAGGACGGCGGCAACTGCGGCCAGATCTTCACCCACTCCCCGCAGGTGTGGCAGAGTCCGAACATCGGCGACGACGAGGCCGAACGCTTCCGCGCCACGAGCGAGGACCACGGCGTCGGCCCGTGGGTCATCCACTCGTCGTATCTCGTGAACCTCTGCACGCCGAAGGACGACCTCCGCGAGAAGTCGATCGGCTCGATGCAGGAGGAGGTCGACGCCGCCGACAGGTTGGGCGTTCCATACGTGAACGTCCACCTCGGCGCCCACACCGGCGCGGGCGTCGAGCGGGGCCTCGACAACGCCGCCAGCGCGCTCGATGAACTCGACGTTCCCGACGGCGTGACCGTCCTCGTCGAGTCGGACGCCGGATCGGGAACCAAGCTCGGCGGCGACTTCGAGCACCTCGCGGCCGTGCTCGACCGCTCCGAGCAGGACCTGGATATCTGCCTCGACACGGCCCACGCGTTCGCCGCGGGCTACGACCTCTCGACGGCCGAGGGCGTCGAGGAGACCGTCACGGAACTCGACGAGGTCGTCGGGCTGGAGCATCTGGAGTGCGTCCACCTCAACGACTCCAAACACGAGTGCGGGACGAACAAGGACGAACACGCCCACGTCGGCGAGGGCCGCATCGGCGAGGAGGGCATGCGCGCGTTCGTCAACCACGAGGACCTGCGCGACGTGCCGCTCGTGCTGGAGACGCCGACGGAGGACGGAAAGTCCTTCGCGTGGAACATCGAGCGCGTTCGCGAGCTTCGGGAGTAACGACGCCCACGCCACGAACGAGATGCGACGCACACTCCGCTCACTCGCCGTCCAGTTCGTCCTGTGGACCGGGCCGCGGTGGCCGTTCAGGTCGTCCTCGGCGTCTCGTGGGGGTCACCCGCGGGCGTGTTCGACCCAGAGAGGGTCGCCGACGCCGCCCTCGCCGGGGCCTGCGTCGCGGTCGGCGCGCTCACCGCGTCGGCACTGTCGGTCCGAGGGCGCGACGCCCTCGGCGTGTTCGCATGGACGATCCTCGTGACCGCCGCGTCGACGGTGCTGTTCGGCACGGATCCCGACGGCGTGAACGGAACGCTGTCGCTTGCGGCCGGCTACGGCGTGTTCGTGGCGATGGCGTACACGCTCGGCTGGCTGGCGGACGGCGTCTTCCGGCGCGGCGTCGTCGTCAATGACGGCGCGGTGCGGTTCGACGCGCTGCGGTAGCCGGGGGTGGCAGATCCTCGATCCGGGCGGCTCGCTCAGACCGGCGGCGTCTCCTTCCGGGCCGGCGTCTCGTCGTCGCGGTTGGAGCCGGATGCTCCGGTCGCCTCGGAGTCGTCGCCGGTGGCGCCACCCAGCCCGGTCACGTCCGCCAGCGGGAGCGCGACTGTGAAAACGGCGCCGTCGGGCCCGTTATCGGTCAACTCGACCGACCCACCGTAGCGCTTGGCGAGCGTGGACACGATGTGGAGTCCGAGGCCGTGGTCGGCCGCACCGCCGCGCTCCGGTTCGAACAGCGCGTCGCATGTGGCCTCGTCGATGCCGGGACCGTCGTCGGCGACACGCACGCTGACGTGGTCGCCGGCCTGCTCGGCGGTGATCCGAACCATCACCGGGTCGTCGGCGTGTTCGACGGCGTTCGACAGGAGGTTCGAGAACAGCCGCCCGATCAGATCGTCGGCGTGGACCGGGAGCGTCTCCGGCGCCGTGACGGTGACGGTCGCGTCGGGGTGGGTCCCCCGGACGGCCTCGGCCTCCTCCTCGAGTACGGCTCTGAGGTCGACTCGCGCGAACTCGCCGGGGCCCGCGGCCTCGATCAGCACCCGCACGTCCCTGACGACGTGCTCGATGTCGTCGGTATGGTGTGCGATCGTCTCCACTCGGTCGCGCGCGTCTGGGTGGAGGTCTCCCTGCTCCAGCAGTAGTGCAGCGTTGCCCGCGACGACGTTCGCGGCGTTCAGCACCTCGTGGCGGAGAAGCTGGTTGACCGACGAGAGGCGTTCGCGGCGCTCCTCGGCCACCTCCGCGCGGACACGGGCGCGCTCGGCGGTCCGTCCGCGCTGGATCGACCGCGCCTCGGTGATGCCGACCGCGAGCCCGCCGACGCCGCCGACGCTGAACGCGAATCGCGCCCACCCGAGCGCATCGAGCAGTCCGTCGGGCGGCCAGACGGCGATCATCGCGAGATTGAGCCCGAAGAAGCCGACCGACCCCACGGCGGTCCACATGCCGATCCGACGAAACCGCTCGACTGGAAGCGACCCGCGACGGAGCCACAGCCCCCCGACGCAGAACGCGATGATGAACGGCAGGGTCGTCGACAGCGTCATCGCGGTGCTGACCGACAGCAACGGCGGCGAGTCCACTCCCGGGAGGAGCCACCGATCCGTGAGGCTCGTCAGCAGTCCGACCCCGAGGACGACGAGCGCCGTCGGGAGGCCGCCCCACGCCGACGCCGTCTCGTCCCCGGCGGACGCGTCGTCAGCGACGGAAGTAGACGGGACCCCCGCCGGATCGGTCGCGTTCATTTGTTGCGGTGCAGACAGCACACCTATTTAACAATAACTGCGCAGAATCCGGTCGGAGCCCCCTCGAACGGGCGTTCCCGGCCATCCGCGCGGGCCACCCGGACCTTGATACCCCGAGCCACACACCCACGCGCATGGCAGCTCCATCAACCGATCTCGACTCGACGGTCACCGACGACGCGCCCGCCGCGTATCGCGACCTCATGGAGCGATACGCGCGCGTCTCGCACCTCGAGAGCGGTAGCGGCGTCCTCTACTGGGACCAGCAGGTGACGATGCCGACCGGCGGCACCGCCGCCCGCGGGAAACAGCTCGCGGCGCTGTCGGCGACGACCCACGAGAAGCTGACGAGCGACGGGATGGCCGACGCGCTCGACGCCGCCGAGGACGCGAACCTCGACGACGAACGCGCGGCGAACGTCCGGGAGATCCGGCGACGCCACGAGCGAAACAGCTCGGTCCCGGAGTCGCTCGTCGAGGAGTTGACCGAGCAGCAGTCCGCCAGCCAGCAGGTGTGGAAGGAGGCGAAGGCCGACGACGACTTCGACCGCTTCGCGCCGACGTTGGAGACGCTGCGGAACCTCCACGTCGAGCGTGCCGAGGCGATCGACCCCGACCGCCCGGCCTACGAGGTCATGTACGAGGACGGCGAGCCGTACCTCCCGCTGGAGCGGCTGGAGGAGGTCTTCGAGGAGCTGAAGGCGGGCCTCGTCCCGCTCATCGAGGAGATCGCGGAGTCGGACCGCGACCTCGCGTCCCCGTTCGTCGCCGCCGGGCCGTACGACGACGACACTCAGCGCGGGCTCTCGGAGGCCGTGCTGGATCTGCTGAACTACCCCGACGACCGCGGCCGTCTCGACGTGTCCGCCCACCCGTTCACCTCCGGCAACCAGTTCGACGCGCGGATCACGACGCGCTTCAAGCCGGAGGATCCGATGGACGCGTTCACGGCGACCGTCCACGAGTTCGGCCACGCCAGCTACGAGTTGGGGCTGCCGGACGGCCGCTTCGGCGAGCCGCTGGGTGCGTCGCTGTCCTCGGGCGTCCACGAGTCGCAGTCGCGGTTCTGGGAGAACCACGTGGCCCGAACCGAGCCGTTCTGGGAGGGGTTCGTCGACGAGGCGAACGACCACCTCGGCACCGACGCGACCGCGCGGGAGGCGTACGAGGCGGTGAACCAGATCTACCCGGACAACCGCATTCGGGTCGAGGCGGACGAGCTCACCTACCACCTCCACATCATCCTCCGGTGTGAGATCGACCGCGCGTTCGTCGAGGGCGATATCGGCGTCTCGGAGATCCCCGAGGTGTGGAACGCGAAGATGGACGACTACCTCGGCGTCGTCCCCGAAACCGACGCCGAGGGGTGCCTGCAGGACATCCACTGGAGCAGCCGCTTCGCCGCGTTCCAGGGATACACCATCGGCTCGGTGCTGGCGGCGCAGTTGGATCACGCGATGCGCGAGGATCTGGGCGACGTGGACGCGCTGATCCGCGAGGGCGACCTCGGGCCCCTGTGGGAGTGGATGACCGAACACGTCCACCGGCACGGTCGGCGGTACCCGACCGACGAACTGGTTGCGGAGGCGACCGGCGAGCCGCTGACGGCCGAGTACTTCCTCGACTACGTCGAGGAGAAGTTCGGCGAACTGTACGACCTCTGATCGGCGAGGGACGCCCCGCGTTCGCGTTCCCGCGGGGGAACTCGGGTCCGCTCACACTGGACCGGATCTCTCACGGTGAACCGCGATCCGACCACTCCACGGTGCCGATTCGGACGATGGAAGCGCCTTCCGGCGATTTCACGAATGAGAGACTCGCCAGAAGGTATATGTGTAGCCATGGTATACCATAGCATGTATGGCGTCGGCACCGAGCCCGGATGGCGACCTGTTCGACGAGTTCCTGACCAGTCGCGGCCACGACGTGGAGACGGCCCGATGGGAGGAGTCCTATAACAAGAAGCAGTGTCCCGACTGCGGCGGACTGCACGACGGGGACGCCGCGGAGTGCTCGGTGTGCGGCTGGCGACCCGAGACACCTCGCTGACCGCGCCGTGAACTGACGACACGGCGCATCGACGGAGCGACCGACGGAGCAGCGCCCCGGCCGCCGACCACGCGGCGCGAGGGCGCCGACAACCATCCCCGCGAAGCCGCCGATACGAACCTTCTGCGAACTGGACACGTCCGTTCGCGAGCGTGAGCCACGGCGCTTATGAGTCGTGACCGAGAGGACATGGTAATGAGCGACCCGACGGTGACCCGCCTGTTCGGTGGTCCGGGCAGCGGGAAGACGACTGCGCTCCTCGACCGCGTCGAGGGGCTCATCGACGAGGGCACGGACGTCCGCGATATCCTCGTCGTTTCGTACACGCGCGCGGCGGCCGCCGAGGTCCGCGAGCGCCTCGCCGAACGCCTCGACACGACCCCGCGTCACCTGCAGGGGAACGTCTGCACCATGCACGCGAAGGCGTACGAACTGTTGAACCTCTCTCGAGGCGACGTAGTCGGCGAGGACGACAAGGAGGAATTCTGCGACGACTTCGGCGTCGAGTACGAGGACGAGTACTCCGGCGGCGGCCGCCGCACCGCGCGGTCGACGACCCTCGGGAACAAGGTGATCGCCACCTCGCAGTGGCTCCAGCGCACCAAACGCGACGTGTCCGACTGGTACGACGTGCCGTTCCAGTGGGACGTCGAGGAGGTCCGACTCCCCCCCGAGATCGACCCGAACGCCCAGGAGGGGAACAAGTACACCCCGACGTGGCCCGGCGACGACGACCGCCTCGACGTGCCCGAGGCGATCCGGGCGTGGCGCGCGTACAAGGGCGACGGGGGACTCGTCGGCTTCGCCGACATGCTCGAACGCGTCGCGCAGCGCTCGCTGCTGCCCAGCGTCGAGCACCTCGTCATCGACGAGTTCCAGGACATCACGACGCTGCAGTACGACGTGTATCAGGAGTGGAAGCCGCACATGGAGACGTGTCTCATCGCCGGCGACGACGACCAGGTCGTGTACGCCTGGCAGGGCGCCGACCCCGCGCTCCTGCTCGACACCGAGGTCGACAACGACGAGGTGCTTCCGAACTCCTACCGGCTGCCCTCCAACATCCTCAACGTCGTCAACACGGAGATCCGCCACATCGACAAGCGGCAGGAGAAGGACCTCAAACCGCGCAAGGAGGGCGGCGCCGTCGAGGCGGTCGACTCCCCCTCGATGCTCGACCTCGTGCGGAACGTTCGCCACACCGTCCAGAGCACCGACGACGAGACGGTGATGGTGCTGTTCCGCGCGCGCTATCAGATGTTCGACTTCATCGACGAGTTCATCACCGAGGGCATCCCCTTCTCGTGTCTCACCGACCAGCGGATGTGGACCGACCGGCTCACCGACTACGTCCGCGCGGTCGAGGCGGTCGAGCGCGACGAGGTGTTGACCGCGCTTCAGGCGCGCCGCCTCGCCGATATCCTGCAGGACTCGGCGTTCGGCAGCAACGACCGCGATGAACTGTACGACTTCCTCGACGACGTCGAGGAGACGGCCGACGAGGACGACCTCGCGGAGATCCCGCTGTCGCCGGAGGACGTGAGCGAGTTCGTGCCGTTCATGCCCGACGGCCCGTCGGCCGCCGACATGGCCCGCAAGATCACCAGCTTCCAGCGGAAGTCGGTGAAGGCGTACTTCGCAGGCGGGTACGAGGGCGAGGCCCCCGACCGGGTCCGCCTCGGCACGATCCACTCCGCGAAGGGTCGCGAGGCCGACCACGTGTTCGTCAACACCGACCTCACGGAGAAGGTCGTCGAGCAGATGGCCGCCCAAGCGGAGCAGCAGGGCCTCGACGTGACCGGCGTCGACGGCGAGGAGTTCACCAAGTCCACCAGCCCGGTGCCGGTGCTCACGAACAACGAGCGGCGCGTGTTCTACGTGGGTATGTCGCGCGCCCGCGAACGGCTCGTCCTCATGGAGAACCTCGTCACCGGCGCCCCGACGCTGCCGATATCGGTGGTACTGCACAACGAGATCCGCGATGCGGACCCGCAGGCGATCGTCGACGAGATCGTCGAGGAGGTCGAGGCGCCCGACCCCGAAGTCGAAGCGTAGATGCCGGGACAGCGAGACGATTCCGCGCCAGCGACCGATGACGACGCGCTCGACACCGAGTACGCGCCGCTCGCGGCCGAACTCGCCGCGCGAGACGTCGTCGGGTTCGTCGCCGTCGGCGACCGCTTCGACGACGACCTCCGGTGGCTGACCCGATTTTCCGGTCCCGACCGCGAGTACGCGTTCGTGGCGGTTCCCGCGAGCCGCGGCGACGCCGGCGGCGACGAACCCGACGACGGCGACGAACCCGACCGCAACGCGGACGACGGCGCGAACGGCGTCCGCACCGTCCTGTGTGCCCCCGCGCTGTTCGACGAGCAGGCACGCCGGGAGTTCCCCGGCGACGCGGTCCGCGTCGACGACCAGGCCGACCCGCCGGGCGTCCGGGCGGCCGCCGCGCTCGCCGAACGCGGCGCGGAGTCGGGCGCCGTGCTCGTCCCACAGGGGATCCCGCACGACGCCGCCGTCTACCTCGAACGGGCGGGCTACGAGGTCGCCTCGACCGACGCGGTCGCACGCGCCCGTGAGACGAAACCCGACGCGGAGATCGATCGACTGCGACGCGTCCAGCGCGCGGCGATCCGCGGGATCGCCCGCGCCGAGGCGATCCTCGCCGAGGCGACCGTCGATCCCGACGCGGACGACGGCGCCGGCGCGGTGCGCTGGAACGGCGGCGTGCTCTCGACCGAGCGCCTCCGGCGACAGGTGAACGAGGTGCTCGCGGCCCACGGCGTCCGCGACGCCGGCAACACCGTGATCGGCGCGGGCGCGACCGCCGCCGACCTCCACTACACCGGCACGGACGTGATCCGCCCGGGCGAGACGGTGCTGCTCGACGTGTCCCCGCGAGGCCCGGACGGCTACTACGGCGACGTGACCCGGACGTTCGCGGTCGACCCCGACGGCGGCTGGGAGCGCCGGGCCTATCTCGCCGTCGAGGCGGCCCGAGAGGCCGCACTGGAGGAGGTCGCCGCGGGCGTTCCGACCTCGACGGTCCACGAGGAGGCCGCCGCCGAACTCGCGGCGCACGGCTTCCGCGTCGACTCCCCGGAGGTGGGGTTCACACACTCGACTGGCCACGGCGTCGGCGTCTCGCTTCACGAGGGGCCGTCGCTGGGGGGCGACGAGGAACTGGAGAGCGGCAACGTGGTCACGATCGAGCCGGGCGTCTACGACCCCGGGGAGGGCGGCGTGCGCCTCGAGGACCTGATCGTCGTCACGGACGACGGCTTCGAGTTCCTCGGCGAGTACCCGTTCTCGCTGGTGCCGAAACGGCGCGAGTAGCCGGGTTACCGGTCGTCGGATTCATCGGCGCCGTCGGGCGTGTCGACCACGGCGCCGACGGCAGTCTCGGCCGCCTTCGCCGGCACGTCGTCGGGGCTCGTGAGCCGACGGGGCAACACGACCATCAGTACGGCGACGACCACCGCGAGCGTGCCCACGAGCGTTCGCCCCCCGAGGATCGACTGCACGCCGTAGACGGCGACCGGGAGCGCGAATATCAGCGTCGCGGCGAGTCCGACCTGTTCGAGGATACCGAGCGCCACGCGAGTCGGTACAGCGGCGGGCGTTGAAACCCTGTCGCCCGGGTACGGATGTCGGATGTCTCCGCTGGGCTCACTCCCCCGAGGAGACCGCCGCGGGGAGCCGGTTCGGATCGTCGGCCGACAGCCCCGTCGTGACGAGCAGCCGGAGGCCGCGCGAGACGCTCATGTCGATCTCCGCGTAGTCGTCGGGGTGGATCATCACGAGCTTCCCCGCGGTCGGGTTGGGGCTGTGCGGGAAGAAGACGGTCATCAGATCCTCGCCGGCCGCCCGGCGGACGCTCCGCGGGGCGGGGTTCGTGACGAACCCGATCGACCACGTGCCGTCCCGGGGGAACTCCGCGACGACGACCCGGTCGAAGCCGTCGCCGGGCGTCGCCAGCGACTCGCTTACCTGCCGGACGCCGAAGTACACTGCCCGGACCACCGGAAGGAGTCGAACCCCCCGCTCGAACCCGCCGAACAGCCGTCGCCCCGCCTCGTGGGAGGCGACGAAGCCGACGAGGGTGATCACCACCGCGACGAGAACGATCGCCAGCCCCGTCGCGAGCGCCTGGTTGCCCGCCACCTCGGCGAGGCCCGTGCCGCTCACGACCGGCGCGAGCGTGACGGTGAGTCGGTCGACCGCCCAGTCGAGAACGAACAGCGTCACGGTCAACGGGAGCACGACGAACAGCCCCGCGATGAAGCTCGAACGCAGCCGCGCGATCGCGTCCATACCCATCGACGCGGGCGGGCCCCAGATAAGTTCACGCGTCCCCGGCCCGTCTCGGTATCGGAACGCTTTCCGTTTGCGGGATACTTCTGTCGGGCATGTTCACCGGAATCGTGGAAACCGCCGGCGAGGTCATCGGGCGCGAGGAGACGCCCGATGGGCTCCGCCTGCGCGTCGCTGCCGACGGGCTCGACGACCTCCACCACGGCCAGTCGATCGCCGTCAGCGGCGTCTGTCTCACCGTCGAGGAGTTCGGCGCGGTCGACGCGGGCAGCGCGAGGGACGCCGGCGACGATCGCTCGTGGTTCACCGTGTTCCTCGCCGCAGAGACGGTCGCGAAGACGTACCTCGACGACCTCCGCGAGGGCGACGCGGTCAACATCGAGCGCGCGCTCGCCGCGGACGGCCGCTTCGACGGCCACGTCGTGCAGGGCCACGTCGACACGACGGCCGAGATCGCCGCCATCGAGCAGGTGGGCGAGGACTGGCGGTTCACCTTCTCGATCCCCGAGGGATTCGGGCGGTACGTCGTCGACAAGGGGTCGGTCGCGCTCGACGGCATCTCGCTGACGGTCGCCGAGAAGCGGGACGGCGAGTTCGACGTGGCGATCATCCCGACGACGTACGAGCTGACGAACCTCGGCGAGAAGGAGGTCGGCGACCCGGTGCACGTCGAGGTGGACGTGGTCGCGAAGTACGTCGAGGAGATGCTGGCGGGGTACGCGGAGTCGCTGCTGGACGCGCCGGAACAGGCGCCGTCGGCGGACGATTGAGGTCGAGTTTTGCGGTCGGCGCGCACCGGCCGACCTCCGGGAATGCGAGTGAAGCGAGCGACGAGCGAATCGTCTGGAGAGGTCGAGGCGGCGATCGGGTTGGACGTTCTCGCAGTCCGCTCGTCGATGTCAGTGCTCCCGTCCGAACCGAAGCGAGCATCGTCAGAATCGAGGTAACCCGCTCTGTTGAAATCCTCGCCTGTGATAGAGTTGGGCCCTTGCTACGTACCGAGGAGGTACGTATCGGCTGGCGATTACTCTGATGAGGGGTCCTTAGGCGAGAAGAAACTCTTGATGATCTGTATCCCCGCGACGAATGCAATTACACCGCCAATCACACCAGCGGCGCTAAATACTAGACTCTGCCAGTAGAGAAGACTGGTCACCGTGAGGATATATCCAGTATGAGCCAGCGTGACAATGCCGATCCCGAGCAGGAGTGCAATTAGTAATAGCCAGCGACGAATCTGGCGAAGGAGTGTCTCTGTATTGGAGGGCACGAACAGAGATTTAGATCTATCCCATATGGTTCTCCTGATTCCGTTCTTCATCGCTAAATACGCAACCCCACTTACCGGCTGTTTCACCAAAACGGTATCTGACCAATAGGATTTCAACAAACCCTGTTAGCCGGGTTGGAAGAAATCGAGACAGGAATTTGAACACCTGAAGACGGTCGCGATTTCCGTGTTCAAACTCTTGTGTATCCTGTTCACGCGACGACGATTCGGAGACCCGAGTTCGCTGCGCTCACCCGTCGCTTCTCACGTTGTCGTCGCGTCAAAACGCCAGGACAGGGATTTGAACCCTGGATCCCATAGGGGAACACGCTTTCCAGGCGTGCGCCTTACCACTCGGCCATCCTGGCTCGCACCGATCCTACCCCGCTGTGAGTTTTAAGCTTGTCCCTTCCGCGTCAGTCGATGCTCGAACCGATAGGCGGCGGCGGCCACGGTCGTCCCCACGACCGCCGCGAGCGCGAACAACGCGGCGAACCCGAACGGCAGCCCCGGGCCGACCAGCACCAGCGCCTGTCCGCCCACGAGCACGACCAACAGCCCGATCGCGCCCCACAGCAGCGCCGACCTCTCGCGGGACACCGCCTACGACACGTCGACGACCGCCTCGATCTCGACGCCGACGCCCTTCGGGAGCGCGCCCGCCTGCACCGCCGAGCGCGCCGGCGGCTCCGACTCGAAGTAGGTGGCGTACGTCTCGTTCATCTCCTCGAAGTCGTCGATGTCCGCGAGGAACACCGTCGTCTTCAGCACGTCCGACGCCTCCCCGCCCGCCTCGTCGACGATCGCGAGGAGGTTGTCGAGCGCGAGCTCGGTCTGTTCGGCGATCGGCGCGTCGTCCCGCAACTCGCCGTCGGGCGTGAGGGGGATCTGCCCCGCCGTGAACAGGAGGTCGCCGTTCGTCGTCGCCTGGCTGTACGCGCCGACCGCGGCCGGCGCCTCGTCGGTGGAGACCACGCGCTTCATACGCGGGAGTGCGACCGGCCGCCGCATAAATCGCGGGGGAGTCGGTCGACCCGGCGGGGCGCCCGCCCGCCGCCCCGACGGCGGCGTCGCGTCACGCCTCGACGTCCACCTCGTAGCCCGCCTCCTCCAGCGCGGCGACGACCTCCGCGGCGTGCTCGTGCCCGTGGGTCTCCAACTCGATCTCCAGGTCCGCGGCGTCGACGGCGATGTCCCGGGAGGTGCGGTCGTGTGTCAGCGCGTACACGTTCGCGTCCTCGCGGGCGATGATGCTCGCGACGCGTTCCAACTCGCCCGGGCGGTCCTTCAGCTCCAGCGAGACCTTGAGGTAGCGACCCATCCGCACGAGCCCGCGGAGGATCACCGTGATCAGCGTGTTCATGTCGATGTTCCCGCCGCACAGCGCCGGGACGATCACCTCCCCGTCGTCGTAGTCGAACGCATCCTCCAACACCGCCGCGAGCGCGACCGCGCCCGCGCCCTCGACGACGGTCTTCGAGCGCTCCAACAGGAGCGTGAGCGCCTCGGCGATCGCCTCGTCGTCGACGGTGACGACCTCGTCGACGCGCTCGCGGATGTAGGGGAACGTGTGCTCGCCGACCTCCCGCACCGCGATGCCGTCGGCGACCGTGTCGACGCCGCCCAACTCGACGCGGTGGCCCGCTCGCATCGACCGAGCGGCCGAGTCGGCACCGGCCGCCTGCACGCCGACGACGCGCACGTCGTCGAGCGCGCCCTTCAGCGCCGTCGCGACGCCCGAAATCAGGCCGCCGCCCCCGATCGGGACGACCACCGTGTCCACCTCGGGGCACTGTTCGGCGATCTCGAGGCCGATCGTTCCCTGACCGGCCATCACGCGCTCGTCCTCGAACGCGTGGACGTACACCTTGTCCTCCTCGCGTTCGATCTCGTGGGCGTGCGCCTGCGCCTCGTCGTAGTCGATGCCGTGGAGGACGACGTCGCCGCCGTAGCGTTTGGTCGCCTCGACCTTCGAGACCGGCGCGTACTTCGGCATCACGATAGTCGAGTCGACGCCCGCCCGCGTCGCCGCCAGCGCGACCCCCTGTGCGTGGTTACCGGCGCTGGCGGTGACGACGCCCCGCTCGCGTTCCGCCTCGGAGAGGGCGGCGATGCGGTTCATCGCGCCGCGGATCTTGAACGCGCCGGTTCGCTGTGTGTTCTCCAGTTTCAGGTTGATCTCCGCCCCCGTCAGCTCCGAGAAACTGTGCGAGTAGTTCAGGGGTGTCCGTACCGCGACCTGTTCGACGTGCTCGCGGGCGGCGAGCACGTCCTCGTAGTCGAGCATACCCCGGCTTCGCCGGTCGCCGGTGTATCGGTTGTGGTCACCGCAGCCGGTCGACCGGATCGGATGGAGTCGACGCCCGCGACCGGACGGCCCCGCGACCGAGCCGACGGCTGGCGAGCAGCAAGTGGGGAAAGAGGGGGAATGCACGCGTGTGACGTGCGATCGCAGACAGGCACCCCGAATATATAAAAGTAATTCACGCGGAGTGGAAGTGAAACCGCAAGACTGCGGCCGTGTATCGTCGGCGTCAGACGCTTGTCCGCCCTCCGTCGCGCGATTCAACCTTGTGGCTGTACTCGTACGGTAACGCCGCAGTTGCGGACCGTACGCTCGACTCGCGACTCGAAGGGCCCGCTCCCCGGCCACGCCGCCGCCGCGTCGAGTCGCTCGGGGTCGCCCACGTACACCGCTGCCTCGCCGCGTCGCCCGCCGTCCGGATCGACCAGCGGCACCGACACCCGTACGTACAGGCCATCGCCGACACGTTCGTACGCGTCGAGCGCCGCGATCTCGTCGGTGCGCAACAGCCGACCGCCGACCGCCGCGTCGCCGCCGATACCGTCGTCGTCGATGCGGCCGCCGGTGCCGTCGTCGGAGTCGACCGGCGGTGCGAGTGTCGGGTAGCGACCCTCGACGACGCGCAGGCCCTCCAGCCTCGCGGCGCCGACGAACGCGAACGAGTCGAGTACCTCGCGCACCCGATCGGGCTCCGTCAGCGTACCGTACACGAACACGTCCATGGGAGCCACAGTCCGCCCGCAGGCTTGGCTGTTGGGGCGTGTCGCGACCGCGCCCGCGGTCTCGGGCGATCCGTGACGTGCCGCTTTCGGAACCACCAAATCACGACCGTCCGACGAGCCGATATGAATCGCGAGCGACTGCTCGGCGTCTGGCGGCGCGTGCTCTCGCTCGCGTGGCCCGTGATGGCCGAGCAGACGTTCCGCACGGCGATGCGGACGACGGACATCATCGTCACCGCGCAGTTCTCCCCCGCCGCGGTCGTCGCCATCGGCCTCGCCGACCTGTACGCTCGCTTCCCGCTCCGCATCGGCCTCGGCCTCGGGGGCGGCGCGATCGCGCTCTCCAGTCAGGACACCGGCGCCGCCGCCGACGCCAACCGCGACGAGGCGGTGACGCAGGCGCTCCTGATGGGTCTGCTCGCCGGCGTCCCGTTCGTGTTCGTCGGGCTGTTCCTCGGCGAGCCGATCATCGCGCTCCTCGGCGCGGACGCGAAGACCGCGGCGCTGGGCGGAACGTATCTGGCCATCGTGTTCGCCACCGCGCCCGCGCGCCACGTCGCGCTCATCGGCGCACGGTCGCTGCAGGGCACCGGCGACACCCGCACGCCGATGTACGTGAACGTGCTCGCGAACGCGCTCAACATCGCCGGGTCGTTCGTGCTGGGGTTGGGCCTGCTGGGGGCGCCGCGCCTCGACATCGTCGGCGTCGGCGTCGCGACGGCCGGCGCGAACGTGCTCACCGCCGTCCTCCTGCTCGCGGCGATGGCGACCTCGTGGGCCGACGCGAGCCTCGTCCGCCCGCGCGACACCGTGATCGCGAGACAGCTCCTCCGGGTGTCGACGCCGCGGGTGCTGGAGGGCTTCTCCGCGACGATCGCGGAGTTCCCGTTCAACGCGCTGCTGCTCGGGTTCGGCACGGAGGTCAACGCCGGCTTCCAGATCGGCCGCCGGATGTACCAGCAGGTGACCGGCCCGCTCTCGCGCGGCTACAACGTCGCCGCCAGCGTCGTCGTCGGGCAGTCGCTGGGCGACGGCGACGCCGAGGGCGCGCGCTACAACGGCTACGCGGTGACGGGACTGGGACTCGCGACCGTCGGCGTCATCGGCGTCCTCCTGCTCGCGCTCGCGCCCGCGTTCGTCTCGGTGTTCACCGACGACCCGGGGACGGTCCCGCACGCGGTCGCGTTCGCCCGCGTGTACGGCGCGACCGCCGCGTTCCTCGTCGCCTTCACCGTCCTCTCGGGGGCGCTTCAGGGCGCGAGCGAGACGCGCGTCCCCCTCGTGGGACGGCTCGTCGGCACCTTCGGCTTCCTGTTGGGGACGACGTACCTCGTCGGCGAGATCCTCGGCTTCGGCGCGCAGGGAGCGTACCTCGCGGTCGGCCTCCAGTACGTCTGCATGGCCGCGATCGTGCTCTGGGGATTCCGGTACACCGGCTGGGCGTCGCGGGCGGCCGAGATGATGGCCGAACGCGGGAGCGCCACGGGCGGCGACGGCGAGGACCCCGAGAGCACGTGACTCCGCGTCGCCGTGCGGGAGTGCATCGGTACCGCGTGACAACCCTTCGTTAGCTACAAGTCCACCGCCCGCGCCCGACCGGCGTGTCCCTCCGTTCCCGCGTCGCCGCCGGGCTCGACGGCACGCTCCCGACCGGCTGGTACCCGACGTGGCGACGGGCGGTCGGGCTCGGCGCACCCGTGACCGCCCGCAACGGCGTCGGCCAGTTGATGCGGACGACCGACGTGGTCATCTCGGCGGCGCTGTCGCCGGCGGCGGTCGTCGGGCTCGGTATCGCCGATCTGTTCGCCTCGCTGCCGTTCCGGGCGAGCGGCGGCGTCGTCGGCGCGTCCGCGACCCTGACGAGTCAGGACACCGGCGCGGGGGCCGACGCCAACCGCGACGAGGCGTTCACGCAGGCGGCCCTGCTGGCGGCGCTGGTGACGCTCCCGTTCGCGCTCGTCGGGGTCGGCCTGGGCGCGGAGGTGCTCCGGCTCGTCGGCGCCGACGCCGAGTCCGCACGGGAGGGCGCGCGCTACCTCGCGCTGGTCTCCGTGCCGATGCCGCTGGGCGCGCTCGCGGCGGTTGCGAGCGCGACGCTGGAGGCCACCGGCGACACTCGGACCCCGACGTACGTGTCGGTGCCCGCCTCGGTGTTCAACGCCGGCGCGTCGCTCGTGTTCGGCCTCGGACTGCTCGGCGCGCCCCGGCTCGGCATCGTCGGCATCGGCGCCGCCTCGCTCGTCGCGATGACCGTCCGGTCGCTCGTGCTCGTCGGCTACACCCACCTGCGCGGTCCGGTGCGCCTCGTCCGCCCGCGTGACCCGACGATCGCGCGCCAGATCGTCCGGATCGGCGTCCCACAGAGCGCCGCGGGCGTCGTCACGGCCGTCGCGGTGTTCCCGTTCAACACGCTCGTGCTCCAGTTCGGGACGGCCGCGAACGCCGGGTACCAGCTCGCGTGGCGGGTGTACACGCAGGTGCTCGCGCCCGTCGGCAGCGGCGTCGGCCGCGGCGCGAGCATCGTCGTCGGCCAGCGCCTCGGCGAGCGCGCCGCCGCGACGGCGGCCGACCCGGGCGACGACGACGGCACGGCCGACGGCACGACCGACACCGGAACGCCGGCGGCCACGACCGGTGAGCCGGGACCGGCGGACGGACCGGTGCTCCCCGTGGCGCGGATGGCGACCGCGCTGGTCGTGCTCGGCGGCGGGATCGCGCTCGCCCTCGGGGGCGGGGTCGCCCTCGCGGCCGGATCGGTCGCGCGACTGCTCGCCGAGGACCCGGCGGTCGCCGCGGCCGCGGCCCCGTTCGTCACGGTGCTCGGGCTGTCGGGCGTGCTCGGCATCACCAACGTCGTCGCGTCGGCGTCGCTCGACGCCGCCGGGGAGACGCGCGTCCCGCTCGCCTCGCGGGTGATCGGGATGTTCGGCGGCTACGTCGGCGTCTCGTGGGGACTGTACGAGCTGGCCGGCTGGGGCATCGAGGCGGCCTACGCCGGTCAGTTCGCCTGTTACGTCCTCATGATCGCGGTGACGGCGTGGGGGCTCGCCCGGACCGACTGGGTCGGGCGAGCGACGGCCATGCTCGACGAGCGCGGGAGCGTCGACTCGGACGGATGACCGAGCGAAAACGGGTGAACGGAACGCGGCGTCGAGCCGGGAGCGGTGGACGAGTACGGGGGCGGGCGCGAGGGCCTATCGGCGCGCGTACCGGACGAGTTCGCGGCCGAGGAAGCCGACCGCGAGGCCGGCGCCGAACGCGCGGGCGAGTTCGTTGCGGCGGCGGGCCGCGTACTCCTCGGGGAAGTAGTCCGCCATCAGGTCGAACATACGCTCGCCGACCTCGTGGCGGACGAGCTGGCCGCGCTCGCCGGCTCGCTCTCGCGCCTCGCTGCGGACCTTCTCGGCGTACTCGCTGTAGTCGTCGCTTCGGGGGCTTCTGATCTTTAGATCCATACACAGAGTACTCCCGCTGTGGGTATAACCGTTTCTCAGGCGCGTGTGAGCACGAGACCCGGAGCGATATCCGAGAAAAGTCGATCGAACGTCTACCAGTATCCGATCTATCGCTCGTCGATCGGGACCCACTCGGCGTCCTTCTCGCCGACGTAGCGCGCGGCCGGATCAGCCGATCACGCACCCACGTTTTGCGCTGCGCTCGTTCCCTCACGGTCACTCGCTCGGCAAAACGTGGATCAAAAGCACTCCTCCCTCGCTGTGGGCGGCTCCGCCGCCCGTCGCTCGGTCGTCGGCCGGCCGCTCGCTCCGCTCGCGGCCGACGGTGTCCCGTTCGCGTTACCGCTCGTCGATCGGCACCCACTCCGCGTCCTTCTCGCCGACGTAGCGCGCGCGCGGCCGGATCAGCCGGTTGTCCTCGAACTGCTCCATCACGTGCGCGGCCCAGCCGCCGACGCGTGAGACGGCGAAGATGGGGGTGTAGACGTCGATCGGGATGCCCATCTGGTAGTACGTCGTCGCCGAGTAGAAGTCGACGTTCGGAGCGAGGCCCTTCTCCTCGGCCATGTACTCCTCGATGGCGACGCTCATCTCGTACCACTTCCGGTCGCCGGCGGCCTCCCCGAGTTCCTCCGAGCGGTCGCCGAGGATCTTCGCGCGCGGGTCCTTCACGTTGTACACGCGGTGCCCGAAGCCGGCGACGCGGCGGCCCTCCTCGAGCGCCCGCTTCACCCACTCGACGGGGTCCTCGTCCGCCTCGTCGACCTCCTGGAGCATCCGCATCACGTTGGCGTTGGCGCCGCCGTGGAGGCTCCCCGAGAGCGTGCCGACCGCGGAGGTGACCGCCGAGTGCATGTCCGCGAGCGTCGACGCCGTCACCGTCGCCGAGAAGGTGGAGGCGTTGAGTCCGTGGTCCGCGTGGAGCACGAGCGCCTGATCGAACACGTCGGCGGTGACCTCGTCGGGCACCTCGCCGTTGAGCATGTACAGGAAGTTCTCGGCGTGACCCAGGTCCTCGCGCGGCTCGACGGGCTCCTCGCCGTCGCGGACGCGCGCGAACGCCGCCAGCGCCGTCGGCAGCTTCGCCGTGATCCGGCGCGCCTTGCGGACGTTCGCCTCGGGGTCGGTCGGCTCGGCGTCGGTGTCGGGGTCGGCCGCGGACAGCGCCGAGGCCGCGGTGCGCATCGCCGCCATGGGCTCCTCGTCGGCCTCCGCGAGCCGCGTGACCGTCTCAAGCGTGTCGTCGTCGAGGTCGCGCTCGGCGCTCATCGCGTCCGCGAACGCGGACAGCTCCGACTCCGTCGGGAGTTCACCGTTCCACAGGAGATACAGCGTCTCCTCGTAGGAGGCGTGTTCGGCGAGATCCTCGATGGCGTAGCCGCGGTAGACGAGCTTACCCTCGTCACCGTCGATGAAGCTGAGGTCGGACTCGGCGACGAGGACGCCCTCCAGTCCCCGCTTGAGTTCGTCGGACATACCTCGGACTTCCGAGGGGCGGCCGAAAAGCGTTATCTTTCGGGAAGAACCCACACACCCCGTCGGGCGCGACGCCCCTCCGTCGGTCCGGCCGCGACGGGCTACTCCGCAAGCGAGTCGTCGCCGGGGGTGACGCCCCAGGCGCCGCCGTCGCCGCCGCCGCCCGTCTTGAACGTCCCGCGCGCGTCGGCGACGTGGGTGCCGTCGACGTCCTCGATCGTCACCTCCGCCGTGGCGACGCTGCCGCCGTCGCGCACGACGGTCGCCTCCGCGCGCAGGTCGGTCGTCGCCGGCGCGAGGTAGTCCATCCGCATGTCGACGGTCGGGGTCGGCTTGTGATGCAGCGAGATGACTGCCGCCCCGGCGGCCGTGTCCGCCAGCGCGTACGTGACGCCGCCGTGGGCGATCCGCCGCCCCGGCACCGACGACAGTTCCTCGCGCATGGGGAGTTCGACGACCGCGCGCCCGTCCGCGGCCTCCACCACCTCCATCCCGAGGTGGTCGGCGAACGGCATCCCGTTGAGCAGGTCGGCGACGCTCATCGCTCTCCCCGCTCGGCGTGTGCTGGGAAGTCGTGCATACGCTCGCGGTCGACACCGGGGAGGAAAAACGGACCGAACCGGCGTCGCGGTGGTCACCGTATCCGCCGGATCGCACTCAGTCAGCTGTGACGCTGCAGCCGTGCTCGTAGTCGATCCCCTCGATCGAGTCGATGGGATCGTCGCCACACACCGGACAGTCCGGGTTGCGCCGGTACGGCACCGTCTCGAAGGTCATGTCCATCGCGTCGTAGAACAGGAGCCGGCCGTCGAGGACCTCGCCCGCCTCCAGCAGGAGCTTCACCGCCTCGGTCGCCTGGATGCAACCGACGGTCCCGGGGAGCACACCCAAGACACCCGTGCTCGCGCAGTCGGGGATCTCTCCCGGCTCGGGCGCCTCGGGGAACAGACAGCGGTAACAGGGACCCTCGGGCACCAGCGTGGTCGCCTGCCCCTCGAACTTGTAGATGGAGCCGTGGGCGACCGGCGTCTCGGTCAGGCGCGCCACGTCGTTGACGAGATAGCGCGTGCCGAAGTTGTCCGAGGCGTCGACGACGACGTCGTAGTCGGCGACCAGCTCCTCGGCGTTGCCGGCGTCCAGCCGCGTCTCGCGGGGTTCCACGTCCACGTCGGGGTTGAGTCGGCGGACGTACTCCGCCGCGGACTCGGCCTTCGGCCTGCCCACGTCGGCGTCCGCGTGGACGATCTGCCGCTGGAGGTTCGACCGCTCCACCTCGTCGTCGTCGACGATCCCGACGCGTCCGACGCCCGCGGCCGCGAGGTACTGGATAACGGGAGAACCGAGTCCGCCGGCGCCGACGACGAGCGCCGAGCCCTCCAAGAGCGCCTGTTGGCCCGCCGGTCCGACCTCGTCGAGGATGATGTGCCGCGAGTAGCGGTCGAGTTGGGTGGAGTCGAGCGCGAGTCCGGTCATACGCGACCGTCGTTTCCGTGAGGGCATAAGCGCCGTGCCGGCGGCGAGGCGGCGGACGGTCCGCGCGATTCCGGCCGTCGAGCGACGCGGTAGCGGAGTCGCGTTCCGCCCGTCGCTATCGACCGTCGACGGCGCTCCGCACGAGCGTCGCCTCCGCCCGCCGGATGTGCTCGGCCGCCGTGCTCGGAGCACAGCCGAGGCGATCGGCCACCTCCGCCACCGTCGCCTCCCGAGGCTCCTCGTAGTAACCGGCGTCGACGGCGGCGGCGACGACCTCGCGCTGGCGATCGGTGAGTCCCGCCCCGGGATCGACCGCCGCGCCGGCGCCGCTTCGAACCCGACGGACCGACACGTCCACGCCGTCTGGCGTTCGGTCGATCGCCCGTCCGAGCGCGTCGCCGGTGCCGACGACCGAGAACCGCATCGAGCCGTCGGTCGCGTACACGACCGGCGGGACGACCACGACGTTCTCGTCGGCGAACGCCTCGACGAGTCCGCGGTCGCGCTCGGTGAGGCGCTCGCGAACGTACAGATAGAAGCCGTCGACGGCGGACTCGGCGGACGGTTCGACGACCTCGGCCGTGTCGACGCCGTCCAGCGCGGGGAGGAACGGTTCGGGCGGCCCGTCGATGTGGAACAGCAGGACGTTCGTCTCGCCGATCCGCGGGCTCCACTGGAGCAGCCGCGTCGGGCCGAACTCCGGACGCTCGGCGACGAACGCGTGCATCGGATGCGTCGACGCCTCGTCGGGGTCGAGCCGGAGCGCGAGCGTCTTCACGCCCGGACGGATCACGCGCCCGTCACATAAACGATCCCAGATATGCGGGAAAACGGTCAGCGTCCCGCGAGGTCGATCACCGGACACGACCGGCGGCCCGTCGTCGTCCGCCGCGGCGGCCACCGGCCACCCCCGCATCCATGAGCACACAGACCCCAGCGGAACGACCAGGTACCGACGACGCGACCGCGCCGCCCGACGAGCTCGCCGAGCTGCTGGGCGATCACGTGATCGGTCGCGAGGAGCACCTGAACGCGCCCGGCTACGTGATCCGCCCGGATGCGGTGCAGGACGTCCTCTCCACGCTGAAGAACGAAGCTGGGTACGACCACCTGTCATGCGTCACTGCCCAGGAGTACGAGGACCGCTACGAGTCCATCTACCACCTGAAGACGTACGATGATCCGACCCAGGAGGTGTCGGTCGTCGTGCCCGCCGACGCCGAGGCCCCCCAGATCGAGTCGGCCGAGCCGGTGTTCCGGACGGCCGACTGGCACGAGCGCGAGGCGTACGATCTGATCGGTATCGAGTACGACGACCACCCCGACCTCCGCCGCATTCTCCTCCCCGAGACGTGGCAGGGGCATCCGTTGTCACTCGACTACGACCGGACCCGTCCGCAGATCGTCAAATACGATGAGAACGCCAACCCGCTCGAGGGGGACGCCCGCTCCGCGCAGGACGCGGACACGGACACGATGATGCTCAACATCGGGCCCCACCACCCCGCGACCCACGGGGTGATGCACCTGGAGGCGACGCTGGACGGCGAGCAGGTCGTCGACGTGGAGCCGGACATCGGCTACATCCACCGCTGCGAGGAGCAGATGTGTCAGAACGGAACCTACCGCCACCAGATCATGCCGTACCCCGACCGCTGGGACTGGGGCGGCGGCGGCCTGCTCAACGAGTGGGCCTACGCCCGGGTCGCCGAAACGCTCGCGGACATCGAGGTGCCCGAGTACGCGCAGGTCGTCCGGACGATGGCCGCCGAGCTGTCGCGGATCCTCTCGCACCTGCTCGCGGTGGGTGCGTACGCGCTCGACGTGGCCGGCGACTTCACAGCGACGTTCATGTACGCCATCACCGAGCGCGAGACGGTGCAGAACATCCTCGAGGACCTGACGGGCCAGCGGCTCATGTTCAACTACTTCCGACTCGGCGGGGTCGCGTGGGATCTCCCCGAACCCCGCGAGGAGTTCTTCGAGAAGACCCGCGACTTCCTCGACGATCTGCCCCGACGCCTCGCGGAGTTTCACGACCTGCTCACTGGAAACGAGATCATCCAGATCCGGACGATCGACACGGGCGTGCTGCCGCCGAAGGTCGCCAAGAACTACGGCTGCACGGGGCCGGTCCTCCGCGGGTCCGGCGTCGACTACGACCTCCGCCGCGACGACCCGTACGGCTACTACGAGGAGTTGGATTGGAGCGTCGTCACCGAGGACGCCGGCGACAACTTCGCTCGACTGCAGGTCAGGCTTCGGGAGATGGAGGAGTCGGCAAAGATCATCGAGCAGTGTATCGACCTCCTCGAAGGGTGGCCTGAACCCGATCGCTCGGTGCAGGCGAACGTCCCCAGAACGATCAAGCCCGACGACGACACCGAAGTGTACACCGCCGTCGAAGCGGCGAAGGGCGAGCTCGGCATCTACGTCCGCGCCGACGGGACGGACGAGCCGGCCCGCTTCAAGATCCGCGGGCCGTCGTTCTCGAACCTCCAGGCGCTGCCGGAGATGGCCGAGGGCGAACACGTCCCCGACCTCATCGCGAGCCTCGGGAGCCTGGACACGATCATGGGCGAGGTCGATCGCTGACACGGGTCGGCCGGCCGCGACGTTCGACTGGCGGTCCGCTTCGGCACTCCGGCTCCGGGAGGGATCGAGGACGGAAACCGCCGGCGCGTCGTCTCCCGTTCCCGAAGGGTTACGCGCCGGGCGCCCGTCGCATCGCCCATGTCCGACAACAGACGCTTCCACCTCGCGAAGCGACCGGAAGGCGTCCCGAGCACAGACACGTTCGACCTCCGCGAGGTCGACCGACCCGACCCCGAACCGGGCGAGGCGCTCGTACGGGTGCTGTTCCTCTCGGTCGATCCGTACATGCGCGACCGGATGCGCGCGGGCGAGTCGTACGCCCAGCCGTGGGAGGTCGGCGACCCGCTCCGCGGCGGCGCCGTCTGCGAGGTCGTCGAGTCCAACGGCGCCGGGTTCGAGCCGGGACAGACCGTCGTCGGCGAGCTTCCGTGGGCCGAGTACGCGACCGCGAGCGGGGCGGATCTCACGCCCGTCGACACCGGCGGCCTCCCCGTCTCCACCGCCCTCGGCGTGCTCGGAATGCCCGGCCGCACCGCCTACTTCGGCACCCGCGAGGTCGCCGAGCCGAAGGCCGACGACTGGATGGTCGTCTCCGGCGCCGCCGGCGCGGTCGGCTCGGTCGTCGGCCAGCTCGGCGAGCTGCAGGGCGCGAACGTCGTCGGCATCGCCGGCTCCGACGAGAAGTGCGAGTGGCTCACCGACGAGCTGGGCTTCACCGCCGCGATCAACTACAAGACCGACAACGTGGGCGCCCGCCTCGACGAGGTCACGGACGGTGTCGACGTGTACTACGACAACGTCGGCGGCCCCGTCACCGACGCGGTGTGGGGTCGGCTGAACGTCGACGCCCGCGTCGCGATCTGCGGGCAGATCGCCCTCTACAACGACGAGGAGCTCCCCACCGGCCCGCGAAAGCTCGGCAAGCTCGTCGAGACGCGCGCCCGCGTCGAGGGGCTGCTCGTTGGCGATTTCGCCCCGCGCTTTCGCGAGGCGACCGAGCACCTCGCCGAACTCGTCGCCGGCGGCGACCTCCAGTACCGAGAGACGGTCACGGAGGGGATCGAGAACGCCCCCGACGCGTTCCTCGGGCTGTTCGAGGGCGAGAACGTCGGCAAGCAGGTCGTGAAGGTCGCCGAGGCGGAAGCGGGCAAGTAGCCCGACGACCGACTCGGTTCCCGCGGATCGTCAGTCGAACCGGACGCCCAGGTCGTGCAGGTCGTCGTTGTTCGTCGCGACGTTGATGAGCAGCGGCGTGAGCGACTCGACCTCCGCGGCGTTCGAGAGCGCGCCCGCCGACAGCGCGCGCAGCCCCTCGATCTCCTCCGCGAGTCGCGACACCGTCGCCGCCGCGTCCTCGTCGTCAGCGAGGACGAGCGTGTCGATGCCCAACTCCTGCGACAGGTCAGCGAGCCGGCCGGCCGCCAGGTTGTGGAACGCGCCGACGACGGGGACCACCTCGGGGACGGCGTCGCGCACGAGCGCGGTCACGCTGCCCGCGCTCGGCGGGTGGTAGTGGAAGCCGTCGTCCTCGCGTTTCATCCCCGCGGCGGGCGTGACGACCACGTCGTCGGCGTCGAGGGTCGACTCGACGGCCTCGACCGTGTCGGCGACGTGGTACGGCGGCACCGCGAGCACGACCACGTCGGCGCGGTCGGCCGCCATCGCGTTGTCGAAGCCCTTGACCGTCGCGTCGCCGCCGGCGTCGGCGACCGTCTCGGCGTAGTCGTCGGCGGCCGCGCGGGCCCTCTCCGGGTCCCGGGAGCCGACGAGCAGTTCGTGGTCCGTGTCGCGGCCCCAGCGCACGGCGAGTCCCTCGCCGATGTCGCCGGTGCCGCCGAGTAGCGCGATTCGCATGGACGGACGTGGGTGCGGGCCCGCGGTAAGCGTTGCGTGACCGGACAGCGCTGACGGTAACGCACGGGATGTCCGCCCGCCGCGCCCGCTACACTTCGTTGCTCCGCCCGCTCCGCCTGCTCCCCGTGCCACCCACGCGACCGACTCGGTCGCGGCGACGCGTTGATACGACCGGCCCCGGATCCAACCGTATGCCCGGTCCCGACGCCGTCGACGTCCTCCTCCGACTCGACCCCGACGAGCGCGCTCGCCCCGGACGCGTGTTCCTCGGCGACGACGAACTCCTGCTGGCGACGACGCGCCACGGCCGTCTCACCCGGCTGCTTGCCGGCGCGGCGAACGGCCTCCTCGGCGACCTGCCGGAGTCGCTGGGGCTGTATGATCCGCACGCCGTGTCGCGAACCGAGGCGGTCCACGACCCGGAGACGGTCCGGATCCGCTACGGCGACCTCACGGGGCTCGCGCCGTTCGTGCGACCGACCGGCTTCTCGCTGCACCTCCGCGTCGACGGCCGGAACGAGGACGTCCGGCTGGCGTTCCGTTCCGACGACGAGCGCGCGGAGGCCGTGTCGCTCGCGCGGGCGCTCCGCGACCGGGCACGTGCCGCCGGCGGCGACCCGTCGGTGTTCGACCCGGGCGGTCGGACGCGAGTGCTGTCGCTCGATGAGTGATCCCCGACGATCCCGAGACCTCGGCGACGACCGCGACCGTCGGCTATCCCTCGACTGCGGCGCCCCGCTCGTACACGAACCAGTACGCCAGCACCGGTGACACCACCAGCATCGGCCCGACAGTGATCGCCAGCGTCAGGCGGTCCGGGGGGACGAACTGGGTCGCCAGCGCGAGCGCGAGCAGGTCGAGCATCGCCACGAAGGTGAGAAACCGAACGAGCCGCGCGATCCGCGTCCGTCGGTCGCCGCCCTGCCCGTCGTCGGTCCGCCCGTCACCGTCCTGTCCGTCGTCCCCGCCGCGCTCGCTCACGGGGCGGTCACTCCAGCAGGTCCGGCAGGTCGTTCACGCTCTCGACGACGGCGCTGGCGCCGGCGTCGGCGTACTTCGCGCGGCCGTCGTCGCCGGTGAGCCCGCCGGTGAGGACGCCGATACCGTAGTAGGCGGTCGAGCCGTCCTCGCGGTCGGCGTTGACCGCGGTGCGCACGTCGTCGAGGGTGTCGCCGACGAACGCGACGGCGTCGGCGTCCGTTCGCTCGGCCAACGTCACGAGCGCCCGGGGGTGCGGTTTGCCCTCCTCCCAGTCGTCCATCGTGAAGCGGCGGTCCTCGGCCACGTCGAGGCCGACGCGGTCGAGGGCGATGTCCGCCTCCGCGGCGGGACGGCCCGTGAGGACGCACACCGGGTAGCGGTCGGTGAGCGCCCCGACGGTCGTCTCCGTCAGGATCACCGGCTCGTCGTGGATGAACCCCGGCGCCTCGAACGGCGGCTCGTCTCCCTCGATATCGCGGTACAGTTCGGCCCCGAGATACAGCGCCTGGAACGTCTCGCGGAGCGCGTCGGGATCCCACTCGGCCTCGATCTCGTCGGCCGCGTCGTCGCCGAGGGTGTCGCGGATCGTCGCGCGGGCGCCCGCGAGGCCGGTGCCGTTCGCGGCGATCGCGTCGGTGATCGACTCCACGTCGGCGTCGACCCCGCGCTCGCGGGCGAGCACGTACAGCGCGACGGCGTCGCTCAACTCCCAGTCGTTGTTGAATCCGCCGGCGTCCTTGAACGCCTGCAGGTCCTCGCGGGCGAGCGTGTCGCCGTACAGCCGCTCGACGCTCTCGACGACCGCCCGGCGGTACGAATCAGCCACGTCGACGAGCACGCCGTCCACGTCCAACACGACCGTGTCGACTCGCATACGAACGGGAGGGAGCGGACGGCGTATGGGCGTTGCGACTCCGTCGGCGCGGTGTCTCCGTCACGGCGGCAGTCGCCTCACTCGAGGAGCACGCCGTCGGGGTCGCGAGCGACGTACAGCGTGTCGCCGCCGGGCAGGGCCAACGGTGTCGCGTCGATCGCGGGCGGGTCGCCGCCGAGCGTGGTGAAACAGCAGGCCGCGTCGACCGCGGCGGCGACGCGGACGAGCGGGCGGTGCAGCTCCGGCGGGGAGTTGAGGGCGTACACGCAGTCGACGCGGTAGTGCGCACCCGTCCCTCTACGGTCCGCGGCGGCGAGGACGTCGTCGCGGACGAACGCGACGCCCTCGGGGAGATCGCGCTCGACCACGTCCGTCGCGGCCACCGCGCGGCCGTCGCTCGCGAGCCCCGCGGCTACCTCGTGGCGGGTTCCGACTCCGACCTCGCATAGTCGATCGAACCGGCCGAGTCTCCGGCGGACGCCGGCGCGACGATCGTCTGACACGGTCGGGTAACTTATGTTCGCACCCATCATAAGCACGTTCATGCTTGTCGACATCGTGCCCATCGGGGACGTCTCCGCGCAGGTGAAGCGGGAGGCGTCGGCGGGTCTCCGCTCGGTGTACGACTGCGACGTGACGGTTCACGACGAGCAGTCGATCCCGGAGGGCGCGTACGACCGCAGCCGCAACCAGTACCGCGCCGAGCAGTTCATCGAGCTCGTCTCGCGGACCGGCAGCGGCGAGAAGAACATCGGAATCACCCCGCAGGACCTGTACTACCGCCGACGCAACTACGTCTTCGGGCTCGCGTACCTCAACGGCAACGGCTCGGTCGTCTCCACCTACCGGCTCCAGACCTCCTCGGACGGGGGCGTCACCTCCAAACCCTCCAGCGAGGTGTTCTCCGATCGCGTCCGCAAGGAGATCGTCCACGAGATCGGCCACACCCTCGGGCTCGAGCACTGCGACAACAGCAAGTGCGTGATGTCGTTCTCCCCGACCGTGCGCGAGGTCGACGTGAAAGAAGAGCACCTCTGTGGCACCTGCGCCCGCGACTACCTGTAGCTCCCCGCACAGACCGGTTCGCGCGTTCTGTTCTCACGGCCTCGTTCCTTCTCTCGTTCCAACGCCTCCGCACCGGCGGACAGCTATATTGCCGCGGGGCGACGACATCGAGTCGTCATGTCCGAGGAAGTCATCGACCTGCTGCGCGAGGCGTACGGCGACGAGATGGAGACGGTGATGAACTACCAGACGAACGCGATCGTCCTCGACGGCGTGCGCGCCGAGGAGATCAAAGAGAGCCTCCAGACGGACATCCAGGAGGAGTTGACCCACGCCGAACAGCTCGGGAACCGACTGAAGCAGCTCGACGCGCGGCCGCCGGGGTCGGCGGAGTTCACCGCGAGCCAGGACTCGCTGCAGCCGCCGGAGGACTCGACGGACGTGCTGTCGGTGATCGAGGGAGTCATCGACGCCGAGGAGGGAGCCATCGCGCTGTACCGCGATCTCATCGACGCGGCGGAGGCGGCGGACGACCCCGTCACCGAGGACCTCGCGGTGACGATCCTCTCGGACGAGGAGGCCCACCGAACGGAGTTCAAGGGGTACCGTAAGGAGTACAAGCGCGACTGACGGCCGGTCGGTGCGGTCGGCGCAGTCGCGGCCCGGAATCGTGACGAGAGAGAGAGAGAACGGCGCCGCCCGGCCCTAGTTGCTGTAGTAGTACTCGCCGTCGCGCTTCTGCTGTCGGTCGAGCTGCGAGTCGGGCTTGTTGATCCGCGGGCGCCCCGTCCGCTCGTCGCGGCGGAACGTGATGTCCAAGTCGCCGAGGAAGTCGTTCATCCCCGAGCGCATCTCCTGGGGCTGGGTCGCGTGTCCGTGCACGGCGGGCTCGCCGTCGAACACCATCAGCCGGTCGGCCAGCAGGTCGATCATGTAGATGTCGTGGTCGATGACCATCACCGTCGCGTCGTGGTTCTCGGCGTACCGGCGGATCGCGGTCGTCGCCTGCACGCGCTGTTCCACGTCGAGGTGCGCCGACGGCTCGTCCAGCAGGTACAGGTCGGCGTCCTCGGAGAGGCACGCCGCGATGGCGACGCGCTGGCGCTCCCCGCCGGAGAGGTCGGTGAGGGTCTGCTCCATGATCGGGTTGAGCTGGAGCGGGCGGGCGATCTCGGTGTCCCAGTAGGAGGAACCGAAGTCGTCGGCGATCGACGAGAGGAACGCGTCCACGCGGATCGGCTGGTCGATCTCGATGTACTGCGGCTTGTACGCGATGTCGAGCCGGACGTCGAGCTCGCCCTCGTCGGGCTCCAGCTTCCCGGCGAACAGCTTCGCCATCGTCGATTTCCCGATCCCGTTGGGACCGACGATGCCCAGTACCTCCGACTCGTGGACGGCGCCGCCGTCGATCTCCAGCGAGAACTCCCCGTCGCCGTACGACTTCGCGATGTCGGGGTACTCGAACAGCACCTGCGAGCGCGTGATCTCGCGGGGCGCGTGCTCGTCGAAGGTGATCGAGTCCGGCCGGATCCGCATGTTCTCGTTGTCGAGGTACCCCTTCAGGTACTCGTTGATACCGTTTCGGGTGGACTTCGGATCCGTGACGACACCGTAGGCGCCCGGCTCACCGTAGGTGACGTGCAGCGTGTCCGCCAGCAGGTCGAGGATGGCGAGGTCGTGCTCGACGACCATCATCGAGCGGTCGCCCTCGTCGGCGAGCTCGCGGATGAGCCGCGCGGCCGTCATCCGCTGGCCGATGTCGAGGTACGGCGTGATCTCGTCGAGGAAGTAGAAGTCCGCGTCGCGCGCCAGCGTCGCCGCCAGCGCGACGCGCTGAAGCTCGCCGCCGGAGATGGAGTCGATGTCCTGGTCCATCACGGGTCCGATGGAGAGCCGCTCCACGAGCGAGTCCAGCACGCCGCGCTCGTCGGTCCGTTCGAGCAGCTCGCGGGTCTTGCCGTCGAACTGCTTGGGGATCTGGTCGACGTACTGCGGCTTGCGGGCCACGTTGACCTCGCCGTCGATGACGCGCTCGATGTAGTTCTGTAGCTCGGTTCCCTTGAACCGGTCCAGGACCGCGTCCCAAGTCGCCTCCTCGGCGTGGTCGCCGAGGTTCGGGATCAGCTCCCCGGAGAGCATCTTCACCGCGGTCGACTTCCCGATCCCGTTGGGACCGAGGATCCCCGTCACGGAGCCGGGCTCGGGCACGGGAAGGCCGTACAGCCCGAACGCGTTGTCGCCGTAGCGGTGAACCGGATCGTTCTCCAGCTCCGAGGGGAGGTTGATGATCTCGATGGCGTCGAACGGGCACTTCTCGACGCAGATCCCGCACGTCTCGCCCAGACAGATGTCCTCGGATATCCACACCTGGTCGGGACCGCCGTCGTACGGTTCGTCCTCCGCGTAGTGGTCGCCGCGCTCGACGATGCAGTCCTTCCCGGTGCGGTTGGGCGGACAGAAGTTCGCGCACTCGTAGTTGCACCGGTCGGGCGAACACCGATCGAGGTCGACGACCGCGATACTGTCGTCGGCCATCTATTGGAGGTTCGCCGAGAGGATGACGCCGTATGAGATGAACCACAGCGTGAACGTCATGAACGCCACGTACAGGTTGTCCTTGATGCCGAAGTCCTCGACCGCCACCCCGAGGAGCTTCAGAAGCGGTATCTGAACGAAGACCGCGGCCGCGACCACCAGAAGGGCGAGCCGGTTCGTCGCGGCGTCGACCCCGACCCCGAGAAACGGAAGGGAGGCGGAGACGAGCGCCGCGGCGATTCCCGCCAGACACGCGACGGTGGTGACGGTCACCCCGCGCAGGTGGTCGGAGAGCCCCGAAGCTGTTTCCGTAGCCATGGGCGTAGGTCCGCCAGCCGGCGACAAAAGGGGTTCGCTTGGGCGATGCCCGAGTACGGACACCGAATAATATTCGGTGTACCTTTATCAGTACACGGTGTTTCGATTCGTAACGATGGCCGGAACCGACGAGGAGTCCCTCGATGATCTCCCTCCCAGCGCGAAGCTCGTGTTCAAAGTACTGGAGTACAACGGACCGCTGACGCAGAAAGGCATCGTCGAGGAGTCGATGCTGTCTGCGCGGACCGTCCGCTACGCGCTCGAACGGCTCGAGAACATCGGCATCGTCGACGAAGACGTCTACTTCGCGGACGCCCGACAGAACCTCTATCAGCTCGATGCGCCCCAGAAGGCCGAGGCCGATGGGGGCCGTGAAGCCTGCTGCGCGGAGTAGCGCCGACGGTCGATTCAACTCTGTTTCTCGCGCCGAGGCCGCTCCGCCAGATACCGCCACACCGCCCGGCCGCCCGCGAACGTTGAAACCGGATGGCGGGGCCACTCCGTCGTATGCGGTGACAGCGACCGCGCGCCGTCACGCGAAACTCCGGGCCCGGGCGGCGCGCGACGGGACGGGTTCGGTGTCAGCCACACCCCCGTCGAGCGACCGCGTTCACGCCTGCACGACGGTGATCGTCTGCTTGCGGTCGATGGCGTCCTCCAGTTCCTCGGCGATGGCGCTCCCCCGCGAGACCTGGATGTCGCCGCCGCGGCCGACGGTCGCGGTGAACAGGTACTCGTCGGCGGCGCGAACCTCGACCGTCTCGCCGACGTGTTCGTCCATCCGGATCACGACGTGTCGGCTGGTGATCTCCGGCTGGACAACTTCCCCCTGCGGCTTCGGCGTCGACCCGGGATCGCCTGCGCCCGAGGCGCCGCCGGCGTCACCCGAGCTGCCGGGACGGTCGGCGTGGGTGCGCACGTCGATGTCGATGCCGAGGCGGTTCTCGATGTCGGTGATGCGGCCGCCACCCTTGCCGATCACGTAGCTGATGTCGTCCTCCTCGACGTAGACGACGGCGTTGTTCTGGCCCTGGAGCTCCACGTCCACGTGGCCGCGCGCGACCGACCGGATCTCGCGTTCGATCTCCTGTTTGGCGATGCGGCCGACGCCCGTCTCGCCGCCCCCGCCGTCGGCGCCGTCGAGCGGCACCGTGACGACCTGGTTGTTGAACGTGTAGATCTCGTACTCCGGGGTGCCAGTCTCGAAGTCGACGACCTGTATCACCGGCCGCGAGAGGTCCTCGGCGGTCAGCCCCTCGGGCACCTTCACCTGGGTCGTTACGTCGTAGACGGTGTCGACGGCGCCGGCCTCGATGAACACGACGGTGTCGACGACCTGCGGGATCATCCCGAGCTCCACGCGGCCGACGAGCCGCTGGAGCGCGTCGATGGCCCGCGTCGCGTGCGTGACGCCGACCATGCCGACGCCCGCGAGGCGCATGTCCGCGAACACCTCGAAGTCGTGCGTCTTGCGTACCTCGTCGTAGATGGTGTAGTCCGGCCGGACGAGCAGCAGCGAGTCGGCGGTGTTCGCCATGTCGCCGCCGAGGGCGGTGTACTGGGTGATCTCCTCGGAGACCTGCAGGTCGCGCGGCTTCTCCATCGTCTTCACCGCGTAGTCGTTGTCGTTGAGGAACTCCGCGACCGCCTGCGCGAACGTCGACTTCCCGGCGCCGGGCGCGCCCGCGATGAGGACGCCGCGCTGGCGCTCGGTGAAACGGTCGCGCAGTTCGTCCGCGAACTCGTAGTCGTCGAGCGTCGTCTTCGCGATCGGCCGGACCGCCGTGATCTCGATGGCGTCGGCGAACGGCGGCCGGGCGACCGCGATCCGGTAGTTGCGGTACTGGACGATCGTCATCCCCGGCTCCGACAGCTCGACGAACCCCTGGTTCGACGCGCGGGCGGTCGCCTCGATCTCGTCGGCCCAGGCGGCCATCTGCTCATCGTCGGTGGGTCCGTCGACCTCGTCGATGTGGACGTAGCGGAGGTCGGTGATGTCGCCGCGCTTCGCCTTCGGGTGGGTGCCCGTCTTCAGGTGGACGGACATCGTGTCGTCGGTGAAGAACCGCTCGATGTCGAGCCCGTCGTCCTCGGTGACGCCGCGGGCGACCGGCTCGACGTAGTCCACGTCGAGTCCCGTCGCCTTCCCCGCTTCCGACTGGACGAAGTCCGAGGTGAGGAGCACGGCGTCGTGTTCGACTGCCAGATCGCGGATCAGGGCGTCGATGTCGCCCTCGCCGGCACCCTCCTGTTCGGCGACAGTCGGGCGGCGGCCGACGAACTCGGCGGAGATCGCTCCCTCGTCCGCGAGCTCCGCGATCCGCTGGAGCTCGGCGAGTCCGTCCCAGCCGGTGTCGCGACCGGCGTTGGCCTGCGCCTCCAACTCGCCGACCACGGCCTCCGGGACGAAGACGGTCGCCCCCTGATAGTCCCCGTCCGCGACGCGCTCCGACACGCGGCCGTCGATGACCGCGCTCGTATCCGGCACGACGTTCATACCGGTGGTGCGGCCGCGAGCCGTTTAAGACTGCTTGCACGCGATCGCGGTGGCAGGCGGCACACGCCGATGCGGCGTCGCGCGTCACGCCCCGCCGTCGGACACGGTCCGAACCTCGAAGCGGGCGCCGCCGTCGGCGCCCTCGGTCGCCCGGACCGTCCAGCCGTGTGCCTCGGCGATCGTTCGCACGAGCGTCAGTCCCAACCCGATCCCCTCGCCGCCCGAACTGTGGCCGGGCTCGAACACCGCCTCTCGGTGCTCGGCGTCGATCCCGGATCCGTCGTCGGCGACGGCGAAGCCGGCCGCTTCCGCGAGCGGTTCGACCACGATCGTCGTGTCCGGGCCGGCGTGAACGACGGCGTTGGCGAAGAGGTTCTCCAGCAGTTGCCCGAGCCTGACCGGGTCCGCTTCCAGCGCGGGCAGGCCGTCGGCGACGACGAGCGTCGCGTCGTCGGCCCCGACGTTCGCCCACGCGTCGGCGACGGCGTCGGCGAGCGCGACCGGTCGGCGCTCGCCGACAGCGCGGCCGCTGCGCGCGAGGACCAACAGCGAGTCGATCAGGTCGCCCATGCGGTCGACTGCCGTCCGCACCCGGTCGAGGTGAGACACGTCGCCGGTCTCGACCGCGAGGTCGACGTAGCCGTCGATCACCCCCAGCGGGTTGCGAAGATCGTGGCTGACGACGCTCGCGAACTCGCCGAGGGCGTCGTTTCGATCCTCCAGATCGCGCTCGTAGGCGACCGACTCGGTCACGTCCGAGAACGCCGCGACGGCGTGTTCGACCGCCCCGTCGGCGTCGAACACCGGCGAGACGCTGATGTCGAACGTGCGGCGCTCGCCCGAGGGCATCACCGCCCGGAGGCGCCGTCGGACGCGCTCGCCCGACCGGAACGCGACCGAGACGGGATGCTCGTCGCCGTCGACGGGGACCCCCTCGGGCGTCGCGAGCCTCCACTGTTCGTCGAGGGCGTCCAGTCCCCGAAGCGACGCCTCGTCGGTACCGGTCGCCGCGAGGGCGGCCGCGTTCACCCGGTCGATTCCACCGTCCGGATCGAACACGACGACCGGGAACGGCGTCACGTCGAGCACGGCGTCGAGCAGGCGACGCTCCTCCGCGACCGCGTCGTGGCTGCGACGGCGCGCGAACAGCCGGCCGGTTCCCGCGAGGACCTCGGCGACCGCCTCGGCGAGCCCGGGGTCCGCCTCGCGCGGCGTCGCGGTGAAGAAGCCGAGCACCGCGACGGGTCCCGCGTCGTCCGCGCCGGCGTCCGGCGCGTCCGGGATTGGGATCGCGACCCCGGAGACGAGCCCGACCGCGCTGCCCGCCTCCGAACGGAGGAACCCGGCGTCGCCGTCACCGATGTCGGCGACCCACTCGGGGTCGCGGCCGGCCCACACGCGGCCGATCAGGCCCTCGCCGCGCCCGAACGTGACCGACGCCGACGCCTCCGCGAACGCCTCGTATCCCGGTTCGGCCCACGTGTGCCCGAGCACGAGCCGAGCGGCGTCGCTATCGGCTCCGTCGGCGACACCGACGCCGTCCCCCTGTACGGACGCGTCGGCCGCGTCGGTCGAGTCCGAGGCGGGAAACCACGCCTCGCCGTATTCCCACTCGCCCGCACGACAGACGACGTTCAGCGTCCGCTCGACGGCCTCCTCGAACGTGTCGGCATCCGCGAGGACGTACAGCAGCGACGCCCGGAGATCGAGGGTCGCCCCGCCGCCGTCCGACGGGTCGCTCATACTGGGCTGATAGACGGGCGCGGAGATAAAGGTGAAGCCAGTTCCGGTCGAGTCGACGGCGTCCGCGATCGACGCCGCTGCAGTCGTTGACGCCGGAGTTATGCCAGCTGCCGCCGGCCGTGCGGTATGGACGAGTACGACGAAACGTCCGACGGCCAGGACAGGACACCCGAGGGACTCCGCGCGCTGACGCGCGACCTCGTGTCGATCCCAAGCCACGAGGACCCGACCGCCGCCGGCGACGCGATCGAGTCGTGGCTGCGCGCGGAGACCGACGGGGCCGTGGAGCGCGACGAGCACGGCAACGTCCTCGCACGCACGGGGGATCCGGACGCGCCGACCGTCGCGCTCGTCGGCCACCACGACGTGGTGCCGCCGGCGGACTCGCAGACGACCGTCGGCGACGACGGCGAGGAACGGTACGTGCTCGACGAACGCGACGGCCGGCTGTACGGCCGCGGGAGCGCCGACATGAAGGGCGCCGTCGCCGCCGCGATGTGCGCCTTTCGCGACGCCGAGCCCGAGGACTGTGAGCTGTGCTTCGCCTCGTTCGTCGGGGAGGAGCTGGGCGGCGTCGGCGCTCGCGCGGCCATCGAGGACGGCTTCGCCCCGGAGTTCGCTGTCGTCGGCGAGGGGTCGACGAACTACTCCGGCGAGGGCGTCACCGACGTGGTCGTCGCACACAAGGGACGGCGCGCGAGCACGCTCGTCGCCTCGGGCGAGAGCACGCACGCAAGTATCCCCGAAAAGGGCGTCAACGCCGTCTATCGCGCCTGCGACGCCGTCGACGTGGTCCGCGAACTGGAGTTCCCCGAGACGACCGTCATGGGCGAACGTGTACGCGGGAGCGTCGCGGTCACCGAGATCGACGGCGGGACGGCGTGGAACGTGGTGCCGGACCGCTGTGCGGTGACCGTCGACGAGCGGACGGTCCCGGGCGAGCGCGCGCCGCTCGAGCGCGCCGAGTCGATCGACGGCGTCGAGTGGACGGTCGAGCAGGACCTCCCGCCGATGGCCTGTTCCGACGACGCGTTCGCCGACGCGGTGCTGGCGGCCGCGCGCGACGTGCAATCGAGCACCCCGGAGCACGTCGTGAAGCCGCACGCGACCGACGCCGGGTGGCTCGCCGACGCCGGTACCGCCTGCGTGATCTGCGGCGCCGCCGAGACCGGCGAGGCACACACCGACACCGAGAGCGTGTCCTACGAGGTGCTCGACCGCTGTTACCGGATCTATCGCGGCGTCGCCGAGGACGCGGGAGCGTTCGCGTGAGCCGTGAGCTCGTTCGGGCGAGCCGTGAGCGCGTTCGCGTAACGGTTGGTTGAAGACGGACCGACGGCAAGGTTTGCGCGATGGCTACCGACGCAAGCGGGAGCGAGGCCGAGACGGCCGACGCGTATGCGGAACTGGTAGAGCGATTCGAACGCATCAACGGCGTGCAGGGCGCCGCGGGTGTCCTCGGCTGGGACCAGCAGGTGATGATGCCCGAGGGCGGCACGCCCGCCCGCTCACAGCAGCTGTCGGTGCTCTCGTCGCTGAGCCACGAGCTGCTCACCGACGACCGCACCGCGGAGTTGCTCGACGAGGTCGAGTCGATGGAGCTGGACGCCGACCAAGCGGCGCTCCTGCGCGAGGCCCGCCGCGAGTTCGAGCGCGCCGACGCGGTGCCGACCGAACTGGTCGAGGAGATCTCCGAGACCTCCACGGAGGCGCTGGGCGCGTGGGAGCGGGCTCGGGCCGAGGACGACTTCGAGCAGTTCGCGCCGTACCTCGAGAAACTCGTCGACCTGAAGCGACAGTACGCCGAGCACATCGACCCCGACCGCGACGCCTACGAGGTGCTGTTCGAGGACTACGAGCCGTGCCTCCCGCTGTCGCAGGCCGAAGACATTCTCGAGACGCTGAAGGAGACGCTCGTCCCGATGATCGACGAGATCCGCGAGTCCGACGCGGACGTGACCACCGACGCCTTCGACGGCGAGTTCCCGGCCGACGCACAGGAGGACCTCTCGCGGGACGTGCTCTCGACGCTCGGCTACGATTGGGACCGCGGCCGGCTCGACCCCTCCTCGCACCCGTTCACCTCCGGGAACGTGTACGACTGCCGCGTCACGACCCGCTACGACGAGTCCGACCCGCTCGGCGGCCTGATGGCCACCGTCCACGAGTTCGGCCACGCGTTCTACAACCTCGGGCTGCCCGAGGAGCACTTCGGCACGCCGCTGGGCGAGTCGCGCGACCTCTCGGTCCACGAGAGCCAGTCGCGGCTGTGGGAGAACCACGTCGGCCGCTCGCCGGCGTTCTGGGAGCTGGTGACGCCGAAGTTCGAGGAGCGCTTCGACACCGACGCGACCGCACGGGAGGCGTACGAGTCGGCCAACCAGGTGTACGAGGACAACCTCATCCGCGTCGAGGCCGACGAGCTCACCTACCACCTCCACATCGTCATCCGCTTCGAGATCGAGAAGGCCCTCATCTCGGGCGAACTGGACGTGGAGGACGTGCCGGAGGTCTGGAACGACAAGTACGAGGAGTACCTGGGACTCCGCCCCGAGACCGACGCGAACGGCTGCCTGCAGGACATCCACTGGAGCCACGGCAACTTCGGCTACTTCCCGACGTACTCGCTGGGCTCGGTGATGGCGAGCCAGCTGTTCAACGCCGCGGAGGACGACATCGGGAACATCTACGGGGCGGTCCGCGAGGGCGACTTCGAGACGCTTCAGGCGTGGCTCCGCGAGAACATCCACGAGCACGGGAGCCGGTACGAGACGAACGACCTGGTCCGCGAGGCCACCGGCGAGGACTTCACCGCCGACTACTTCGTCGACTACGTGCGCTCGAAGTACGGCGACCTGTACGGCCTCGAAGAGTCCGTCTGATCGGCTCCCGCTCGCTTCACTGACGCACGACCGTCCTCGCGACATCCTCCGGCGGTCGCGTGTTCACGTCTCCCGCCCGGCGGCCGCCGCCTCCAACATCGCCCTCAGATCGTCGTACGGAATACCGCCGGCCATCGACTCGTAGGTCCCCTCGTCGCGGAGTTCGGCGGCGACCTCGCCGAGCAGTCCGAGCGTCGCGCGCATCGGGCCGGAGCCGACCGACACCCGCGCGACCCCCGCCTCCGCCAACGCGTCGATCGGCGGCGCCCCCGGTCCGCCGAGGACGTTCAAGGGGGCGTCGAGGCGGTCGACGAGCGTCCGGATCGTCTCGAGGTCGGACACGCCCGGGACGAACAGACAGTCGCTCCCTGCGTCGGCGTAGGCGTTCGCGCGGTCGACCGCGCGGTCGAGGCGGTCGCCCTCGTCGCCGACGCCGAGCCAGAACACGTCCGTGCGGCCGTTGACGACGACCGGGACGCCCGCGTCCTCGGCGGCGTCGCGGGCGGCCCGGATCGCCGCGACGTGGTCGTCGACGGGGGCCAGCGGGTCGTCGGGATCGCCGGTGCCGTCCTCGAGGTTGACGCCGACGGCGCCGGCGTCGACGGCGGCCGAGACGGTGTCGAACACCTCGTCGGGCGTGTGGCCGTAGCCGGCCTCGATGTCGGCGGTGACCGGGAGCGCGACGGCGTCGGCGATCCCCTCGACGACCGCGAGCATCTCGTCGCGCGAGAGGACCTCGCCGTCCGGCACGCCTCGCGAGGCGGCGATCCCGGCGCTCGTGGTTCCGATCGCGTCGAAGCCGGCGTCGGCGAAGACGATCGCGCTGGCGGCGTCCCACGCGTTGGGGAGGACGAGCGGCCCGTCGTCGGCGTGATGGAGCGCGCGAAGCGCCTCGGCCCGATCGCGCTGTGTCTCGTGGTTCATCGGCGTCGATACGCGCGCACCCGGCATGAATCCCGCCGGCGACCCGGGGACCGATCCCCCGACTTATCATCCTCGGCCCGTCAGCAACGGACGAACAGCCGATGCGTCGCTTCACCGCGGACTACCTCGAACGCACGCGCCGCGGGATGTGGGAGTCGCGCGAGGCGCTCGCGCCCCTCGATCTCGACGGCCGACGCCGGGTCCTCGACGTGGGGTGTGGAACGGGCGAACTCACCCGCGTGCTCGCCGAGGAGGCTCCCGACGCGACGGTCGTCGGCGTCGACGCCGACACGGACCTGCTCGGGGCCGCCCGCGACGCTCACGACGACCCGGAAGGCGATCGAGAGGGCGGCCTGAATGGCCACGGGATCGACTACTGCGCCGGCGACGCGACCCGCCTTCCGTTCCCCGACGACGCGTTCGACCTCGTGGTCTGTCAGGCCCTCCTGATCAACCTCCCCGAGCCCGCGGCGGCGGTGCGGGAGTTCGCGCGCGTCTCCTCGGAGTTGATCGCGGCCGTCGAGCCCGACAACGCCGACGTGGAGGTGACCTCGACCGTCGACAGCGAGGCTCCCTTGGAGGCGCGCGTCCGCGAGGCGTACATCGCGGGCGTCGAGACCGACGTGGCGATGGGCGACCGCGTGCGAGCGGTGTTCACCGAGGCCGGCCTCTCGGACGTTCGGTCGCGACGCTACCGCCACGAGAAGCGCGTCGAGCCGCCGTACTCCGAGGCGGACCTCCGGGACGTCGCGCGCAAGGCCAGCGGCGACGGGATCGCCGACCACGAGGCCGAACTCCGACGGGAGCTCGACGACGACGGCTACGACGCGCTCCGCAGGAAGTGGCGCGAGATGGGTCGAGCCGCCGCGGGCCAGGCGGCCGACCGCGAGTACGAGCGGGTCGAGTGGGTGCCGTTCGACGTGACCGTGGGACGGGTCTGAGGCGCCGCGTCGCGGCGGCGCCGTCTCACACCACGTCGCCGCGGACGGTCGCGCCCTCCTGGCGCTCGCGGTACGACGCCATCGCCTCGGCGATGTCCGTCGCCTCGTCCTCGTCGACGCCGAGCATCTCCAGCGCGTCCGACAACGTCGGGAACGGCAGCTCGCCGTTCCGGAGCTTGGTCATCGTCTCGGTCGCTCGCTGGCCCTCGCCGTACAGCTGCACGCCCCGGGGGTCGAGCACCTGTTCGTACGCTCCACGGTCGAGCGCGCTCTGCAGGCGCTGTCTGACGTTCCGGTCGAACGGCGCGTTACACACCTCCAGATGGATCGGCTCGTCGTCGGGGAGGAGCTGCGCCGCGAGGCACTTCTCGGGCGCGGCGTAGCCGTTGTCGTTGGCACGGAGAAGCTCGGGTGACTCGCGGGCCCACTCGGCGGAGACCGATTTCCCGACGCCCTTCACGCCGTGGGATCGCTCGAACTCCTCGGCCGCGTCGGGGTCGTCGCTCCGCATGAGCAGGTCCTTCGTCACGTACACGTCCAGCCGCTCGATCGGGTCGAGACCGAGCGCCACGTCGCCGTACACCCACACCTCGCGGACGGGCACCGGCATCGGTCCCTCGTCGACGGCGTCGATGATCGCCTCTACCCGGTCGAGGGCCGCCTCGCGCTCCATGACGGGCCTTGGGCGAGCGACGGGCAAGCGTCTTACGCGTCGCGACGCGCGACCGGGATCGGTCGCTCGGGGGTCACTCGTCGCGGCGGACGTAGACGGTCTTCTCGACCTCGGCGTGGACGACGCCGTCGTCGTCGGCCAGTTCCACGTCGTACACGCGGTCGCACGACTCGCCCGGCGCCAGCGACGCGCGGATGTCGCGCACCTCCTCGTCTGACACCTCGACCGTCGCCGTCAGCGTCGATCGCCCGGGCTTCCGGAATCGGATCTCGGCGGCCTTGTCCCAGACGGTGAACCCGTCGCCGAGGCGGCGTTGGAGCAGGACCACGTACACCGGGTCGACGGCGCCGTAGATGCTGCCGCCGAAGAGGGTACCCATGCCGTTGCGTGTGCGCCACGTGAGCGGGAGCGTCACCTCCGCCGAGGAGAAGTCCGGCGCGAGCGACGTGACCGTCGCCCCGGTCATCCAGTACGACGGGTAGTAGGAGAAGCCGAGGCGAAACAGCCACGCCCGGAGCCGGTCGAGTCGCGTCATACACCGCCGTCGTTGGGGGTCGGTGTTGAGGTTGTCCGTCGACGACGGCGCGGGGGTGGCCGCGGCCATGGGGTCGGAAACGAGCGGTCGAACCCGAGACCCGTGCGAAACGGGTATGCCCGCGCCGCCGCAACTCGTCGGTAATGGACTGCGACAGGTGCGGCGCCGACGCGGTAATGCACGCCGCCTACTCGGGAGCACACCTCTGTGAGTCGCACTTTCTGGAGTCGGTCGAGCGGCGCGTCCGCCGGCGCGTCCGCGAGGACGACCTGCTCCCCGACGACGCGACGCCCGAGGACCCCGAGCGCTGGGTCATCGGCCTCTCCGGCGGGAAGGACAGCGTCGTCCTCGCGACGATCCTCGACGAGACGTTCGCCGAGGACCCGCGGATCGAGCCGGTCGCCCTCTCCATCCACGAGGGGATCGAAGGGTACCGGGACGAGTCGCTCGTCGCCTGCGAGGAGCTGACGGCGGATCTGGACATGCGCCACGAGGTGGTGAGCTACGAGGAGGAGCTCGGCGTCCGCATGGACGACGTGGTCGAGGACGACCCCGAGAACATGGCCGCCTGCGCCTACTGCGGCGTGTTCCGCCGCGACCTGCTGGAGACGTACGCCGAGGACTTGGGCGCCGACAAGCTCCTCACGGGCCACAACCTCGACGACGAGGCACAGACCGCGCTGATGAACTTCCTCGAGGGCGACGTGGCCCAGATGGCGAAGCACTTCGACGCCTCCATCGGCCCGTTCCCCGAGCGCCGCGAGAGCGAGCACTTCGTCCCGCGGGCGAAGCCCCTGCGCGACGTGCCCGAGAAGGAGGTCGCGCTGTACTGCCACCTCCGGGACCTGCCCTCGCACATGGCCGAGTGCCCGCACGCCAGCGAGGCGTACCGCGGGGAGATCCAGGGGCTCCTGCTCGACATGGAGGAGCGCCACCCGGGCGTCCGCCACTCGATCATGGCCGGCTACGAGGAACTGTCCGGCGTGCTCGCCGACGAGTATCGCGACGACGACGGCGACGGCCCGGACCTGTCGCCGTGCGAGCGGTGCGGGTCGAAGACCGCCCGCGACGTGTGTCGCAAGTGCGAACTGGTCGACGCGATCGAGGCGACGTAACCGCTCGTTGAAACCGTCCGTTCGCGTAAACGGAGCCGCGGTCGTCGCCGTCGCTACAACGCGTGAAAAGCGATGAGAGTCGATCTCGGTCCGGAGACCGGGCGTTCCGGGTCGGACCTGTTGCCGTCCCGTCGGTCGGATCGCGCTGCCGCCGGCCCCCACCCCGGACGCGTCGGCGTCGCCGTCAGCGGATGACGTCGAGGCCGTTGCTCCGCTCGGTGGACTCCTCGCGGCCGCCGTCGGACTGCCAGGCGGCCTCCTTCCCGTTCTGGGCGCTCTGAGCGTTCGACTTCGCGTCGAAGTCGACCTCGGAGGCCTGGCCGCCCTCGATACTCGCGCGGGACTTATCGGCCTGCTTCTGCGTGCTCGGGCCGAGCACCTGCGCGCTCTGGACGCCGGTCATGATGGCCATGACGCGGACCTTCCCCTTGTACTCCTCCTGAATGCGCGCGCCCCAGATCACGTTCGCGCTCGCCTCCAAGCGCTCGGTGATGTTGTCGGCGATGCCCTCGGCCTCCTTCAGCGTGAGGTCGGGACCGCCGGTGATGTGGACGAGGCCGCCCGACGCGCCGCGGTAGTCCACGTCGAGCAGCGGGTGGTTCATCGCGTCGTTGACGACTTCCTGGGTCTTGTTCTTGTCCTGGGTCTCGCCGACGAGCATCACCGCGACGCCGCCCTGGTTCATGATCGTGGACATGTCCGCGTAGTCCAGATTGATCAGCGACGGCTGAGTGATCGTCTCGGAGATGCCCTTGACGGTCTCGGCGATGATCTGGTCCATCACCGAGAACGCCTTCCCGATCGGCAGGTTCGGGACGTAATCGAGGAGGCGGTTGTTGTCGAGGACGATGATCGAGTCGGCCTCGTTGCGGAGGTTCTCCAGCCCCTCCTCGGCCTTGACGGTGCGGGCGCGCTCGACGTTGAACGGCGTCGACACCATGCCGACGACGATGGCGCCCTGCTCCTTGGCGATCTTCGAGACGACCGGCGCCGCGCCGGTACCCGTCCCGCCGCCCATGCCGGCGGTGACGAACACGAGGTCCGCGTCGCCGAGCACCTCCTTGATCGTGCCCTGGGCCATCTCGGTGGCGCGCTCGCCCATCGAGGGGTCGCCGCCCGCCCCGAGCCCCTGCGTGAGGGACTTGCCGACGAGGATCTTCGTGTCGGCCTCGATCATCTTGAGGTGCTGCTTGTCGGTGTTGATCGCGACCGT
>Ga0207771_100143_pt1 | contig 50120 bp, 50 predicted proteins | sample A23M2SouthBayCA_2_FD_187731 | JGI IMG/M metagenome (GOLD analysis project Ga0207771, IMG submission 187731) | Aerobic enrichment media microbial communities from Eden Landing Ponds, California, USA - A23 M2 (2) (SPAdes) | ecosystem: Environmental > Aquatic > Marine > Unclassified | place... | reverse complement strand
TTCGTGGAAAACTACCGGGTTTACCGCTCACGGCGACCTGACCGGCGTGACAGCCGACGCCCACCACAACCCCGTGACAGTGAGCGAACCGCTCACCGAAGACGGTACGCAAGGGCTCGGGATGTTGACGGACGGGACGACGGTGACGGTCAACGCCAACGGCGAAGTGAGCCTGTCGGCCGACGGTGTGGGGACGACGTTCATCGCCCCCGATGCCGTGACCTCGGTTGAAATCTCGAACGACGGGCTCCAAGCCGCGCAAAACTACATCGAGGCAAACGGGCTGGGGTTCAATGACCAGAACATCACCGGAATCAACGACCTTCGCCTCACCGACAACGCCGACGGCGACGGGTTCGGAAACGACGTAGTGGTGTACGTCGACGGGAACCAATACCTGAATTTCCTTGAGAAGTCGGGGACGATTCAGGGGTTCAACTTCTCTGCCGGCGAAGTGATGGAAATGGGCAACCGTGTTGCCACGAGAAACTACGTCGACACCGACCACTCGGGCGACGCCGACGCCCACCACGGCCGTTACACCGATAGCGAGGCTGCGTCTGCCGCCCCGGTGCAGTCGGTCAATGGCGACACGGGTGACGTGTCGGTACAGTCGACTTTGGACTACTCACCGGGGGATGTGGAGGAGTATAACCAGTCCACGGATGGCGACAACCCGCAGTTCGATGAGTCGAATGTCTCGTACACGGGTGGCGTTCTCATCGACGCCGGTTGGGGTAACGGGACGCTATCGCTGTTTGTCGACGGCGAAACCGTGATCTCGGACCGCTCGGAGAAGTCGCCGCTCCCGTTCCCCATCAAGTGGGAATCGAGCTTCCAAATCAACAACAAAACCGGCGGTTCGACTTCCGCCGGCGATCTGTCCGTGTGGCACGCGAGGATCTAACGTGCTGGACCTACTCGCAACCTTCCCGGTCGAGGCGGTCCCCGACGGTTCGACCGCCATCCCGCACCACGCGACGTATGGGCTCCTCGGGGCGCTCGTCGTGCTGTTCACGGTGTGGGATGACCACCGCGACGCGGAGCCGCTGGCGGAGTTCGTCGGGGTGCTCGTCGGCCTGTTCGCGTTCCTCATCGTGTGGACGTGGCGGCCGGTCATCGGCGCGACGCTCGCGCACGTCGGCCCGCTGGCGGCGCTGGCGTGGATGTGGCGGCCCGGAAACGCGTGGGGGCGGCTCTACCCGCGCCGCGTGCAGCTCGTGGCGACCACCGCGATCCTCGTCGGCCTCGACGACATCATCGAGCACGCTTGGCCCGTCCCGTCGCCACTCGACTGGGGCTTTCATGTCCTCGGCCCGGCGCCGTCGGCGGTCGTCGCTGGGGCGGCGGTCGTCGCGGCCGTATGGGCGTTGCAGACGGCACCGACGCATGACCGACTCGCGGACGATACGGAGACACCAACATGAACGAACTGGTCACGGTCACGGTCGAATGGGCGACGAACACCGACGTTCCGAACGCGCTGCTCGTGCTGGCGCTACTCACGTCACCGGCGACGTGGAGCGAGCGGGTTTCGGGACGGCTCGGGTCGCTGCTTGATCGAGCGACGCCTGGCGCCGCAGGGGGCGACAGTGGCGGAACGAAGTGACGCCGACGACCTCCCGCCGGAGTGGCGCGACACCGAGCGCGATCCACCGTGCCCAGGTGACGAACGAGCGCGAGCGACCGAGATCGACGGCGTGGTGACACTGCGCCTTGACTCGACCCAGCCGGTGCCGGGCGACCGACCGGCGGCCCGAGCGGCGCGCTCGTGGCTGTCGGCGCCGCTGGAGAGCTGGGAGTGGGCCGAGCCGGACGGGCCGGCAGCCCGCGAGAGGGAATAGCTGTTTGGTGGGGGACTGAACTTTGGCCACTGCCCAGACCGGGCATTAGGAGTAGATACTAAGTTTGCCAAGAGGTGGGCGTGACCGTCGTCGAGGCCCACGGGTGCATGTCCGGGAACTGGCGGAGAGTCGGATCCGAGTAGCCCCGGATCACCGGAAGTCACGAGTTCGGCAGTAATGCAGGAGTATGTTATTCTATACACGGTTGGTCTGAATCCTTGTTCGGGGATATTGGCTACAGAATACGAAATTTTAGAGTTAATTTAAGAGAATGAGTTTCTTTTGTCCTGACGGTTAGATACTCCCATGGCACCAGTTGATACCGTACTTGAGACTTTTGAGGGAGAAGGAGAACGGATTCTCTGGCTCCCATCAATTACGTTAGGATACATATTCACTCTCACCGGCTATTGGATTCACTTTTTTCTTGCCGTTGCATCAATTGGAGGAGCAAGATTCTTTATAGATATTATAGGTTGGGTGGACAATCTTAGTGACGAGACTGAAAATCTGCAACTGAGCAAGACTATGATCAACTATATGAGGGGTTTTCCACTTTGGAAATTCATTATTCTATTTGCGTTTGTTCTACTATATCTCCTATCAGTGATTTACGGAGCTTGGGAACTCTATGTCCACTTCAATCATGAGGACCCAATTCTTGTAGGTCTCTCAGCAATATACTGGGGAATACTGGTTATTGTTCTCCTGAATTTATAATTTCTATCTGCTATTTGGTCGCGTCGATAGGTGAGGGTTGAATTTTAGCCACTGCTCAGACTGGGGATCAGGAGTAGATACTAATTTTGTCAAGAGCTCGGCGTGACCCTCACTGAGGCCCACGGGTGCATGTCCGGGAACTGGTGGAGAGTCGGATACCCTGAGTTTTTGCGGGGGAAAGTATATGACAATGTTTCTACTTTATTCTGGCATGGGCCGTACAAGTGCCTCTGTCAATTACGCAATCAAGTCATTAGTCGGGAATACGTTCAATATCTACCTTCATGGCACATTCTTCGTATCCCTGTTCACGCTACTCGGTGGCCTTCTAACGGCTGGAAACCTCGGTGATGCGATTCGGGTAGTTGTTGACCTATACATCGCCAACCTCCTCTATTGGCCCCTCAATGAAGCGTACCTCGCAGGTTCAGCCGAGGGCTTCGTTCTATCCCATATTGTGACGGTCGGAATTGGTTTGATTTCAGCGACCTCCTCCTATTGGGGGAGCAATGCGAACTTCGGGTAATCCTCCACCAATAGAGTCAGTAGGTCGCACACTCATAGCCCATACAGTTCGGCTCGCTCGTTCACCGCTCGCCGAATCGTCTTCCTCCCGGAGTCGAGTTCCTGCGCCGCCGCACGCTGACTCATCTCCTCGGCCGCGACCTGCTCAAGCACAGTCACGACACGGTGGTAATCCGCACCCTCGACGAGTCGACCGTCGTCCTTCTCAAACCCCAGCGGCGCCGGCCCGTGCCGGTACTCTTCGGAATCCTGTCGTGCGGCGATCCCCTCGCGGATGTTCTGCCGCTTGATGCGTGCCTCTAGCTCCCCGAAAACGCCGAGCATCTGAAAGAGCGCGCGCTGGTACGGATCCTCCTCGTCGGGCTTCATCACGAGCGACTCGGAGACGATGTGCAGCTCGACGCCGGCCTCACGGAGTCGGTCCGCAGTGCGTTCGAGGTCGGAGATAGAGCGGGCGACACGCGACACCTCGTGCGCGACGACCGCGTCGATCTCGCCGGCCTCGGCGTCGGACATGAGCCGCTGGTAGGCGTCGCGGGCGGTGTTGGTGCCACTCGACTTGTCGCGGTACACCTCGATGTCGGCGAGCGAGGCGCCGAGGGAGTCCTCGGCGTACTGCTGAGTCGAGGTGAGTTGTCGATCGAGGTTCTGCTTCGCGGTCGAGACGCGGGTGTAACAGGCGACGGTCATGCCCACCGCTACGCTGTCTTAATGTCTAGTCTTTACGCCCAGTCTGGGCAGGTACTACAGTATCTCCACAGGTTCACAACCACACGCCTGCGATATCTGCGGGCGATGGACTACGAAGATAGTCCACAAAAATAATACTTCATAGTAACAGCTAGACGGTAGTCATGCCTGACTACTCCTTCGAACCGTCAGAAGACGGTGTCTACTGGTTTGCTCGTGATCTTATCGCAGGCGATTACGCACAATTTGGGAAGCAGAACCCTGAAGCGAGCAAAAAAATTCGGACAATTGCTGAGAGCTACCTATCTAACGAGTACGAGGGTAGCCTCAATGACATTCGTGAAGAAATCAGGGAAACCATCGTTGGTTCGAAAAACAAGATGCATAATGGGAATATCTCGAAGACATTCCTCAAGACACAGAATTTCGCTGATCGTGTCGTTGCGCGAATTGATGACGAACGGGACCTCCGTGAGCTTCAATTGGCGATTGATATCGTGACGGAAACGACAGAGATCATGGATGAGTCTCCGACGTACGACTCTTCTATGATTGAAGCCACTGTGGATGAAGAGCTTGGCCAACCGCCACAGGAAGAAAACGCGTACTCAGCCCTCTATGAGTGCGATCTTCGTGGAGAGGCGTATCAGGTTGGTGGACAGAGAGTTCCGCTGGCGGAATTTCTCGCAAAGATCCGAGGGGAGATTGAGGAAGAGTACGACAAAGAGAATATCGAACGCATCGTTTCTGCGGCGGCGCAAGAATACGAGCGACGTGCTGGGCAGAGTCGGAATAGTTCTGCTGGAAATGTGCTTGAAACCGGACTGCAGTATCTATTCGACACGTTTGATATAGAGACTACTGGGGCACCGAAGCACTACGGAGACTTCGAGATAGACAACGAAGTCTTCGGTCCAAATGGGAGTATCGGATTCTCATGTAAACGGACCCAGCGAGAGCGCTTCAAACAGAGTTTACCTCGGGAGTCGGACATCGGTGTCGACGAGATATGGTTCATCACGCTCCAGCTATCAGACATATCTGGAAACAAACTGGAGCTGCTGGAGGATGTCGGGCGTCTCTACGTTCCACAGTCATCCTACGTGTGGGATTACTACAAAGACGACTATCCGGAGTCGATTTTCCCTGCTGAGGAGTTCATCTCGGACATTCGGGATTTCACCGGACAGCAATAGAGCCAAAAAGCCTGTTTCAGGCTGACTGCTTGGCGATTGCGTCGTCAGACTGTCCGAGGACCTGCTTCCGAATCGCGGTACTGATCGCCTGTGCCAGCAGCGGGGGAACGGCGTTCCCTACCTGTTTGAACGCATGGGTCCTCGCGACGGGGAACTCGAAGTCGTCGGGGAATGACTGTAGCCGAGCTGCCTCCCGGACGGTGATCGAGCGGGCCTCCGTCGGGTGAATGAACATATGGCCGTCCTTGTAGAGGTGCGCGACGACGGTCGTCGACGGTTCCTTCGGATTCTGCTTCTTCAACTTGTCCGGGAAGATGTCCGATCGGTACGGCTGGTGTTCTTCTGGGATATCGCCGATAATGTAGGAGGTTCCCTCCCCAAGGAGTTTGTAGAGGGTCAAGTCCCGCATGTTGTGGCCGCGGCACTCGTGGTTGTAGAGCGTGCGGCCCTCCCACTCGTCAGGACCGGGTCGGCCGCGAATCCAGTACTGGTACTCCGAGACAGGCCCCATCGTGTACTCCTCCGCGTGTGTCGGCGGGGTCTCACCATTCGGTGAGACAGGGGGAAGATCGAGGATCGCGTCGGCAACGGTGTTCCACGGTACGCGCCTGTCGGGGGACTCCTCGAAATGTGGGAACTCTGTTTCTTCCTCGTCAGTGTAGGCGTGGAGCGACTCTTGGCTCTCCTCGTCGGGGCCTTCGGCCGTGTTGAACTTGATCTGCTTCTCTTCCTCGTTGTTCGGTGGCCGGTGCGTCTTCCACTCGTCCATATCGGGGTTCTCGGCGCCTATTCGGTTCCCGATGAAGAAGACGCGTTCCCGGTGTTGGGGGACGCCGAAGTCCGCAGAGTCAAGCAGTTTCACCGTCACCTCGTAGCCGAGATCTTCCATTTGTCCGGTGATCACGTCGACGACATCCTCGCCGTCGTCGTTCTCGGCGGAGAGCATCCCTTTGACGTTCTCCATCAGGAACGCTTTGGGCTCGTAGTGGGCAACAAAGCGAAGGAAGTCCTCGTAGAGCTGGTGGCGCTCGTCAGTCGTCGTGCTCTGACCCTCCAGCGAATTGATCTTGCTTCGGCCGACGAGAGAGAAGGTAGGGCAGGGCGGTCCACCGGCGACGAGATCGAGTTCGCCTTCCTCTAGGCCGAGATCAGGTGGAGAAGTCTCGCGGATGTCTCCAACGGCCATCTCGTGGTCGTGGTTGTGATCGTAGGTCGGCTTCGTGTTCTCCTCGTGGTCGATTCCCCAGAGAACGTCGAAGCCGGCGTCGGAGAGACCCTGCGTGAGACCGCCAGCCCCACAGAAGAGGTCGATCGCCTTCGGCCTGCTCTCGGTCATACTCGTGGTGGGGCCGTCTTCGTACCTAAAAGTGCGGTTTAGGAGCGGTGTATAGAAGGTGGACTGGCTGACATGACCTCTCGATCTGATTTAGATTTACTACAGACCGTCTATCCAAACCCTGCATACCAACTGGGCCGAATCCGTCCACTTGGCCGCATCCCAGGAACGGGCCGCCGTAGGTTAGCATCCAACTCACCGGCGAGATACAGCAGGCCCCAGTTCGAAATCGACCAGCGTTCTTCGAGTTGACCCCGCCGCTCGCACTCGATGAACTCCGCTTCGGCGAGCACGCGGCATCGGCGAAACACATGGAAGCGGGTCCGGTCTAGGTCGAGCGAGATCGCGAACGCTGTGCCGTCGCCTTCAGACGCGAGTCGTTCGAGAATCCGGTGGTCCAGCATCTGCATCCACGTGGAGGGTTTTTTGGCCATTTTCAGGCGGTTGCCTCCCCGTTCTCGTCGGACGACTCTGTGAGTTCGCTCGCGTCAAGTTCGCCGTTCAGATAGTCCAGTCCCTCGCTAGAGATTGTGTACACTCCGTTCCCCAAATCGTTCAGAAGGCCGTGATCACGAAGCTTCCGTAGGCGACGCGATATCTGGGATCGCGAGATGTGGAAGTACCCACTTTCGACCAGCGTGGGCGCTCGGACGGACCCCTCCTCGTCGGCGACTTCGAGAATCCGGTCGTCCCAGATGGTCATCCACGGCGCAGACTTTCTCATCAAGTGTACGAAGCGCACAGTTCAACCTATTTCCCCGTAAAAGAGCACACACAATACAAGTTATGTGTTTGCTATACAAGCAGTGCATTTATGCACAATCAGGTAATTGGTGCCTATGCGGAGCCCGAGACGCGACTACGCAGGGCTGGTGAGACTTAGACGGGAACCACGGCGCGGTGCTGTCACACCCGCCGTGGGCCGGGTTCCGTGGGCAACCACGGATGACCGAAACTGTAGCCGCGGGCGGTAAAGCCCGCACCGACAGAGAGGCAGCGATTTCTGATAACAGCAGCGGATGCGCCGTCTGTGGCGCCGACCCCGAAGGTGTCCGCGTCGTCGCTAACAAGCGGTTCCCGGTCTGTGAGGAGCACACGGCGTCTGACCCTCGTGAGGGCGATACGATCGTCTACGAGGCAGGGATGCGGTGCCGTGGTGTGGTTCTCGACCGGAATGGTGACACCGTCCATGTCGCCGGCATCGCCGAGGAATGGATCACGGTCGGGCAGGTGCTCAACGTGATCGAACGCGACGGAGAGCAGACCGATGAGTGACGCGTTCGCGGATCTGACTGCGTTCCAGCGCGATGTGCTGTGGGTGCTGTCGAACGGAGGCGCGCAGAAAGGTGTCGGGGTCCGCAGCCAGCTTGAGAACTACTACGAGAAGTCGGTCAACCACGGGCAGGTCTATCCGAACCTCAACGACCTGATCGAGAGGAATCTCGTCAAGAAGTCCGAGGTTGACGGACGGACGAACGAGTACAGTCTCACTGAGGAGGGCCACCGCGCTCTCCAGCGTCGACAGGCGTGGGTCGGGGGAAACAACGCATGAGCGTCGACGCGCTCCCCGAGGTCGCCTACGAGAGCGCCCACCGTGGCGCCAACGGCGGGAAGCTCCACCTCGTCCCGGACTGTCCCCAGCTCGCGACGACGACGCCGCAGGAGGTGTCGCTCGACGCCTTCCCGCCCGCCCATCGCAACTGGTGCGGTGTGTGCGGTCCGGGCGACGATCCCGACACAGGAGGTGCGTCCGCGTGACGCTCGACTGGCCCGCCGGCTTCGAGCGCACGCCGACTCGCGATCGCGAACGCAACCGCTCGTTCGAGGCGACACTCGGACAGACGACCGACGAACTCGCCACCGAGATGGACCGCCTTGACCCCGACGACTGGCGGCCGTCGATCGCGAACCAGCACACCAAGAGCAACGGCCTGCCGCTGCACAACGCGAACCCGGACGATCCGGGGTTCGTGCTTCGGTGGACGAAGGACGGCGATCAGTTCGCCGTCGCGTGCGACGCCAGCCCGCGACTCCGCGACAACGTCCGGACAGTGTTGCTGTGGGTCCGCGAGACGCGCAAGCGCGGCGATCGCCCAGTCGAGACCGGCGCCGCGAACTTCGCGGCCGCCCAGCTCCCGAGTGGTGACGGCGGTGACGCCGTGGTCGCGACCGCCGGCGCGCACGACGTGCTCGGCGTCGACCGCGACGCCAGCGATGAACAGATCCGCGAGGCGTTCCAGGAGCGCGTAAAGGACGTGCATCCCGACCACGGCGGTGACGCCGCCGAGTACGGGCGCGTCGTGAAGGCGCGAGACCGGCTGCTCGGGGGTGAGCCGTGAGCGCTCCGGAGGATGTGTCTCCGAGGGAGGCCGCCGAGCGGTGGCTCTCGAAGCGGGAGATCGACCTGTCGGAGGACACTTTGTCCACGTACTGGTATCGCATCAAGCAGATCGTGGAGTTCTGCGAGGCCGAGGGTATCGAGCGCCTCGCAGACCTCTCACCGTGGAAACTCGACGAGTTCGACGCTCGCCGTCGCGCGCGAAACCCGGCGAAGGTCTCCATCTCGAAGGAGTACCGCACGATGAACACGTGGCTGGAGTGGGCCGAGAGCCTCGGCGTCGCTCAAGACGGTATCAGCGGCGTACTCGACCCACCGAAGACGACGACCCAAGAGGAGGTCAACGACGACCGATTGGACCCCGAGATCGCAACGGCGACGATTCGGGCGTTCCGGGGACAACCGATCGGTGGCTACCGAGCTTCACTCCAGCACGTGTTGCTCGAACTGGAGTGGTGGACCGGCGCCCGGATGGGCGCGATTCGCGGGATCGATATGGAGGACGTGGACCTTGATGAGGGGACTATCGAGTTCCGCGACCGGCCCGAGACAGGCACCCCGATCAAGCCCGCGCACAACCCCGAGCGGAAGGTCGGTATCCAAGACCCTGCCGCCGAGGTGCTGCGCGACTACGTCGACCATGTCCGCGAGGAGGTGGTGGACGAACATCGCCGGCGGCCGTTGTTGACGACCGGTCACGGTCGCGTGTCCAAGTCGACGATCCGGCGGTACTCGTACTACGCGAGCTTGCCGTGCCAGTCCGTCGAGTGTCCGCACGACAGGGATCCTCCTGGGTGCGAGTGGAACGAACTGCGTTCCGCGCGGTCGTGTCCGTCGGCGAGAGGCCCGCACGCGATTCGGACGGGCGCGATAACGAACCTCCGCAACTCGGGATGGGTGCTCGACGACATCGCCGAGCGCGTGAACACCAGCCCGAAGCGGCTGATAGAGCACTACGACTTCCCGACTCTCGACGAGCAGTACCGCGAGCGCCGGGCGGACCAGGTCGACCTGCTCCGCCTCGACACCGATCACGAGGAGACTACCGACGATGAGTGAAAACCGCATGACGACGAGGAGGCACCGTTACGGGATCATGTCCCGCCGAGTCCACTCGGAATTTGTCTCGCGGAGCGGGAATTCGGATACCCGTTTTCCGAAGGTTCAAACTCTCTACTCCCGAGTACCGAATTTCACGCCGGATTCCCGTGAGCGAGTAGCACCCGGGACCAAGCCCGGGTCGACGCAGTCGGTTGTTTCGTGGAAGGGAAGTGATGGTTCGTGAGCTCGCAGGCCATCGGCTCGGAGCCGCTTATCTGTGAGTTCTGCGGGCTCACGATCACCGAGGACGGCCAGAAGTGCGCCGCTCTCGACGAGAGCGAGAACGGGGGACGCGGTGGTGTCCAAGCGCTGCCGGAGCAGGGCGAGCACGGCGCGACGCTGTACGCGACCGACGGCGTCCCTACGTCCGGCGTCGCCGACCTCGAGGGCGTCACCGCCAACGACCCCGTATGGGGATCCTATACGTGGTCGTTGGCGATCCGCGACCCACACGACGGGGATTATCGGCAGCAGGAGACTTCGACCAGTCTAAGTGCGTCAGCTGACCATGTGATAGCCGGCACCCACATCGACGAGACCGACAGCGCGCCCGAGTAGGCCTGCCGCGTTCAGGATACTCGCCCTCGGTGGGTAGCTGAGCGTCCACCAGTGCCCAGACGTGGGGCCTGTTTAGTGATCGATCTTCTGATTTACGAACCAAGCCCCTCCAAAAACTCCGCCAAATACGTGGACAGCGACAGCGGTTCCCGAGGGAAGAGATCCGATGACACCCATGCTCCAGAGAACGAAGAAAACGGATACTGTGAAATCTAATAATGGCTTCGCAAGAAGGTTCTCAGCATACAATAGTTCTTCAAAACTCCCCAGCGCAATCATAACCACCAGCCCTGTCGTAATCCCGCTTATCCCTGCACCTGGGACTTGAAATAGGATAGCGGCTGTCACGTTTGCTCCGACCCCAAGTAATCCAGCTACGCCGAGAACAAATTCCTGATTGGCTACGCGGTTTTCAACCCACCAACCGGTAATGGCGAATATTGAGAGATTATGTAGGAAATGCGTGTGGTTCGAGTGAAGCAACCACGAAACCGTCACAACACTAGGCCCAACGGCTTCTTTGATCATAACCGCCGTCTGATAGCCCGCGTCGGTTTCGAGACTCGCTTGAAAGAGTAGTTGTGCCAAATACACGACTGAGAAAACGAGTCCAAATGAGAGTGTGAGGATTGGAAGATCTTTGACTCCTTTTTTCCGAGCCATCCTCTATATCCCATAACAAGTCCGTCCTTTCCAGATATTTAATAGCACGCGACGGCGGATCCAACCTCAGCTAAAGACCCTGGGGGCCTTCTTATAATGAGGCAGACTAGGAAACTGGGCTGTGCGTAAACACATCTTCTCGCACAGACTGTGCGATTCTACGTTATTTTATTTGCCCACGGGGCGGGCCAAAGCCAGCGTAGAGGGTCTGTCTATACGAACGTCCAGTTTTAGCGCTCTCGCTCCTACTCGTGGGTTGAACATCCAAAACTGTCGAACCTTCCCCGGTTTTGTAAATCCAATTATTTCAATCCCCTGAACACTGTTATTAGTATAACTGCCCTTCCCAAGCACGATGGCACAACAGCCACCGAACCGATTCCCGGTTAACGACGAGATCGACGTGATTGACGGAGCAACCGTGTACAAGAGTGGCTCCTGGTGGAAGGCGATTGTTCTCTCAGAAGGATTTGGAGAGACAGAAGTGAATGTCTACGTCTGGCTCAAACAAGATGACGGGTGGAAGAGGAAACAGAAGTATTCCATCAAGTCGCGTGACGAGTGGGAGGCCGACCGGGATCTCGTGGATGAGTTCGTGGAGCAACTACCGAATTGATCGGTTCCTGATCCACTTCCGAGAGTGGGCCAGAGCAGGAAACGGCCCGTGCGTGCACACATGTTCTTACTCCGCAGAAGATCTTCTGCGAACCGTCGTTGTACTCCGCGGCATCCTCAGTTCCGAATACGGGATTGTAGTTGAGGATGAAGAATCAGCCAGAGCCACCACAAGAAAATGATATCGTATAGGCGCTAACATACCAATATAATTAACATATAAATACTCCTGAAGAGCCCATCGGAAAGTTCATTTACTATATAAAGTCTTGATCGGTTATGCCCACGAAGCTCGATCGGTTCGTCGTCTACCGCGATTATACAGGCAGTATTTTCGCTGAGGGAATGGACACGACCCTACAAGGTGAGAGCTTCTCCGACGTCGTCCAGCGAGCTATCAGTAAACTTCCAAAGTATGGCGGAGAGATACAGATCAAAAGCGGCGTTTATGATATAAAAAATACTATAGAAATAGATCGCCCCATTGTATTCACTGGGGTGAGGGCAGGACCTAAAGAGGATGTCCCTGAAAAAGATATGACAGCCCTCGTGGCAACATCCGGCCTGAGTGGAGCAGTAATAAAAGTGACTGGTGCCAATTGTCGACGGCGGTGGATGTTCGGGACGGAAATATCGGATCTAACTATAGTTGGTGATCCTGACAGTGACACAGGAACCGACTGTATTCGGTTTAAATCGGAGAACGACGCCCTCATTCGAAACCTTTCAATCGAGCGGCTCGTCCTTGACAGCGCACCGCGTCACGGGATCCATTTCGAGGATGTGAACAAGCACATTCAAATTCGGGATGTCTGGATTGGTCACTGCGTGGGTAACGCCTACGAGCTGACCAGCGGCGATCGATATTGGCTCACGAACTGCTACGGCTACCTGAGCTACTATGGCTTCCATGCCAGTCAATCAGTCGACAGCATTTCCATCACGGCATCGCACTTTCGGCAGAATGACCGAGGCGGAGTCATCATCCGTTCACCGTTCTACCAATTCCTGGGTGGTCGCGTGATCGACAACAATGGTCCTGGAATCGACATCGCCGGCGCACGTGGGACCGTTATCGGCGCAGAAGCCGTAAACAACACCGAACACGGCATTGTACTCCGAGGACACGAGCAACGTGATACTCGTGGAAACCGCATTCTCGGGAATTACATCGGTAACACATCAATGAAAACCGATCAGTCTGGAACCACGCAGGGACATGGTCCCCTCGGTGCCGCACGGGCCTTTCAGCAGACCGCGAACAACTACGGATTCAAAGAGGCCGTTGACCGAACCGTTCGATACGTTTCGGCATTCGGAACCGACGAGGCCAGTAAGCAGAAGTACGGCATTGCAATCGGCAGCGGTGTCACCGACACTGTCGTCGACAACAACGTCATTGAAGGAAATGTTGAAGATCCGATCTATGGCGATGGCACACGGAGTTGCATCAACGGTTCAGGCGTGAATGACGGTCCGCCGACCGAGGTAGGAGAATGGCAGGGACACGGACGCGAGGGTCTGGATGTCTGGGATCGTGTGAACGAAAACCTCTATAAGTATGTGGGCGGGGCGTGGCGAGGACCGCTTTAGCAGATTAGTACTGCTCTTTGGCTGTACCCGTCACACAACCAAATTGTCAATACATAAGTAATGGCTGAGGTACGGAGATATTATGAGCGAAGATGAGACAAGTGGGGTCGGAGTTAGTGCTGTCGCAGACGAGGTGCTAACCCGTGTACGCAGTCGATTGCCTAATTGGCTCGGTTCGAAACTCTCCAATGGCACTGAACTCGTGATCACGGAGACAGACAGTCCCAGCTGGCTCACTGACACCGATAATCTCGATGTCGTCCGGTATGAGGCGTCTCTTTCCGGCTCTCGATCCATCATCTCGCTGTCAAAGGCAGATAATCCGACGTTTACCATTGCTGCTGACGAACCCTTTACACAAATCGACTTCGCGTTCACTGGCGCAAGGCTCGTCGATTCGCTTACCGTCCGTGTTCGATTCGACGAGGGGCAGACAACCCAGACCAGTACAGTTGATCCCGTCGGTGGTTTCGCCCTTGGCGACCGGTACGAAGTGTCGATTGAGGCTGACGAACCTTCGCGGCTGGCCGATGTTGAAGTCTCAACGGTAGAGACGGATCGAGGCAGAGTCGCGACGGCGTTGTCGCAAACCCATGCCGCTTTCCTCCGCCGGTTCAGCGGCCAACAGTTCGAGCCACGACAGATTCGAACTGGAATGCCGACGCCCAGATTCGTTGGGGAACAGACGCCGATTTTCATGATCTCCGTTGACACACTTCGATATGACGCCGCGGACGCGATGTCACCACTACTCAACGCGATGGGTGACGGCGTGACCGTTCCCGCCGAGCCGCGCGTGCAAGGCCACTGGACAGCACCATCCCATGGATCAATGTACACGGGTGTCCATCCGGGAGATCACCTCTATATCGGGTCGCACACAGGAGATAACCAGCCGATTCATTCGGAGTTACCGACGATCACGACGCTGCTGGCTGACGCTGGATACAAATGCTCGTCGCTTGTGAGTCACACGAGGCTGTCACCTGAGTATGGATTCAGCCGAGGGACGTTCAGACACAATCTGAATAACATGGGTAATTGGCTGACGCGAGAGAACGATGCCCACGAGAATGTGAATCAAATAATACGGTGGGTCGAATCCGACGCTGGCACGTCCGATGGACTATTTTATTTCCTCCATCTCTTCGATCCACACCTCCCGTACGTCCCGCCGCTCCCCGACCCAGAGGTACAGCGCGATGATCTTGGACTAGCTGACATCCAGTCGTATACGGAACAGATATCGCCAGCCGATTACGAGCAACACTACAAACGGGATCTCCAATTTGAGTCCGATGTAGTTGAGCGATTGAAAAACTATTACTATCGCTCTGTGTCATACACGGCTCACCAGCTTGGCCGTCTCGTGGAGGCCCTCAAGCAGTTCGGTCTGTACGAGGAGTCGCTCATCATCGTGACTGGAGACCATGGTGAAGAATTCGGCGAACGTGGCTTCTATGGTCATCAAAGCCTGTATGACGCAAATATCAGACCGTTCATGGCTGTCAAGCCACCGCGTGGGAGTGGCTGGGACGTGCCTGATCAGGTCGATGCGATAGACTTCCTACCGACCATTGCCGAGGCAGCTGATATCGAACCGCCGGCTCACTGTCAGGGCGTTCCGATGCAGGCACAGGGTTCGACTTCCGAACCACGTGTGACCGAACGCATCGGTCAGAACTCATACGTAATTGCTGCTGAGCGTAATGGCTTCAAAGGCATTTTCCGTTATAATGGGAACCACCCCGACCGCCCGACGGCAGCGCAGATTGAGGATGGGCCTGTACATGAGGAGTACTTCCGGCTGTCAGACGTTCGAACCGGAGTCCCGACAGCGTGTGGGAACGAACTTGACAAAACCCTCCGTGAACAATTGCAGGAGGACGCTGCGTCGTTCGCCGCGCAGCAGCCAGTCGCTGACCGATCGTCACTCAGGAGATCTCACCGACCCGCGGGAGACACGGAGGATCGGCTGAAGCATTTAGGATACAAATAGGGCTCGTTGGCGACAAAAAGCGCTTTAGCCGACCTCATCCTGGGGTCCGGATGTGCAGCCCGGCGATTTTCTCGCCGACTTCCGTGACGTGCCGCCGGTTTTCCTCTACGCCGTCTCGTTCAGGCTAGGTGACGGTGTGGCCGCCGTAGATTCCGGACTTCTCGTCATCCACTCGCTTTTCGCCACCGTTGTCGGTGCTGTATTATGATGGCCGCCCGGTGTCCGGGTGGCACGACCCAACTAGGCACACTTCCGAGAGCGGGCCACTCTCGGAACGCAAACGTTCAACTTGCTCATCAGTTGATGAGTCCACTTTGCTATGCTGAATACAGGGCACGTATTGATCTATGGACCTTCACCGTCAATCCAGATGCAACGGTGGCCTGAGTACCTGAGGGCTCGTCCATCACAGAGCAGGCGATGGAACGAGCTTGTGTGCAATCGGAGCGAGGGTACAGACAGGAAGCAGGACCCTGTGTCGAGTCCGTCCCGAGCGTTCGTCGAGGTGATGCTCGATCCGAGGGTGCTCAGACACTCGTTCCGAGCTGTGCGTTCGAAATCGATATCCAACTGTACCAAATCGGGATCCGATCTGGGAGGACAACATAAATATCAGATATGATTACTGCACCGATCTACTTATGGTATGTGGAGTCTACTGACGGCCTGTACAGTACTACTGAGGGAGCGACTCCCTTCAGGGGGGACTGTGGAACGACACAATGAATTTCAACGCACTCTTCGACGACGACCGCGCAGTCAGCCCGGTGATCGGCGTGATCCTGATGGTGGCGATCACGGTGATCCTCGCGGCTGTCATCGGCTCGTTCGTCCTGGGCCTGGGGAACAGCGTCCAACAGACCGCGCCGAACGCGAACTTCCAGTTCGACTTCGAGGACACCGGTAGTGATTACGACGTTACCGCAACACACACCGGGGGTGACACGATCAGTGACGCCGAAAGCGTGAATCTGACTGACGGAAGCACTTCGGTCGGGTTCGGAACACCAGTTTCGGCCGGTGATTCGAAGACCATAAACAACGTCGCAGGCGACACGACCGTCCGCGTGATCTGGACCTCGGAGAACGGAGACAGCTCGCAGACGCTGGCCGAGGAAACGACGCCGTAAGTCGGGTTCCGGCGCGACGACCCTTCGATACTTTTCGCCGCAGCCTCCACCCGAGACCGGAGCGTCCCACTCGTTCCCCGAGGCGCTCGGATCCGGTCTTGATACGCCGGAACGAACCCTTATGCCGCTTGTTTTCGAACACGTTCCCATGGGTTCCTGGGGGAGGGGTAACGGTCGAGCACAGGGCGACGTGATCAGCGTCGTCCTCCTGCTGGTCATCACCATCGCGGGCGCGACCGCCATCGTCGCGTTCGGCGGCGACGCGATCACGGGCGTCCAGCAGTCGGCGACTAACGGGGCCGCCGAGCAGTCGATGACGCAGTTCGACTCGAAGGCGAGCCTCGTCGCCCACGGGGACAGCGACGCCCAGCGGGTGCAGTTGGCCGGCAGCCCCGACGCGGCGCGGCGGACCGACGCCGACGCCGGCTGGATGAACATCTCGGTGTACAACGCCAGCACCGGGGACTTCGAGTACGAGATCACGAACACGACGCTCGGGGCGGTCGTCTACCGCGACGGCGACACGTCGGTCGCGTACCAGGGCGGGGGCGTCTGGCGACGGACCGGCGACGGGAGCGCGATGGTGTCGCCGCCGGAGTTCCACTACCGCGGCACGACGCTGACGCTCCCGCTCGTACGTGTCGGAGGCGACGAACGCCTCGACGGCGAGGTCGTCGTCCGGCGCTCGACGGACCCGACTCCCGTGTATCCGGACGAGGCGGCGGGTCGCGCTAACCCCCTCGATGAGGGAGTCGTCGCGATCACCGTCGGCAGCGAGTACTACGACGCGTGGGGTCGGTTCTTCGAGCAGCGTACCAGCGGGGACGTGACGGTCCACCACGGCAATCAGACGGCGACGACGGAACTGATCGTCCCGTTCGACGCCCAGTTCGACAACGTCGTCGCCTCGACTTCCGCGGACGGGATCTCTGCCAACCCCGGACCGCCGCCGGAGCCGTACCGCGACGGGGTGGTGCAACCGTCCGCCGCCGACGTCATCGAGTCCCACGTCGAGGAGTGCGAGACGGAACCGGACGCGTGCGTCGACGATGGGAACTTCTCGACCGCCGACATGGACGGCGGCGAGACGTACTTCTTCGACGGCGATTACGACGGCGACCTCTCGATCGACACCGCCGACGGGAACGTCTCCGTCGTCGTCGACGGCGACTTCGACGCCGGCGACGTCGACGTGACCGGCGGCAACACAACCACGTTCTACGTCCGCGAGGATTTCTCGGTGAACGGCGACGTCAACCCGGACGGTCCCGCGGACCAACTCCGCGTGCTCGTTCACTCCGACGGGGACGTGTCGTTCAACGGGAACTACAAGTTCATCGGGTTCGTGTACGCGCCCGAATCGGACGTCGACCTCAACGGCGGCGGCGGCCCGGGGACGAACTTCGAGGGCGGTCTCGTCGGCGACACGATCGACGTGAACGGGAAGCCGAACGACTTCGAGTACGACCCGAGCGTCGGAACGATCGAACTCGACGTGAGCGCGTCGAACGCTCCGCGAATCACCTACCTTCACGTCTCAGTCACCGAGATCGAGATCAGCGAGGACTGACGCCGATCGCCGCCGGCGGCCGATCGCCGGATTCCGTCCGTTACCCCTCCAGCTCTACGGAGACGGTCGTCTGCTGGACGGTCACGCCGTCCACCTCGAACCGGTAGGTGACTTCGCCGTCGGCGGGATCTCCATCGACGGCGGTGAATCCTTCGGCCTCGAAGTAGCGGCCCCAGGCGTCCGCCCGCGGTGACGCGACCGTCACCGTCACCGTTACGTCGTCGCCGGCGGCGGCGACGACTTCGCCAGCGACGCCCCGCCCCGTCACCTGCCCGCGGACCAGCACGGTCGAGCTCCCGCCGAACGCGACGCGGTCACCCGTCCGGTCGGTGACGATCAACGGGATCAGCGCGTGCTCGTCGTCGATCACCCAGCCGGGGTCCGACCGCATGACGGCCGCGTCGCCGTCCTGCCGGAGCACTGCACCGTGCGCCGAGACGATAGTCGTGTCGCCCTCGCGGTACGTTATCGGCGTGCCCTCGTCCGAGACGGTGAAGTTCGCCCCCCTGACGGGATCCGTCGTCGTCGCGTTCACTGTGACCGTCGTCGATCCGTTCACCGCGAGGCGCCCGCCGTTGAGCTTGATCTCGGTGGCCCGGCTCGGCGCACCATCGCGCGCGAGGTCGGCGAGGTTGTCGTCGAGCACGTCGAACGCCCGCTCCATGTTCTCGAGCTGTTCGCCCGTCCGGAACTCCTCCAGCGCCGGGTAGCCCGCGGCGTACACGGTCCCGACGGTGAGCACGATCAACGAGAACACCAGCACGAACCCGATCGCGTCGCTTTGCGCGCGGTTCACGCCTCCCGCACCTCCAGTTGGCCGCCGGCGTACACGACCTCCACGTCGCCGCCGGACAGGGTCGTCTCCGCGACGGGCGTGCGTGTCGGGGCCGCCACCGTCACCGAAACTCGCGTTCCGGTCGCGGTCAACTCGATCGTCGCCGGCGACCCGGGTTCCACCGCGATCGAGTAGGTGCTGCCGGCGATCGTCTCGGGGTACGTGCCCCGAACGCTCACCTCGCTCCCGCCGGCGGCGACGAGGCGGTCCGCCGCCATCAGCCGCGAGGAGAGCTGCTGGCCGACCACCTCCATCGCCTCGCGGGTGGTGTCCTCGCGCTGGCTCTCGACGGCGCCGCCGGCCGCGACGAGCAGGCCGCTGATCAGCAGCGCCGTGATCCCCAGCGTCAACACGTACGACAGCGTCGTCGCCGTGGCGCGATCGCGGCTCGCCCGCGGTCGCGTCGACGAGGAACTCGGCGCCGTCGATCCGTCGCGGGGGCGAGGCGAATCAGTCATCGCGTTCCCCCGGCGCGACGCGGACGGTCTCCGCGTACGTCACCTCGCCGGTCCGGTACTCGATCGGGAACTCGACCGCGTAGACCGCCGGAACGCGGTACGGCTCGTCGGCCGACGGCGTCGCGGAGACGTTCCCCGTAGAGACCGACCCGGATCCGGCCGTTCGGACCGTCAGATCGTAGCCGCCGGCGGCGCGGTCGCCGTTGCGAACGAGCACGTCGTACCCGTCGGTCGTCGCGCTGCCCGCCACGTCGCCGCCGAACGCCAGCCCGGGGCAGTCGACGCCGCCGAGGCTCCCCCCGGTGAAGTCGACCGTCGCGTTCGACGCCGCCACCGAGCAGACCTCGCTCGTCGCCGACACCGGCTCGCCCGCGGACTTGACGCCGACGGCGATCCCGCCGCTGGCGTTTTGGTACACGTACGCGTGCCACGCCGCGCTCCCGTTGGTCACCACGACGTGGAAGGCGTCGTCGGGGTCGCTCGCGGAGGCCGGTTCGAGCGAGGAACTCGTCACGACGGCGACGAACGCGCGCGTCGCGTTGCCGTCGCCGTCGCGTTCCAGACCGGTCGCGACGGTCCAGTCCGGGCGGTCGTCGCTGGCGTTCGTGAACTGCCGCGGGTCGTCGGCGGTGCCGTTCTGTCGCACCAGCGAGCCGTTCGTGAAGGTCGCGGCGTTCACGTCCGCGCGGGCGCTGGCGGCGTTCCGGCCGGCCGACTCGCGTAGCTGCGAATCGAGGGCGGCGAGCCCGTCGGAGACGTTCCCCTCCAACAGGTCCCGCTCCCCGTTCGCGTACTCCGCGGCGTTCTCCCGGTCGACGATCCCGCCGGCGCCGTCGACGGCGGACGAGCGATAGCCGAGCACCTCGCGCTCGCCGACGCCGTTGTCGCGGGTCGCGAGGTTCTCCGTGAAGATCGCGGTGTTGGCGAGCAACACCAGCGCGACGAGCACGACCGCCAGGGCGAACCCCGCGACGAGCACGAGCTGTCCGCGGTCCTCGGCGTCCATCAGATCCGCCATACGACGATGCGCACCTCCATGACGCCGTACAGCGGCCCGCCGTCGGTATCGTCCGCGTAGAACTCGCGATCCGGGTCGTCCGCGACGTCCGCGAGCGTCCCGGAGCCGTCCCCCACGGGATCGTCGTCGAACAGCACTACCGTCCGGGTCGCCGCGACGGCGTTGTCGCTGGGTGACCCCATGTACACCATCCGCGTACGACCGCGACCGCCCGCGGTTCGATAGCTGACCTCGACGTTGAACGCGATCCGATCGGCGGCGAACGTCCGATTCAGCGCCGCGCCGAATCGGGTCGGCGGGCCGCCGCCGGCGTACGTCCCGTCCGATCCGGAGCCGATGAACCGGTCGCCGGACGTGTTCCAGTACAGCAGCGTCGGCGTGAGCGTCCCGTTCGCTTCGGCGGCGGCCAGCGTCCCCTCGGCGACGGCCGCCTGCTGGTTCTCGATGTGCTGGTTCGACGTGCTCGCGGTCAGCGGCGTCACCGCGGTCGCCTGTAACGCGAAGAGGACGCCGCTCAACAGGATGATCGCGGCCGCGAACCCCTCCAGCGTGTGTGCCTGTGCGCGCATAGTCACCACACCCTCACGATCACCGTCGCGTCCGCCCCGCCGAGCAGAACCGCCCTGCGGGCAACCGACACGTCCGCACCCCGGGGGGGAGACGGTCCCGCCGCGAGCGTCGTCTCGCTGCCGACGACGGTCACGTTCACCGCCCGTGACGGCGATATCACGCCGAGCGAGCCCTTCAGGTCCGAGGCGTTCGCGTCGTAGCGGCAGTCGTCCGAGCGGTCCGGCCCGTCGGTGTCGAAGAACGCCCCGGTACAGGAGGCGTTCAGGACCGTCGGGCGCGCCGGGTCCTCGACGAGTAGATCGTTCGCGATCCGGTCCGCCGACCGATCGGCGACGACCACCGCGTCGGTCGCATCGCTCGTGAACGGCGCCGTGAGCGATGGGGCGAACGCGAACACGAACGCGACGACCAGCAGGAACACGCTCACCCCGACGGCGTAGTCGATGGTCGTCTGTCCGCGGTCGCGGCTTCTGCAGTCGGCGACGTGGCCGGCTGCAGAGGCCGACGGCGGACCGGCGTCGTCGCTCACGCCACCACCACCCACACGCCGAGTGCGACGGTGAGCAACACGACGACGAACTTCATCCCGCTCACGATGTCGGCGCTGCGGATGTACCCCGCGATGATCCCCGACAGCACCGCCTGAATCGTCACCGCGTGGAAGAACAGCACCGACAGGCGATCGACGTCGACGTTGCCGCCGAACCCGCCGGATCCGAGTCCGCCACCGCCGCCGGTCGCGGCGCTGGCTCCACCGCCCCCGCCCGCCTGCGCGGTCAACCCCGCGAGCACGTCGAGGAACCGGAGCTTCAGGATGGCCATCACCGCAAGCAGCGTGAGGTACGTCATCAGGATGATCGCCACCTGCATCCGGGTTCGGGAGATCCGCTCGCGCTCGATGTCGTCCTGGTTCTCCGAGGCCTGCGCGGCCGTCGTCAGCACGTCCGTGATCTGGCTGGACGCCTGCTGAGCCTCCGAAATGAGCTTCACAGTCCGCGCGAGCCGCGGGATGTGATATTTGTTGTTGAACTCGACGAAGGCCTCCCGGAGACTCATCCCGTAGTTCACCTTCGCGTACATCACCTCGAACTCCTCGGCGAGCTTTCCGCTCGAGGTGTCGGCGGTCGTTCGGATCGACTCCAACAGCGTCTGCCCGGTGTCGTTGGCCGAGGAGAGCTTCCGGAGGTTATCCGAGAGCTTCCTGGTGATCCCGCCGCGACGATACTGGTGCCACTCGTAGAAGGTCACGAGCGGGATCAGCGTGACGTACGCGGGAACGTACACCCACACGAACGTCGACCACACCGGGTTGTCGACGAATCCCTGAAACGTCAACGGCGCGTCACCGGAGGCGATCGCGAACCCGACCAGCACGAGCGCGGCGGGCCCGGTGAGCGCGAGCGTGAACAGGGGGTTGTCCCGAAAGAACAGGTGCGGCGCCTTCAGCAGCTCCTCGGTCTTGTACGTTCCCTCGCGCGACCGGATCCGGTCGAACAGCGAGAACTCGCCCGTGAACGCCTCGACGAGTCCGAGGTGGAGCAGCCCCTCGCGCTGCTCCTCCGCGAAGTGCTCGTCGACGCCGCCGGGGTCGAGGTAGCCGTCGCCGACCTCGTCCTGCTTGACCGTCGACACGAGCACGAGGAAGCCGACCCCGATGAGCGGCGTGAGGAGGTAGACGGTCGCCGTCAGGAGGAACTCCTGTCCCTGTCCGAGCATCGACATGATAACGAGGATGATGATCAACAGGAGGGGGAACAGCGACAGCGTCATGTACATCTCGCCGAACAGCTCCAGCGTCTCCAGCGTCAGCTCCTGCTGCTGTTTCGCCGTCCGGAGGTGCTTCTCCTTTTTGTCGTAGAGGAATCGCTCCATGTCGCCGCCGGAGTTGATGATCGACAGCATGTCCGTGAGGAACTGCGAGAACTCCTCGCTGGGCGTCTCGATGGACTGCTGGCGAACCGCGTTGCGGTAGTCGGTGCCGAAGTAACTGGTCTCCTGCACGATGCTTTGGAACTCCTTTGCCACCTCGCCGTAGGTATCGTCGGCCTCCGCCATCGACTCGAAGATCTCCAGTTGGTTCAGCCCGCCCACCGAGAGGGCGTACATGAACGAGACGGCGTCCGCGAGGAGCATGTTGATCTCGCGCTTGCGTGCGTCGGCCCGCTGGTAGGGGATCGCGAGCAGCGTGCCGAACCCGAGGCCGAACCCGATGCTCCCGAACACGACGCCGCTGACAAGCACGGCCGCAGGCTCGGTGAGCGACTCCAGCAGTGCCGCCTGTTCGGCGGAGCTCGCCGGAATCCCGAGTCCGATCGACTCCGTCTGGACGATCCCGAACGCGAACAGGCTCCACCCCAGCAGCATCCCGACCACCCACAGCGCCAGCCCCACGAGCACGCCGACGCCGAGGGCCTTGGAGACGTACAACTCGACGGGCTGGTTCATCCGCGCTTGGGTGAGCTTCGTATCGACGGTGTCGACGAAGTCGCCGTCCTGATCGAACACCCGCAGGAACAGCGGATAGAACGCGTCCGCGAACCCCCGTGCGCTCCCGAAGCTCGTGTCGCTGTCGAGGCTCATCTACTCCTCCTCCTCGTCTGCGTCGTCGTCGTCGGCCGACGCTACTTCCCCGAACCCCCAGTCGTCGATCACCTCCTCGTCGGGGGCCGGGTCCTCGACGGAGGCGGGCTCGTCGTCGAACTGATCGATCGCGTCGAACGCGTCGACGGACCCGTCGTTCGGCTCGGTCGGGCTTTCGTCCGCGGTAGCGCCGTCGGCCGTGTCGTCCGCGGCAGATCCGTCGGTCGCGTCGACCGATCGGTCGATGTCGAGCGGCTCCGGGCCGATGCCGTCGAACGGCACGCCGACGGCGTCGGCGGTCGCGTCGTCGAGGGCGTCCCCCGCTCCGGGCTCGGCCGCGACATCACCCGCCGGCTCGACCGCGCCCAAGGCGGCCGCCACGCCGTCAGTGCGCTCGCCGCGGAACTCCTCGAAGATCGAGTCCGCCTCCTCGAGGATCGACTCCGCCTCCGCCGCCTGCGCCTCGGAGGGCTCCGGCCGGGGCACCATCTCCTCTTTGTCCTCGTCGACGTCGATCAGCACCGACTCCATCTCTCGGAGGTCGTCGAGGCTCGCCTCCAGCCGCTCGTTCGCCATGAGCGAGAGGATCGTCTCGGGGTCGTTGATGAACGCCTGCAGGGTCGCCGCCACCTGCGTGTACGTGTTGAGGCCGCGGTCGATGAGGTACGCGATCACCGCGCGCCGCTTGAGCATCTCCTCCTCGAGCGTATCGACGCTCCACCCGCGGTCGAACATGATCTCCTCCAGCGTGTTCGAGTCCCCCATGTGGAGGAACTCGTCCGTCTCGGCCTGCCACTGGTACACGTCCTGAACGTTGATCTCGTCGTTCTCGGCGTCGTAGTGGTTGATCTCCGTGAGCGACTTGTTCCGGCGCACCTTCCGGCCCTGCACCCGGGTCGACGCCTGCACCGACACCAGGTCCAGCGCCGTGAACATCGTCTTCGAGACGTTGATCGGCTCGGTCGTGAACCGCTTGAGCACCTCCCCGACGTTGTCCGCGTGGAACGTCGTGTAGGTGGTGTGTCCGGTCGACATGACCTGAAAGAGGGTGCGTCCCTCCTCCCCGCGGATCTCGCCCATGACGATGTAGTCCGGGCGCTGGCGCAGTGCCGCCTCCAGCAGGTCGAACTCGTCGACGTCGCCGCCGTCGTCGTCGGCGAACGAGGGCCGCGTCACCGAGGCGATCCAGTTGCGCTGGGGGAGTTCGACCTCGCGGGTGTCCTCGATGGACACGATCTTCGAGTTCGAGGGGATGAACAGCGAGACGGCGTTCAGGCTCGTCGTCTTCCCGGACGCGGTACCGCCCGCGAAGATCAGCGACTTGTGGTTCTCGATGCACAGCCACAGGAACGCCATCTCGTCGAGGCTGAACGTGTTCCAGTTGATGAGATCGATGGGAGTGAACGGGACGTCCTTGAACTGCCGGATCGTGTAGTTCGTCCCGTGATCCGACACCTCCTTGCCGAGGGTTAACTGCGCACGAGAGCCGTCGGGGAGCGTGGCGTCCACCTGCGGACGGCGCTTGGAGATCCCCTTTCCAGAGCGTTGGGCGAGCTTGACGACGAAGTCGTCGAGCTCCTGCTCGCCGTGGTACACGTTGGAGATGATCTGCTCGTAGTCGGAGTGATAGACGAAGACCGGCGAGTTGTAGCCGTCGACGGAGATGTCCTCGACGTTGATGTCGTGTTTGATGCCGTCGATGCGCTCGTAGCCGACGAAGTCGCGTTCGAGGTAGTACAGCGCCTTCGTCACGGTGTACTCGGTGAGCGTATCGGGGTCCTCCGCGAGGACCGCCGGTTCGGGTCGCGCGGCGATTCCCTCGATCTCGCCGTCCGATTCCCGCGGTGCGACGCCGAGCGCACGGATCAGCCGCCCCGCGGCACCCTCGTCGTCGACATCGACGCCGAACAGGTCCGCGAGCCTGTCGCCGAACTTCGGGCCGCCCTCGCGCGTGTAGAGGTCGTAGCGCTCGAGGAGGTCGTACGTCTCCTCGCGGATCGTCAGCTTGCGGTGGTCGTCGTCGGCCGCGACGGCCCCCTCGTCGGCGTACTTGATCGCCGAGCGCAGTTTCCCCTCGAGGAACTCGAAGAGATCCGTCTCGATGGCGTTGCGGTAGGGCTCGACCACGTAGTACTTCTTCTCGTTCTCCTTCGTCGAGTGAAAGATGATCACGAACGAGTACGGCTCGTTCACCCAGTAGCGCTCGACCTCGCGGAAGTGGCGCTTCTTCGGCATCGGAACCGCCTTCTCCAGATCGTAGCGGTTCGCGATCGTCGTCATGCCGGCGGCGTCGCTGAAGAACGCGTCCTCGTCGATGTCGTCGGCGATGTCGACGGTGCGCTCGTCGACCACCTCGTCCAGTTCCGGCGCGCGCTTCGCGAGGTGACCGAGCGTCTCCTCGACGCGGTTGGGGTCGAACCCGAGCGCCTCGGCCTTGTCGGCGTCGGTGAACTCCAGCGGGTCGTCCTCCTCGTCCGTCGGTGGGTTTCCCTCGTCGTCGAGGAAGTACTCCTCGCGATAGTCGTCCCACGTGTAGATGTCCTTCCAGACCGGAGTCTCGTCGTAGGCGAGCAGCGGGGAGCGGTCCGCGATGGACTCGCCGAGCGCGCCGGCCGCGCCGACGGTCGCGGACACGTCGCCGGGATCCATCCCGAGCGCGTCGGCGACGACCTCCGTGACGCCCAGCGCCGCCAGATCCTCGGCTGTCGCGGCGCGGACCTCGACCCGGACGGTCTCCTCGCCGTCCTCGTCCTCCTCGACGACTTCCGTCCGGAGGCGCTCGGCGAGTTCGTCGGCCGCGTCCTCGCGACCGTGATCTCGCAGGAAGTCCGGCCACGTGTACTCCCCGACGACGGCCGCATCCCCCGAAGCCGCCGCCGACCCGGATCCGTCGTCGAATCCGGAGCCGGCGGCCGCGTCAGCGTCGTCGGTAGCCATTGGGTTGACTCAATCCGGGCGCCACGTTAAATGCTTGCCCTCCATATCACCAGTGAGAAAGTCCCGTACAGCCGTGAGAGATCCGTCTAATCGGGAGATACGCGACTCTCGTGTTCAGTTTGTAACAGATGCCTCTGTCTCGGAATCAATTCCGCACTCGATCGAGGTTCGTGGTCACGAGTCGTGATGACGAGACGGCGCAGCCGTCTCGAACTGCGACCGAAGGCGGGCGTGACGGGAGCCGCTCGCGCGACGTGCTCCTCGCTTCGCACGTCGCAGATATCGCGCTATACGGGCGTGACGGGAGTCACGCGAGCGAACGCAGTGAGCGAGTGTGACTACGTCGCGGCCGTCGAGTGAACGAAGTGAACGAGACGGGCGTGACGGGATTCGAACCCGCGATCTAGCGGTTAGGAACCGCTCGCCGTATCCGCTTGGCCACACGCCCCGCGGTGGGGAGTGCTCGGCGCGCAGTGAAAAGCGGTCCGGGACGGCGCCTTAGTTCTTCTCGGCGTCGGTCTCGACAGCGGCGTTGTTACCGTCGGCGGTCGAGTCGGTGTCGACGGTCGAGTCGGCGGCGATCTCGTCCTCGTCCTCGCGGTCGCCCTCCTGCATCTCCTGGAGTTCGTCCTCGACCTGCTCGCGGCCCTTCTTGAACTCGCCCATCGCCTGCCCCGTCGAGCGGGCCAGCTTGGGGATCTTGTTCGCCCCGAACAGCAGCACCAACACGAGCAGGATGATGAGCATCTCTGGACCGCCCGGGATGGCGCCGAACAGGGGTAGAGTGGTAGGCATCTCTACTCCCGGCTTACCCGGTGGCAATTATAGGCTTTTTGCTCTTCCGGGGTTCGCATTGTACGACGGCTCACGACGCCGATCACGCAGGGAACGGTCCCAAGTCGGCCCCCGATCGGTCCCGGATCAGTCCCGGATCGCTTCCATTCGCCTTCGCTCGGTCCCGACGTGCCCTCGAGTACGATCAGACTTGCAACCGAATACGTCCGATCCCAACACGCGGCCGGCGCCGCTCGGCGCGGTACGCTGGCCGAGGCCTTTTGCGGTCGCCCCCCGTCCGCTGTGGTATGACCGACGACGCCGGCTCGACGGGAACGACTCGGGACGACCGACAGGACGACGACCCAGACAAGATGAGCGTCAGGCAGTACGACCCCGACGCCGAGCACTCGTTCCCCGACGAGCGCGTGAACGAGGTGTTGCCGGTGATCGAATCCGATCCCGAGATCCAGACGTACCTCCGCGCGCAAAACGTCAACGCCGTCACGCGTAAGGGGTACAACGACCACGGCGCAAAGCACATCGAGATCGTCCGCAACCGGGCACTGCGACTGTACGAACTCCTGAAACGCGGCGGCGTCGAGTTCAACGGCGCGAGCCAACAGGGACTCGACGAGGCCGACGAGCCGGTCATCGTGGCGCTCGCGGCGACGCTTCACGACATCGGCCACGTCGTCCACCGGGACGAACACGCCTACTACTCGATCCCGCTGGCCGCCGACCTGCTGGATCGGCTGCTCCCCCAGTTCGACTACTACGGGACCGGGGAGACCGTCCGCGTGAAAGCGGAGGTGCTTCACGCTATCCTCTGTCACCACACCGAGGAGACGCCGCTCACCCGCGAGGCCGGCGTCATTCGCGTCGCCGACGCGCTCGACATGGAGCGCGGTCGCTCACGTATCCCATACGAGAAGGGCGGCCGGGGCATCAACACCCTCTCGTCGCGGGCGATCAGTAACGTCGAACTCAAGCCCGGCAGCGAGGCGGACGGCCACGACGGCGACGGGATGCCCGTGTTGGTCGAGATCGAGATGGTGAACGCGGCGGGCGTCTATCAGGTCGACAACCTCCTGAAGGAGAAACTGCGCGACTCGCTCATCGAGGACCTCGTGCGGATCGTCGCGATCAACACGAAAAGCGACGACCAGCTCGTCGAGCGGATCGAACTCTAACGCCGTCGAACCGCGTTCGCCGGCTCGCCGGGAGCGCACGGCCCCGTGCGAGAACACCACGTAGTCGACCGGGATGAGGGAATTTAAGCACGCGCTGGGTATTTCGGAACGTAACAGTGGTGCAGTTCGGCAACTCCGTCGCCCTCCTGCGCGACAAGGAGTTCTCGGCGCTGGCGGGTACGGCCTTCGCGCGGAGCCAGGCGTACTCGACGCTGCTCATCGCGCTGGCGCTGTACGCCGAGGACTTCGGAACCACCGGCACGGTCGAGGGACTGTTCGGTACCGCCTTCGCCGTCGTCCAACTGCTCATCGTCCTCCCGCTCGGCCGGAAGGTCGACACGAGCAACGCGAAACACTGGCTCCTGCTCGGACTCGCGATCAACGTCGTCGTCTTCTTCGGGTTCATGCTCGTCGAGAGCGCGACCCACGTCATCCTCGTCCGGGTGCTTCAGGGGGTCGGCGCGTCCGTCCTCTGGATCACCGGCTCGACCGTCGTCGGTCACATCGCGCCGGACAACGAGAACGGGCGGTGGCTGGGGTCGTACAATCAGGTCGCGGCGTTCTCCAGTCTCGCGGGCGACGTGGTCGGCGGCTACCTCCTGTTCGCGGAGGGCTATACGTTCACCTACGTGGTCCTCACTGCGGTCACCATCCTCGCGTTCGTCCTCGTGTTCCTCAACCTCCGGGACGACCCCGGCGGCGGCACCGAGAACGACGCCGGCGGCGGCGTCGCGACGCTGAAGGCGCTGCTGGATCTCCCGATGATCCGCGCGCTCGTCGTCTTCCGGCTCGCCTTCTCGGTCGGCAAGATGGCCGTCATCATCTTTCTCCCCATCCTCGCGCGCACCGAGTTCGGCACGACCGCCTTCGCGATCGGCTGGATCCTCGCGGGCGGGAAGCTCACGAAGTCGATCACGCAGGGGTACGTCGGCGACCTCTCGGACCGCGTCGGCAACAAGGAGTACTTCGTCGTCGCCGGCGCGTTCCTGTACGGCCTCGGCACCGCGCTCATCCCCCTGAGCTACTACTTCGAGGGGGCGATCGACCCGGTTCGGTTCGTCGCGTTCGGGGGCCAGCAGGTGCTCGGCGGCGCGTTCTTCAGCCTCTTCGGGGCGTACATGGTGCTCGGCATCGCCGACTCCATCCGCCTGCCCGCGTCGATGTCGCTGTTCGTCGAGGAGGGCGAGCGCTACGACTCGGTCGCCTCCGCGATGAGCCTCCGGTCGATCTCGTGGAAGGTCGGACAGGTCGCCGGGCCGGTCGGCATCGGCGCCATCAAGCAGTACGTATCGACGAGCGCCGCGTTCTACACAGCCGCGGGGTTCATCGTCGTCGCCTCCGGCGTCTTCTGGGTCGTGTTCCGGCGCGCGTCGGCGCGAGAGGCCGCGCTCGCTGACGTGGACCCGGACCCCGACGTGGCCGACGACTGACGACGCCCGCCGGAACACGACTCGATCCGACCGGGGCCGGACGGTCCGCAACAGCGGCTATTTACGCCCGGGACGACCCGCGTGTGTGGGAACGTTCGACACGCGGTGTCCGAACTGCGGGAGCCGCCTGCTTGTTGTGAAGCTCCGAGTCGGGATGGCGTTCGCCGGCCGACCCGCCGACGACCTGTATCGATGCTATCGCTGCTTCGAGGAGTTCACGCCCGAGTCGGACGCCGAACCGGTCGGATAACAGGGGGAGTGCGCCGGCGGGGATTTGAACCCCGGTCGTTGGCTTGGAAGGCCAAAGTCATACCAGCTAGACCACCGGCGCACATCGCTCGCTTCGCTCGCTCGTGCGCCGTACCTCGCAAACCCGACGGGTTTGCTCACCACCGGCGCGCGGGAGCTACCTCTCCCTTTCCGGTCCATGAATAAGGGGTTTACCGTTTCCGTCGGCGCGGGCCGGCGCGAGGCGCGGCGGATCAGTCGTCCGCCGTGGCCTCGTCGCTCGCCGCGTCAGCACCGCCCTCGCGCGGTCCCGCGGCGTGTCCCTCGTGGGCGACGGCGGTCGCCATGAGTTCGGGGGAGATGGCGGGCACCTCGGACTCGTCGACGGGGCCCAGTTCGGCGATCTCGTCGGCCGAGCGCGGGAACGCGCGCATGTCCATGTGGATCGCGATGCCGCACTTGGCGCCCTCGCCCATCGCGACCGGGATCTGGTTGTGGCCGGGAGTCAGGTCGCCGACGGCGTACACGCCCTCGACGGAGGTTCGGCCGTGGTCGTCGACGGCGACCTCGCCGGAGTCCTCGCGATCCAGCCCGAGCCCGTCCGCCAGCTCCGCGTGGTAGTCCGAACCGTACATCGGGAACCCGCCCTTGTACTCGCGGACGGTCCCGTCCGCGAACTCGAAGCTCTCCAGCCAGCCGTCGTCGTCCTTGTTCATCCCCGCGATCTCCTCGCGGATCACGTCGACCGGGTGGTTCTCCAGCAGCTCCGCGGTGTCCTCGGACCATTCGGGCTCTGCGCCGCGCAGGAGGACGTCCACCTCGTCGGTGAAGTTGAGCATGATCATCGCGACGTACGCGGCGGAGTCGCCCGTCCCCATCACGTACACCGACTCGTCGACGAACATGTAGGCGTCACAGTGAAGGCAGTAGTGCAGGCCCATCCCGGTTCGGGGAAGCGGCGGGTCGGGCCGCTCGTCGGAGAAGCCGGTCGCGAGCACGACGCGCCGCGTCGTCAGCGCCTCGTCGCCGGTGTCGACGCGGAACCCGGCGGCGCTCTCGTCGTCGCCGTCGTCGCCGTTGCCCCCATCGAGCGCCTCGACGTCCTCCACGAAGCCGCGGCGGTACTCCCCGCCGTAGCTTTGCACCTGCTCCTGTGCGGTCTGGAGGAACTCGTTGCCCGAGGTCTCCTCGGTGACGCCGATGACGTTGTGCGTGTCGCGCATCATCGCCGCGCGGCCGCCGCCGCGGTTCACGACGAGCGTATCGAGGCCGAGCCGAGTCGCGTACAGCGCGCTCGTCAGTCCCGCCGGGCCGCCGCCGACAACCGTCACGTCGTAGTCGAACTCGTCGTCCGTGGTCATCTATTCCGATGTTGGGCCGGCCCCCGTATAAAAACGCGTCCGGTCGTGCGGCCGGCGTATCCACCCGGGAAGCGTTCACATACCGCTGCTCGCGTGCCGAGTTCACCGACGGCCGGGTCACTCGGACCCGACGACCGCATAGCAGTTGCCGCTGGAGACGACCGAGTCGACGATCCGGAGGTCGCTCGCGGCCAGATCGGCGTCGAACTCCCGCGGCGCGTAGATGTGATAGAACCGCGGCACCGTCTCCCCGTCGGGAAGGGTCCAGTCGACCGTCGTGTCGAACCCGGCCTCGGCGTCCGCGTCGGCGTCGAAGCGGTCGTGCGCGGTGCTCCACGCGCTCACCAGCGCCCGTCCGTCGGGTGCGAGCGCTCTGGCGAGCTCTGTCAGCGAGGCGACGCGTCGCTCGCGCGAGCGGAGGTGGTGAAGCGCGGCGACGTACACCGCCAGATCGACGCGGTCGTCGCTGACGGGGAGCGCGGCGGCGTCACCGCGGACGAACGAGAGGCCCGAGTCGTACCCACGCTCGCGGGCTCGTGCTCGTGCTTCGAGCAACAGTCCCCGGCTCACGTCCACGCCGACGACGTCCTCGACCCGATCGCGGAGCGGCTCGCAGTGACGACCGTTCCCGCAGCCAACGTCGATTCCGACCTCCCCGGAACGCCCGTCGAGGAAGGACTCCACCTCCGGCCAGGCGTGCTCGCGCGTCTTCGAGAAGTGGCCGGCGATGCGGTCGTACGTCGACGCGGTCGGCCGCGCCGTCGAGTCCGCATCGTCCGGCGTCATCCGACGATCACGAACGTGAGGTACGCGAGCAGGAGCATAATGGTCGCGTGTTTCACGCCGTCGCTGACGCTCCCCTCGCCCAACTGTCCGGCGATGAGCCCCGACGCGATCCCTTGGATCGCCGCGGCGTGATAGAACAACAGGACGTAGCTGTCCGTTTCGACGCCGCCGATCCCCTCGAACACGCCGGTCGAGACGCCGGCGACGCCGCCGGGCGACGACAGCTGCGCCCCTTCGACGGCGGGGATGAACGCGACCGTCAGCGCCGCGATGATCCCGAGGAACACCGCAAAGGAGATGTAGATCACGAGCAGGTACGTCACCATGACCTGTTGGCGCTCCCTGCGGAGCCGCCGGGTCGAGCGTGCCTCGTCGGCCGCGATCGCGAGCACCGGAGCCACGTCGCCGCTCGCCTCGACGGCGTTCGTGACGAGCGCGACCGCTCGCGACACCATCGGCGAGCGGATCCGCTTGCGGAGCCGATCGAGCGCCGTCGTGACGGTCGCCCCCCACTCCACGTCCCGCCAGGTCCGCGCGATCTCCGGTGTGAGTTCGTCGAGGTCGGAGTTGGTGAGCCGACGCAGGCTCTCGATGATACTCATGCCGGCCTCATTGATGCTCGCCATCCGATCGAGGAAGTCGGGAACCGCACGTTCGATCGCCCGTATCCGCCGTTTCTCTATCTCGTAGGCGAGGCCGTAGGCGGCGAGCACCACCAGCGTCGCTTCGATAACCGGGGAATCGACGGCCCGGACGAACGGGAGCGGCTGGAGCGGAGGCGCCGGCGTCCGCATCCATACCCACCACAATCCGGCCGGAACGGTGACGACCGCGGTCAGCGCGGGCCGCCGGAGGAGGAGTTCCGCGGGACGGTTCGCGGCGTCGAGCACCGCTTCGATCCGGTCGTACGCGGCCAGCCGTTCCCTGCTCGCGCCCCACCGATCGGTCCCCGCGGCTGCGCCGTCGGGCCCCGCCGCGCCGCCGTCCGCTCTGGCGTCTGCGGCACCACTGTCTCCAGCGACGCTCGACGCCGTCACCGCGAGAACGCGTGCGTCTCCCACCGACTGCATCGACACGAGTGCGTCGCTCGTCGACCGGGTGATCGAGTCGATATAGACGACGAACCCGAAGCTCGCGAGCGGGATCGCGAGGTAGACCACCGCGCGCAACACCGGAAGCGTGTCCGAGAGAACGATCCCGATGACGACGAGGATCGTGATGAAGAACAGCGGCCCCGCGACGAGCACCGTCACGTACGCCTCCGCGAACGTCGAGACGAGTTCGAGGTACTGCTCTTGCTGAGACTCGGCCTCCTCTTGGTACCGCTCGTACTGATCGTGCAGGAACGCCGAGATCTCCCGGCCGCTCCCGAGCACGGACGCAAGGTTTTCCCCGAACTCGGCCATGTTCTGCGAGGGCGTGCGTTCGGCCATGCGTTCGAGCGCGGTTATCACGTCCGTTCCGAACGTATCCATGTCGCGAACGGCGACGCCCAGCTCGCGGGCGGCCTCGCCGTACACGTCCTCGTTGTGCGACAACGTCTCCAACACCGCAGGCAGCGCCATCCCCGAGCGCGACAGCGCGTACACGAACGCGACCGTCCGTGGGAGCGTCGCTTCGATCCGCGTCGCCCTGGCGTAGGCGCGCTGATCGAGGATCTGCCACCGGAAGAGGTACACGCCAACGGCCGACCCGATGCCCACCGTCGCGGAAGAGACGAGCAACAGCGGGAACAGCTCGGAGACGCCGAGCTCGCCGATTCGCGTGAGATCCGCCAGGAACTCCAGTGGAGCGGGCAACGCCGCCCGAACCGCTTCCCCGCCGATCCGGAGCAGCGCCAGTGCCCCCGCGGCAACGTACACGCCGAGGACGCTCCCCGAGACGCCGGCGACAGTAGCGTACAACAGTGTCTTCGACGCGTATAATCGGTGGGTGACGCCGACGTGTGCCGCGTGTAGTCGGTCACGTTGGCGGCTCGCGCGAGGTCGGTCCTTGACCACGTAGTCGCCGAAGGCGTGGACGGCAACTCGGGTGACGGCGAGGTCGGCCTCCCGACTCACCGTCCCGGCGAGGACCGGCGCCAACAGGAGAAGCGCGCCGACCAACGGGAGGAACGACAGCACCACCTATCAGCCCTCGCCGCCGAGGTCCGGATCCTCGGGGTCCGGATCCTCGGGGCCATGGTCGTCCGATGGCGTCCCGTCGGGGACGCTCGCGTCGACTGTCGCCTCGTCGTACGCCGTCTCGTCCTCCGCGTCGCGTTCGGCGGACGCTATCCGGTCCATCACGCGATCGGAGTCGGCATAGTACTCGTTGACGAGCGCGGTGAAGCGTCGATAGTCGGTTACTCCGTGGTCTTGGAGGTGTGCGAGGAACCGTCGCCGATCGCGAAGCTCCGACAGCAGCTCCGCCCGGCTCCAGCCTCGATCGGACTGGATCTCATCGAGCAGCGCCGAGTCCCGGCTGGCGAAGGTGTCCGTTCCGGCGTCCCATTCGTACACCGAGGAGTAGTCCAGTTCCCCGGTCCGCTGGTCGATCCCGCCGATCTCCCCGACGGTCTTCACGCGCCGCACGCGTCCGCCGTCGAAGCGGGCGAGCGTCTGGACCGACAGCAGGTCCAGCGACCGAACCATCGCCCGCGGGACGTTGATCGGCTCGTTCTCCAGGCGGTTGATCACCGTCTCGATGGAGTCGGCGTGCATCGTCGAGAACGTGGTGTGGCCCGTGTTCATCGCCTGAAACAGGGTGAGCGCCTCCTCCCCGCGAACCTCGCCGACGATGATGTACTCCGGGCGATGCCGGAGCGCGGAGCGCAGGAGGTCGTACATGTCGATGTCCTCGCCATCGCCCATCTGCTCGCGGGTCACCGACGAGAGCCAGTTGTCGTGATACAGCGACAGCTCGCGGGTGTCCTCGATGGTGAGCACCTTCGAGCGCGGCGGGATGAACATCGACACCGCGTTCATCGAGGTGGTCTTCCCGGACGCGGTGCCGCCCGCGAAGATGAGGCTCTTGTTGTGCTCGATGCACAGCCAGAAGTACGCCATCTGCTCGATCGAGAAGGTCCCGTACTCGATCAGGTCGATCGGCGTGAGCGGCTCCTCCGCGTACTGGCGGATGGTGAACGCCGAGCCGCGGGGCGTGACCTCCTCGCCGAGCGCGAGTTCGGCGCGCGACCCGTCCGGCAGCGTCGTGCCGACCACCGGGTCGCCGACGGAGATGTGCTGGCCGGACCGCTGAGCCAGCCTGATCACGAAGTTGTCCAGTTCGTCCGGCCCGAACACGACGTTCGTCTCGATGTCGGTGTACGTGTCGTGATAGACGAAGATCGGGAGGTCGTAGCCGTCACAGGAGATGTCCTCGATGTGGCGGTCCGACAGCAGGGCGTCGATCTTCCCGTATCCCCTGAAATCGCGTCGCAGGTAGTACAGCAGACTGTGAAACGTCCGCATCGACGCGTCGACGCCGTACTGTTCGAGCAGCGCCGTCAGCTCGTCGCGAAGTCGGTCGTCGTCCGCCTCCCCGGGGTCGTCGCGGTACAACAGCGGGTCGCGAATGTCGTCGACGATGCGCTGAAGCAGGTCGAACTCGAAGTCGTCGAGTTCGGGCTCGACGACGTGGTAGACGTGGTTGTCCGACTCCGTATCGTAGGTGATGACGACGTACGCGTACGGGGCGTTCACCCAATAGCGCTCGATCTCGTCGTGGTCGGCGGGGGGGTCGAACGGCGCCAGCGGCCCGTCTTCGCCGGGAAGAAACGGCCGGACCTCGAGGTCGGCGCCGCGGAGCACCTCGAGCGTTCGCGCGAGGTGTCGCCTGAGCGTCGACAGGGAGCGGTCGTCGGCCGTCGTATCTGCGGCGTCCCCCGACATCGGTTACTGCAGGCCGTAGGGAAGTCCGACACTTAAGTTCACCACCAGCGTCACGGTGGCGTGACCGCGCCGGGCCGCCACAGCGGCTCATTCCCGGCGACGCGCCCGCCCGGTGGGACGACGAGCGCTCAGCTCACCCGCTCCGCACGCAGAAGCACGCCGCCGAGCACGAGTTGGAGGACGGCGCCGACCGGCAGCGACACGCCCGGGAACCCGCCGCCGACGCCGAAGTCGACCCCGAAGAAGCGCTCGGGGAACAGCGCCGAAGCGACGAGGAACGACAGCGCCGAGACGACGAGCAGGCCGCCAAGCAGGTCGACCGGGTCGGCGGCCCATGACTCCGCACGCTCCTCCTCGCGGTAGTAGTACACGGAGACGCCGAGCGCGACGAGGTACACGCCGGCGCCGACGAGCCAGGCGGCGTACGCTATCTGGACGGAGGTTCCCGACTGCAGCAGGTACGCCGAGACGGACGATGAGACGCTCGTCGCGCGAACGAACGGGAGGCCGAACGCGTAGCGTATCTGAAACAGGGGGAAGCGGACGAACAGCACCGATCCCCCGGAGACGGCCCCGTAGAACACGTTCCAGGGAAGCAGTGCCGCGACCCACGTGGACAGGACGGCGAGTTCACCCGCGTACTCCGACCGGACCCAAACCATGTTCTCCGGAGCACGGCGTGTCGGGATAAATCGATTGGACCGACGAGTGCGGGTGTCTGCCGGTCCGTCGCCGCCGGGGGCGTTACGTACTTACACACAGATCCCCTACGGTCGTACACGGAATGAGGCGCGACTACTTCGAGTTGACTGTGGAGCACATCGACTGGGTCGAAACCGACGCGGATCCCGCCAAGCCGCACGTGTACATCGAGTTTCACGGCGCAGCGGACCTCCTCCGGGAGCGCCTCACCGGGACCGACGACGAACTGCTCGACGCGGAAGAGACCGACGTGGCGTTCCGTCTGCAGTCCGACCACGAGCGCGATCCGGAAGCGACCGGCGTCGTCGGCGTGACGAACCGCCACACGGGCGATTTCGTCCTCGAGCTCAACGAGTCCGCCGACGACGTGCTCCGATTCATTCGCGCGGCCCGCGAGTACGGCCGCGCCAGCGACGGCGACGGTCGCTACCGCGTCGAGATCGAGGTCGACGGCGAGCCGCTGGTCGCCTACGAGAAGGAGACGTTCCTCGTGTACGACGCCGAGGGGAACCTGCTTCGCCACGAGAGCCTGATCCCCTCCGGCGTCGAGCTGTAGCGGGTCGTCGACAGTGGGGACATCGCCGCCGTCCGCGTTCGGTCCGTCCTTCCCCCCGTCCGTTCGCGAGCCACGCGACCGGGACCGAAACCGGTTTGCCCCGCTCGCGTCCTACAGGGTGCCGTGAAGAACGTCACCGATCGCGTATCGAACCCGTTCGGACTGTCTCCCGACTGCGATCGGTTCGTCCCCGGATACGGCGACGCGAACGCCGACTTCCACGTCATCGGGGACCATCCGGGCGTTCACGGCGGACTCCGAACCGGCGTCCCGTTCACCGGCTCGGCCGCCGGCGAGCGCTTCCTCGATGCGCTGGTCCGCGCGGGCCTGCTGGAGACGGCCGGCGACGAGCCGGCGGTCGACTCGACGTACCTCTCGTATCTCCACATGTGCGAGGCGACGGGCGACCGCCTCGGCCCTGACGGAACGCCGACGCGGGCATCGTACGACGACATGGAGCGGTTCTTCGACGCGGAGGTGCGCGCCATCGCTGCTCACGTGCTGCTCCCGGTGGGCGAGCGCGCGACCCGACACGTGTTGGAGCAGTACACCGCGCAGGCGCACAAGACCTCCATCCGGATGGACGACCTCCACGGGCGCGAGATCCGCGGCTCCGGCTGGCTCGTCCTCCCGATCAAGGACCCCGCGGAGTGGACCGAAACCAGAGACCCGACCGACGGCGGCGACGCCGCCGGCTCCCCGGACGGGGACCGACTGGTCGACGCGCTCGCGACGCTTCGCGCCACTGACTACCGCCGCGAGTCGGACCTCGGGCGGTTCATCGCCGGCTCGGACCCGTACCTCGTTCGGTGAACGCCGCGTCGGCGGTTCTTCATCGCTCGCCGGGGCGACCGCGGAACGCGCACCTCGTCACTCCGACCCGGTTCGCTACTCCGGCGGGTCGGCGGCCGGGAACTCCACCGTGACCGCCGTCCCCGTCTCGTCCACGTCGAAGGAGACCCGTCCGCCCGACGCCTCCGTGATCCAGACGACGAGCCACAGTCCCAAGCCCGACGAGTGGGTAACTGCCGTCTCGGTTTCGGTCTGGAACGTTTCCAGTTCCTGACTGGGGATCCCCGGGCCGTCGTCCGCGACCGTCACGGCGACGAACCCCGCTGACTCCGTGACCGTGATCTCGACGATCGGTCGCTCGCGGTGGCTGTGTTCGATCGCGTTCTCGAGGAGGTTGTCGAACACGGTGTCGATCAGCCCGGTGGCGGTTACCCACGCGGAGTCCGGGGCCTCGAAGGAGATCTGGGGGTCCGTGGTCGAGTACTCCATCGCTAACCCGTCGATACGCGCGCGAACCAGTCCGACGACGTCGAGGCGTGTTCGCGCCGAGCCGTCCGCGTCCAGGGTCGCCTCGACGTGCCGAACGGTCTCGGCGCGGTCGAGCATCGTCTCCGCGGCGCCGGTGACCCGGTCGATCGGCGTCGGATCGCCGTCCTCGCCCTGGGGAACGCTGCCGTCCGATCGGGTCGAGAGTCGGTCCTCGATCAGCTCGGTGTACCCCAAGACGACGTTCATTTCGTTTCGGAGGTCGTGCCGAAGCAGGCGGTTCAGTACACTGACTCTCCGCCGGAGCCGGTTGCTCTCGGTCACGTCCCGGAGCGTGAGCAGCCGACCCTCGATCCCGTGCCGGTCGAACGGAACGACGCGAGGTTCGTACTGGCGCTTCCCGTCCGCCGTCATTCTGGTGATCTGCCCCGCCCTGTCCGCGTCCCGGTTCACGGCCGAATCGCCGTCGGTCGTGACTGATCCGGCGTGGTCCGCGGCCGGGCCCTCGTCGGCGAATGCTCCGTCGAGTACGGACGTGACATCCGAGCCCAACGCCGCGACCGGCTCGCCGACGACCGCCCCGCGATCGACACCCAGTGCGTCGGCCGCGGCCCGGTTGCAGTCGGCGACGATCCCGTCGTCGTCGACGACGATCATGCCTTCGACCGCGCTGTCGATCGCGACCTCACGCCCGACCGACCGCGTAGTCGACTGCGGTTCCACGGACCCGTCATTACGGAGGCGATCAGCGGTAGCCGACGCCCACGTGCGAACGGACGCCAGGGCCGCGGCGATGACGGCACGCACGCGATCGCGAACTGACCGCACGGTCACCGACTTCCCCGCGGCTCGTCGGTCCAGACGGATCGGCGTGATGGGACGCGACGGCAATACACCTGCAGTACGGAGGTCACTCGTGAAATATAATGTGTTCGAACTGATTAAAATTGGTGTCGCGACGAACGTGGCTCGTGGCCTGGGCTCCACGTCCCGAGTCGGAAGGATTCTTGCCGTCCGGGGAGCATCGCTCGGTATGCAGCGGATCCGGCTCACGAACACCGTTTTCGAGGGACTCAACAACGTCTACGTGCTCGACGGCACCGCCGGGGGCGGCGACTCCAACGAACTCGTCCTCGTCGACGCCGGCGTCGCGCTCCCCGACGTGCGCGAACAGTTGTCGTCCGGGCTCGCGGATCTCGGCCACGACCTCGCGGACGTCGACCGGGTCCTCCTCACTCACTGGCACGCCGACCACGCCGGGCTCGCGGGCGCAATCCAGGCCGAGTCCGGTGCGACGATCCACGTCCACGAGGCCGACGCCCCCCTCGTCGCGGGCGACGAGGAGGGCCTGCTCGAGGAACAGCGGCTCCAGCGCGAGAAGTTCCGGGAGTGGGGAATGCCCGAGGAGACCCGCGTCGAACTCGTCGAGTTCCTCGAGGATCACGGCGACCTCGGCGGCGAGCCGTGCGACGTTGAGTCGTTCGTCGACGGCGACGCCTTCCAGGTGAACGGTCGGACGCTCGAGGCGGTCCACCTCCCCGGCCACGCGGCGGGGCTCACCGCCTTCCACGACGCCGCCGGCGACGAGGCGTTCGTCGGCGACGCCGTCCTCCCGAAGTACACGCCGAACGTCGGCGGCGCCGACGTCCGCGTCGAGGACCCCCTCGGACGCTACGTCGAGAGTCTGCTGGCCCTGATCGACCTCGACCCCGGAACCGCGTGGCCCGGCCATCGCGACCGTATCGACGACCCGGCGGGGCGCGCGGCGACGATCCTCCGGCACCACGTCGATCGAACGGGGAACGTCGTCGACGCGCTCGCGGAGCTCGGTCCGTCGACGCCGTGGGAGGTCAGCGCCGCGCTGTTCGGCGATCTCCACGGGATCCACGTGCTCCACGGCCCGGGCGAGGCGTACGCCCACCTCGACCACCTCGCGGGCGCCGGCGTCGTCGAGCGCGACGGGACCCGCTACGCGCTCGTCGACGCCGACCCCGACGTGGCGTCGCTGTTTCCCGACTCCGGGATCGACCGCGTTGTCGAGTGGGCCGGCGAGTAACCAGCCGGGTCGCGGGCGCCGGCCGTGATGACCCGACCCGAACCGCTGGCGACGCGCGAATCCGCGGAACACAAGCTTGAAACGCGCCTGCGGCGAACGTTTCGCCAATGGAACTTCGCGTCATCGACAAGACGGACGAGGAACTCCGCATCGAGATCGCGGGCGAGGACCACACGTTCATGAACGTTCTCAAGGGACAACTGCTCAACACCGACGGCGTCGCCGCCGCGACGTACGACATGAACCCCGAGCAGTCCGGGGGCCAGACCGAGCCGATCCTCTCGATCAAGACGGAGGACGGACTCGACCCCCTCGACGCGCTCGAACAGGCTGCGACGGGCATCTCGGACAGTCTCGGTGACCTCTACGACCGGATCGAGGCCGCCTTCGACGACGCCGCGGCCGCCGAAGCCTGAAGCGGCGCGCGCCCGCTAAGCCCGTGGAGTACCCGTTTTCTCACACCGTTCTCCCGGTCGCTACTCGTCGGGCAGCGTCTCGCCCGCCGGGATCTCCACGTCGAGCCAGTTGTCCATCGGGACGAGCGGGCACTCGTAGGCCTCGCTGTACGCGCAGTAGGGGTTGTACGCCTCGTTGAAGTCCAGCACCCAGTCGCCGTCGTCGGTCCGGTCGTCCGGGTCCTCCAGATCGAGGTACCGCCCGGCGGGATAGGTCCACTCGCCGTTCGTCTCGTCGCGGAACGGCACCCACAGGCGGTATTCGTCTCCGGGCGAGCGGTACGCCTGGATCGTCACGTCCTCGCCGTCGACGGATGTTCGGAACTCGCCGACGTTGTCGTACTCCCGGACGCCGTCCTGGGTCGTCTCGACGGTGATGCGTTCGGGGTCGTCGTGCTCGTGCAACGCGGCCTCGATGCGGTAGGCCGTGTCCGGGTCGAAGTAGTTCAACCCGGAGAACTCCGCTCGGTCGGACTGCGGGATCGGCGAGCCCGGGTGCTCGGCGAAGAACTCGTCCTTCTTGCGGCGCTCCTCGCGAACAAGCTCGGCGTAGGATTCGGGGTCGATGTCGGTGTCGCCGTCGGTGCTCATACCCCACCTTCGCCGGCCCGCGTGTTCAACGTTCAGCGGTCGTGTCTGGTACGTACAAGTGCGCTGACCGTTCGGTCCGATCGCGGTCGACCGCCGGCTTCAGAGCCGGACGGGGACGTCGTGCTCGTCGAGGTAGCGCTTCACCTCGTCGATGCCGTACTCGTCGAAGTGGAAGATGCTGGCCGCCAGCGCGGCGTCGGCGTTCGCCTCGACGAACACCTCTCGCATGTGTTCGGGACCGCCGGCGCCGGAGGAGGCGATCACGGGCGTCGAGACGGCGTCGCACACCGCTCTCGTGAGCGGGACGTCGTAGCCGTCCTTCGTGCCGTCGGCGTCGATGGAGTTGACGAACAGTTCCCCCGCGCCGCGTTCCTCGGCCTCCGTCGCCCAGGTGACCACGTCGAGGCCGGTTCCTTCCCGGCCGCCCTTGACCGTGCACTCGAACCAGCACTCCCCGGTCGTGCCGTCCTCGCGCTCGACCTCGACGTAGTGGTCGCCCTCGTCGTCGAACCGCCGCCGTGCGTCGACCGAAATGACGATGCACTGACTGCCGAAGGCGTCGGCGCCCTCGGTGATCAACTCGGGGTTCTCGATCGCGCCGGAGTTGATCGACACCTTGTCCGCGCCCGCCCGAAGCGTCTCCTTGATGTCGGCCTTCGTGCGGATGCCGCCGCCGACCGTCAGCGGGATGAAACACTCGTCGGCGACCGCAGAGACCGTGTCGAGCATCGTCTCGCGGCCCTCCGCGGAGGCGGTGATGTCGAGGAAGACGAACTCGTCGGCGCCGGCCTCGTTGTACTTCTTCGCCATCTCGACGGGGTCGCCGGAGTACTCCAGGTTCTCGAAGTTGACGCCGGTGTAGACGGCGGCGTCCCCGTCGTCGTCGATATCGACGTCGATGCACGGGATGATCCGCTTCGTGAGGGTCATACGTTCGATAGCCCCGAACCGGGTTTCATCGTTTCGCCTGTCCGCGCGGGCGTCGCCACACCGGTCGCGTTCACGGCGGCGCTGTCCATCGCCCGCCGAATCGCCGTGCCCTTCGCTCTCCTGCTCACCGCTTCCAGCCGGCGACGGTGTTCCCGCCGTACAGCAACGCGCGGATGCGACTCACAACCGAGTGCAGCAGAACGAACAGGACGAACACGTATCCGAGACCGACCACTGCCTGCGCCATCGGCTCGAGCGTTCCTTCGACGGCCGGGTAGACGTACCTGAAGTAGCCGTACACGCCTCCCACGACGCCTGTGAGTCCGATCGCGGCGACGCTCGCGGCGTAGCAGGCGAACACCGCCCACCACACGGCCTCGGCGACGTACTCGTTCCGCTGTGCCGATCGCTGAACGTGTCGGAGGAGCGCCGCACGGCTTCGGGGGACCATGAACTTGCGTGCAGGGGTCCGGAGCAAAACTCTGGCGGCCGTGTGGCGGCTCCGTCCCGCCGACGCGGACCACGACCGATTAAGTAGCAGCGCGACGCTCTTGGGACACGAACCATGGCCGACCACCACGAACACGACCACTTCAAGGAGTTCGACTACGAGCGCGTCACCTCCCCGATGCAGGAGATCACGAGCGGGCAGGCGGTCACCGGCGCGGTCATCGCGCTCGTCGGCGTCCTCGTCGCCTTCGGACTGCCGCTTCTGCTGGTCTGATCGCGGGTCACCCCGTCCCGTTCACGCGGACGGTGACCGCGCCATCGCCTCCGGACGCCGTCGCGCGCGTCACGAACCGCTCGTCACCGAGCAGGAGCACGACCGTCTCGGGCGCGGGGCGCACGAGTCGCACCGTCGACGCGTTCGCCGGTCGGGCCTCGCGCCACGTCTCGAACGCCGCCGCGAACGCCGTCGCGTTGGCGTCGTCGTCGAACCGGATCGCCCACGCGTAGCCGGTTCGCGTTGACCCCTCCCCCGCTCCCTCCTCGTCGCCGTCGGTCGCGACGAATCGCCGTCGCACGTCGTTCCCCCAGCCGTGTGCGGCGTCGCCTGCCGTCGCCTCGTCGACCCCCGTTTCGAGCGTCACTCGGACGAACAGTTCACCGTACGTGTCCGTCGCCTCCGCATCGCTCGTCCAGCCGTCCCCCGACGCGTCGCGGACGGTCAGGGGAGCAACCGGTTCGCTCCCCGGCGGCCGGTCGTGGAGCAACTCTTCGGCGGTGCGCGGGGGGTCGTCGTACACCCTCCGAACCTCGCCGGGACCGGACACCCGCGCGTCGACGTATCGCGCTCCGGCGAGGTACGGCGCGACGCCGAGCCGCTCGGCGGGCGACCCGTTGGCCGTCCGCGTCCGCAGCGACTCGGGCGGCGACGGAGCCTCCGACGCGTGTCGGCGGACGTACGCTCCCTCCACGTACGTCGCCGACCCCTCGACGATCGCCGCCTGCAGCAGGCGCTCGGCGGTCGACCCCGGCGGCGTCGCCGCGGTCCCGGCGATCCGCTCGAACGCGCCGGTCCGGTACTGAACGACGTGGACCGACTCGTGAGCCAGCGTCGACTCCGCGTCCGCCTCGTCCGCGAGGACCGCCTCGTTGACGACGACCGTCTCGGGCGTCGCGACGTACGCCGCCGCGGTGAGCGCGCGCTCGCGACCCTCGCTCACGCGGAAGCCGAGCAGCCGGTAGAACTCGGAGTACTCGGCCCCACCCAACTCCATCGACTCGGTCGGCTCGATCCGGACGACGGAGGGTGGCTCAGCCGCCGGTCGATCCATCGCCACCGCGACGCGGGCGAACACCAAGCCGTATTCGACCGGTAGCGACCCGCCGGCCACGCGAACCTCGTACTCCTCGGCGAGCGCTCGGGGCGACGCGGGAGGGTCCTCCGATGAGGTCGTCTCCGACCCGTCCGTGCGTGGCGACGGCCGCGTCGACTGGACCGAACCCGTCGTCGACGCCGTCGTCGATGCCGTCGCCGACGCCGCAGGATCGCTCCCGGTCGCCGCCGGCGACGAGCCGTCGGGAGCCGCACAGCCGGCGACAACCAGCATGAGGACGAGGAGGAGCGGTCGGAGGGACACGGTTTACTGTCAACGGAGCAACGAAAAAGCGTTCGTTCGATTCCCACGGTTTCATACCCCTGGAACGGCCGACTCCGCGACTGAACCGGTCGACCTCGCGAACCCGACCGTCAGTCCAACTCGTGCTCGATGACCGCCCGGCGGTCCCGGATCGACGCGGCGTCGTACCGGAGTTCGGTATCGCCGACGGTCAACGAGAGCGTTCCGTCGGCGGTCGCCTCGCCGATCTCCTCGACCGGCGCGACGTCCGCGAACGCGTCGCGAACTGCGTCGGGATCGGTCGTCTCGATCACCGCGCGGCCGGGGGTCTCGTCGAACAGCGCGAGCGCGTCGTCGAGCGCGACGTTCGCGCCCGCCTCGCCGGTCACCATCTCGGCGAGCGCGACCGCGAGGCCGCCGTGGCTCACGTCGTGGACCGCGAGCGTGCCGTCGCGGTCGGCGACGGCCGCGAGCGTCTCCACGACCGCCGGTGCGTTCTCCGGCAGCGCGGGGAAGCGGTCGCTTCCGCCCGCCTGCGCGAGGTACTCGGATCCGCCCAGCGCGCCGCCGGCCTCACCGACTGCGAGCACCGTCCCTTCGCCGTCGAACGCCGCCGGCGGCGCCGAGAATCCGGCCCTCGTCCCGATGACCGCCAACGTGGGCGTCGGCGGGATCGGACCGGCGACGGAGTCGTTGTACAGCGAGACGTTGCCGCCGACGACCGGAACCGAGAGGTCCGCGCACATGTCCGCGAGCCCGTCGACGGCGGCGGCGAAGCCGCCGTACACGTCCGGCTTCTCTGGATTCCCGCCGTTGAGACAGTCGACCGCCGCGAGCGGTGTCGCCCCCTTCGCCGCGAGGTTCGTGGCGTTCTCCAGCGCGACCGCGCGTGCGCCCTCGTACGGCGCCGCCTCGGTCCATCGGGGCTCGGATCCCGAGGACAGCGCCAAGCCGAGCGGTTCGCCCGCATCGGTCTCCGCCTCGCGGATCGCCATCACGGCGGCGTCGTCGCCGGGGAGCACCGAGGTACGGACGCCGACCTCGTGGTCGTACTGCCGGTACACCCAGCGCTTGCTCGCGGTGTTCGGGTGGCCGACGACGGCCTCGAACGCCTCGGCGAGCGCGTCGGCGTCGACGGTTCCGCGCGCCCCGTCGTCCTCACCGCCGTCACCGTCGCCGGGATCGACGAGCGCCGGAAGGTCACGCTCGGGCTGACTCGGCTCCTCGCGGGGCAGATCGTTCATCGGCGCGCCGTCGGCGAGATACTCGGCGGGGGCGTCGACGACCGTCTCGCCCTCGAACGTGCACACGTAGTTGCCGTCGGTCACCTCGCCGATGACCGAGCAGCCGAGATCGAAGCGGTCGGCCAACTCGGCGACGCGGTCGGCGTCCTCGGGCAGGACCTCGTACACCATGCGCTCCTGGCTCTCCGCGAGGAGGATCTCCATGGCGTTCATGTTCGGCTCCCGCTGGTGGACGCGGTCGAGCGCGATCTCGGCGCCGAGGCCGCCCTTGGCGACCAACTCGGAGGACGCCCCGCCGAGACCGGCCGCCCCCAGATCGCGTGCGGCCACGAGCAGGCCCTCGTCGACGAGCGCCTCGTTGCATTCGACGAGGCGCTTCTCGGCGTAGGGATCGCCCACCTGCACCGCGGGGCGGTCCTCGGTCTCCGCGTCCTCCGCGAGGTCCTCGCTGGCGAAGGAGGCGCCGCCGAGGCCGTCCCGGCCGGTCGCGTTGCCGACGAGCACGAGCTTGTTGCCGGGCGTCTCCGCGGTCGCGGTGACGAGTCGATCCGGCGTCGTCAGCCCGACGCACGCGACGTTGACGAGGGGGTTCCCCTCGTAGCCGTCGTGGAACGCGACGGAGCCGGCGACCGTCGGGACGCCGATACAGTTGCCGTAGTGGCTGATCCCCTCGACGACGCCCTCGAACAGGTACTTCGAGTGCTCGCGGTCGAAGTCGCCGAAGTACAGCGAGTCCGCCAGCGCGATGGGGTACGCGCCCATCGACATCGTGTCGCGGACGATGCCGCCGACGCCGGTCGCGGCGCCGTCGAAGGGGTCGACGTACGAGGGGTGGTTGTGGCTCTCGATGCCGAGTGTGGCGTACGTCTCGTCGTCGAGCGCGACGACGGCCGCGTCGTCGCCGGGACCGATCACCACGTCGTCGGAGTCGCTGTCGAACGCCGACAGCAGGGGACGCGACGAGCGGTACGCACAGTGCTCGCTCCAGAGGTTTTCGAACAGCGCGGACTCGGCCCGGGTCGGCTCCCGGCCGAGTTCCGCCTCCACCAGTTCCCGATCCGCGTCGGCGAGTGGCATTCACATGTGCGGTCAACATGGCCGGCAAAATGGCTTTCTATGTGCACGGTCGTGCCTATCGACGTCGGCGTCGGCGGTGACTCCGATCGGACCGGGTCGCTTTTCTACGGTCCGAGAGTACGTGCGACCGTGCTATCGGTCGAGCTGCACAGTCACTCAGCGCTCTCGCATGACGGCCGAGACCCCGTCGATATGCTTCTCGAACAGGCGGCCGCCGTGGGCCTCGACGCGCTCGCGGTCACCGACCACGACGAGCTCGACGCGAGTCTGGAGGCCGCCGAGTTGGCGGACGACTACGGCCTCGTCGGCATTCCCGGGATGGAGATCACGAGCGCCGCCGGCCACGTGCTCGCGTTCGGTATCGGGGAGCTGATCCCCGCCGGCCTCGACTACGACGAGACGCTCGACCGGATCCACGATCAGGACGGCCTCGCGGTCGTCCCACATCCGTTCCAGAAGTCGCGCCACGGCGTCGCGCCCCACATCACCGACGAACAACTGGCGAACGCGGACGCCATCGAGGTGTACAACTCCCGGCTTCTGACCGGACGGTCGAATCGACAGGCGGAGTCGTTCGCGGTGGATCACGGGGTTCCGATGACCGCCGGGAGCGACGCGCACATCGCGGAGATGGTCGGACAGGCCGTTACCGAGGTCGGCGCCGACGACCGCTCGGTCGACGCGATCCTCGACGCGATCCGTGCGGGTCGCACGAGCGTCGTCGGCAAGCGGACGCCGTGGTACATCTCCTTCCGACAGGCTGCCGGCGGCGCCAAGCGCCGTATCGGCCGCCGTGTCGACGACCTCCTGTGACCCGCGAGCGTCGATCCGGGGTGACGGATCTCGACGGCGACGTCGTCGACCCCACCCTCATCCGCGCAGCGCTCGCGGCCGGGGACCCGTTGCCCGGAACCGGCGGATTCGCGGGAAGCCTTGACGGGACGCTGGTTCGCGACGTCCTCGGTCGACGACCCCTGTTCGTCGACCGCGACGACCCCGACCGCTGGAGCCGCACTCTCACCGACTTGGCCCGTCCGCGGTCGTTGCCCGCGGGATGCGTACTCGACGCCGCCGGCGAACGACGCGTCTGGTCGCTGCCCGACCCCGAAGCCTCGGCGGCAGAGCCCGCGCTCGGGGAAGTCACCGACGCCGTCGAACGGAGCGTTCGCGCGGTCGACCCCGACGGGCTCGCGGTCGCGTTCTCCGGCGGCGTCGACTCGGCCGTCGTCGCCGCCGGCGTCCCCGAGGCGCCGCTGTACGTCGCCGGGTTCGACGGCGCACACGACGTGGCTGCCGCTCGTGCGGCAGCCGAGGCGATGGACCGCGACCTTCGGGAGGTGACGCTCTCGCACGCCGACCTCGAACGCGCCGTTCCCGAGATTGTCGCGGCGACCGGCCGGCGCAACCCGATGGATATCGCCATCGCGCTGCCGCTGTATCTCGTCGGGGAGCGCGCGGCCGCCGACGGCTACGACCGCCTCGCGGTCGGGCAGGGCGCCGACGAACTGTTCGGCGGCTACGCGAAGGTGATCGACCCGGCCGACGACCACCGTGTCGACGCCGACACCGTGCGCGGTGCCCGTCGCGAGACGGTCGCGACGCTCCCCGACCAACTGGAGCGCGACGTGCTCGCGCTCCGGACCGCCGGCGTCGAGCCGGTCGCGCCGCTGCTACACGATCGCGTCGTGAGCGCCGCGCTGGCGCTGCCGGAACGCCTCCTCGTCGCCGACGGCGAGCGGAAGGTCGCGCTTCGCGCGGCCGCCGAGGGACTCGTCCCGGATCGGGTCCGCTCGGCGGAGAAGAAGGCGGTCCAGTACGGTACCTACGTCTCCCGCGAACTCGACCGCCTCGCGCGGCAGGCGGGCTTCAAGCGTCGGATGGACGACCACGTCGGGCGCTACATCGCCGATCTCTGCGACGACGCGTACCGCCCGCGCGGCGAACGATAGCGAGCGCTGACCGAACCCGTCGCCGATAGCGCGGAGTTGCTGACAGGCGACACTGCCTCGCGGGCTCGCGCGGCCGACGCGGTGTCGCGCTCCCGCCGAGCGTCGGCCGTCCCCGGCTACTCGATGGGCGGCAGTGGTCCCGGTCCCGTAGCTAAACGTTCGGGAAGCGTTCAGCCTCCAAGGCGGCTATCGGTCGACGGACGGAGGAACCGTCTCGATCGCCTCGATCCCGATCTGTGTGGTGTCACTGTCCACGTCGCGCTCGCGAAGCGCCTCGGGCGTGTACCACTCCCAGCCGTCGGCGCCCACCTCGTCGTCGCCGTCGGGATCGATCTCTCGGTCGTCGACGGCGGCGAAGTACACGTGGTCGATATGCTGGTGGCCGACCGTGCCGTCGTCGTGGACGTTGATGTCGTACAGCATCGTGTGCCGGGGCGCGGGAAGCGTCTCGCCGGCCGGCGCCTCGATATCGCGGGTGTCGTCGACGAGCGTGGGGTCCAGCCCGGTCTCCTCGCGGGCCTCGCGCAGCCCCGCCTCGTGGGGCAGTTCGTCGCGGTCGACGTGACCGCCGGGCGGGATCCGGATGCCGAGTTTCGGGTGTTCGTGTAGCGCTGTCGCGCCGTCGTGGACGAGGTACACGGTCGCGGTGAAGTGGCGCGTGATCTCCATACGCGTAGCTGGCGGGTGTGTGGCTTCGGCGTTACGAAAGCGACGCCTCGCTCGAAGGTCGATCCGGATCAGCCGAGCTGTACCTGCTCTTCGGCCTCGAGCAGCTCGTGATAGCGGTTGCGGATGGTGACTTCCGAGATGTTCGCCACCTCGCTCACCTCGCTTTGGGTCACTTTCTCGTTGGTGAGCAGCGACGCGGCGTAGACCGCCGCGGCCGCGAGGCCGACCGGCGACTTGCCCGAGTGGACGCCCTCCTGCTTGGCCGTCTGGAGGAGTTGGCGGGCGCGTCGCTCGGACTCGTCCGAGAGATCCAGGTCCGACGCGAACCGCGGGACGTAGCTCTCGGGGTCGGCCGGCTGGATCTCCAGTTTCAGCTCGCGGACGACGTAGCGGTACGTCCGTGCGATCTCGTCCTTCTCGACGCGCGAGACGTTGGTGATCTCGTCGAGGCTTCGGGGCGTTCCGGCCTGTCGAGCGGCCGCATAGAGGCTCGAGGTGGCGACGCCCTCGATGGAGCGGCCGGGCAGCAGATCCTCGTCGAGCGCGCGGCGATAGATGACCGAGGCGGTCTCGCGGACGTTGTCCGGCAGCCCGAGCGCCGAGGCCATCCGGTCGATCTCGCCGAGCGCC
>Ga0207771_100142_pt1 | contig 50145 bp, 49 predicted proteins | sample A23M2SouthBayCA_2_FD_187731 | JGI IMG/M metagenome (GOLD analysis project Ga0207771, IMG submission 187731) | Aerobic enrichment media microbial communities from Eden Landing Ponds, California, USA - A23 M2 (2) (SPAdes) | ecosystem: Environmental > Aquatic > Marine > Unclassified | place... | reverse complement strand
CGGTCACGTCGTCCGGCTCCCCACCGATCTCGCGCCCAAAGGAGAGCAGGCGCTCTTTGACCTCTTTCAGCTGGTCGAGTAGTACACCCTCCGACGGCGATTCCGAGCGTTGCTGTTCGTCGTCTTTGAGCTTCTGCAGGCGCTCGACGACGTCGCCGACGCGCTGGCCGTCGTCACGGGTGACGTTGACGGCCGATTCGGATTTTTCGGTCACTGTTTGCCCTCTATGCTATCGGTTGTACTGGGGTTTTCGGTGCGCGCGGATATATTTTCCGCCTCTCTACCCGCCGAAACAGCCGAAAGAAGGGTCGAACAGGCGTCTGACGCACTCGATTGTGTACGTGGTAGGACGAACCCTATCCAGAACCGGTGTACTGGTGATACTCCATGCCCTTGTGCTTCATCTCGTTGTGCTTTCGCTCCAGGAACGAGTAGACCGAGCCGTGGGGCGCGCCCTCGATGATCATCTCGGCGGCTTCGCGTGCGGCCTCAACCTGCTCGGGGCCGCCGATCATGCCGAACGTCGAGCCGTAAATCGAGACTGACGCACCCGACAGTTCTTCCATCAGTTCGCGCGTCCGTCCGTTCTCACCGATGAGTCGACCCTTGATTCGCTTGAGATCTTTCTTGTTGCGAGCGACCTCGTCGATATCGATCATGTCGAACAACCGAAGCTCCCCGTCCAGCAGCGTGAGCGCGTCGTCCGGGTGGAATCCGCGCCCGATCGCCTTCACGATGTCCGGGCCCTTCAGTGCCGTCACGGGATCACCGACGGATTCGACCTTGACTGCGCCGCTTTCGCTGTCGATATCCAGTCGAACCTCAGCCTGCTCTTCAATCTCGCGCATCGTCTCACCACCTTCACCGATAAGAACGCCAATCCGATCCTGCGGAATCTTCACGTGTTGCATAATCGAGGGTATGCGATGGTGCAGGATAAGTGTTCGGCACTGGCCGCCCGAACGACCCTCGAAAGCGCTCTCAGAGCCCTGCGACGTCCTCGATGGCGTCGGTAAGCTCTTTGACAGTCTCGACGGTGTGCTCGCCCATGTGGCCGATTCGGAACGTTTTCTCACCCAACTGTGAGCCGTAGCCGTTCGAGAAGACCAGATCGTACTCCGCCGAGACTTCGTCGATGGTCTCGGCGACGTCGATGCCCTGCGTGTTCTCGATGCAAGTCACGGTCTGGGAGCGATAGCCTTCCTCCGCAAAGAGGTCGAAGTGCTCGCGGGCCCACTTGCGGGTGTACTCGGCCATCTCTCGGTGGCGCTCGTCCCGTTGCTCGTGGGTCTCTTCGAGCATGTGTTTCATCTGTTTGCGGTAGGCCAGCATGATCGGAATCGCCGGCGTCGAGTGCGTCTGACCCTTCCGGTCGTAGTAATCGAGTGTGCGCTGGAAGCCGCCGTACCACGAGGCGGACTGCTTCTCGACCTCCCGGTCGTAGACGTCCTCGCTCACGACACACACCGCCAGACCGGGTGGCATCGCGAAGGCCTTCTGCACGGAGGTGAAGATGATGTCGATGTCGTGCTGGTCGATATCGACGTAATCGCCGCCGAGCGAGGAGATCGCGTCGACGATGAAGAAGGTGTCCGGATAGTCGGCGACGACCTCGCCGATCTCCTCGATGGGGTTGCGGACGCCGGTCGAGGTTTCGTTCATGACGCAGGTGACGGCGTCGTACTCCTTGTCACTGCGTTCGAGGACGTTGCGGACGTCCTCGGGTTTGACGGCCTGGCCCCATTCGTATTCGAGCGTATCGACATCCTTGCCGAGGCGCTCGGCGATGTCTGCCTGGCGCTCGCTGAAGCTTCCACAGGTCGTACAGAGGACGTGTTCGTCGACCGTGTTGAGGATCGAACTCTCCATGAACTGGGTCCCCGAGGCCGTGAGGACGATGACCTCTTTGTCGGTGTCGAGAAAGTCTCTGGTATCCTCGACGATCGTCGTGTAGAGGTCGGTCATCCGGTCCATGCGGTGGCCGAACATCGGCTGGGCCATCGCCTCGATCACGTCCTCGCGGACCTCCGTCGGACCCGGAAGATAGAGCGTCTTCTCGGGATAATCGGCTTTGTATTCCTGTTTCTTGGTCACCGAAACCACCGGTAGTAGAACGCTGGCAGCCAACCGGCATGGGAGTTTTGATACTGCTCGCAGGTCTGGGGTAGTTCAACTTTTATAATCGTTGCTCGATTGCTAGAAGTCGATGGATATCCCTGAGGACGTTGCTGCGATCGAGGTTCTGGCTCGTCGCCGCGACTTTCTGTCGTATCTGGACGGTGGTCCGGCACAGAAACCGGTCATGGTTGAGGAACTCGAACACTCCCGATCGACGGTCGACCGTGCGATCCGGGCGCTGGAAGATGCCGGTTTCGTCCAGCGGACGGCCGACGGATACGTGACGACGCTGGTCGGGCGACTGGCACTCGAACGCTACGATTCATTTCTGGCCGAGAGCGAAGCGATCTTGAACGCGAAATCGGTGCTCAACGCGCTTGCGCCGGCAGTCGAGTTGCCGCTGGCGGCGGCGACCAGCGGCGAGGTCGACGCGATCGAAGACGAGTATCAGCTCTTCGAGGTACTCGCCGACCAACTCAGATCCGCAGATCAGTATCGAGCGGTCGTGCCTCAGATAACCGACTCCAGGCATGTTCGACGACTCCACGTGCAGGTCGATCAGCACGCTCTCGACGCGACACTTGTCGCTCCTGAAGCGGCCTATCACAGGATCGGCCAGGAGTTTCCTCACGTCGCGTCGGACCTCGACGGTGCGGCGTCGTTCACCGCGCTCGAATCTGATCGCCCGACTATCGGCGTCGTCGTCGCCACTTGCGGTTCTCGATCGACGGCGATTGTCGTCGCATACGAGGATGGTGAGGCCGCTGGATACCTGCGCTCGTCGGCCGAGTCGGTCGTCTCGTGGGCCCGAACGTACGTTCGAGAGACGGTGGCGGACGCCACAGAGACGGACACACTCGCTAGCGGGGACGGGCAGTCGATTCTCCACCTCGACGATCAGCGCTTGCCCGCACCGCTTCGATCACAGGGGTTCGAACAGGTCGATGACGTCTACTTCGATACCAGAACGAGGATCGATCCGGTCGTCGCCTGGAGAGCGGGACTACAGCTACCGGAGATCGCAGCCGGATACGATGTCGAGCGCTTCCAGACCGGGTCGGACGGGCGTGAATCGATGACTGAAATGCTGCTGTCGACACTCGCTGCAGGGGACGATACGGTTTTGATCGGCCCGCCCGGTTCCGGGAAGAGCACCGTCTGCAAGCAGGTCGCTTACGCGTGGTTCGACGACCAGCGTGGAACCGTCTTTTACCGGGCGGGAGGAACGGCGCGGTCGTTCGAGAATATCGGTTCGCTCGAAGCAGTGCTTGATCAAGCTGATGGGCACGCGCTCGTGGTCGTCGAGGACGCCGTCCGGGCGGACGCGAACGCGATCCTCGAGGTGATGCAGACCTTCAGCGGGTACGAAGATGTCACGTTCCTGCTCGATGCCAGAGACGATGAGTGGAACGATCCCGAGGAGATTCCAGTCGACACCCGGACGGAGGCGTTCCGTTGTCGACACGTCCAGACGGTCGAGATGCCGCCGCTAGACGAGCACGATCAGGAACGGATACTTGATCGGTTCGAACAGCTCGGCAAGGACACAGGTACGCTCCCGCGACAACAACTCCTCCAGGCGGAACTCGGAGAAGAGGGTGGCGCGTTCCTGTTTTTCCACAGGCTGGCTCGCTACACGAGCCCGGAGGTGACCCACGACTCCGGGCCGTCGACGGCGCTAGACGAGCACGTCGATCACGTGCGAGAAGCCCTGATAGAAGCCGGTGACACGGCGCTGGAAGCGGGTGTTCTGGCAAATACACTGAACGCTGCTGGAATCGATGTGCATCCGGGATATCTCCACGCCGTGGATCCGGGTTCGACCGGGGTTCGAACGGCCATCGACATTCTGACCGGCGACGTGCTATTCCCTGACGAAGAGGCGGGTGGAGAGGCGATTCGATCGGTACACGACACCTGGTCGATCCGGTTTCTTCGGCGGCTGCTCACCGATGAGGGGAACGCGGCCACAGCAGTCCATTTCGGTCGCGGTATTACAGCACTTCTGTCGTTGGCCGACGATCAGCGCCGACGCGAGATGGTCGTTGAGGCTGCTCCGCGATCGAGCGACGCCGTCGCGGCTATCGTAGCAGACCCCGGCCAGTGGGCTGACGAGATGGTGGAACGGGTGTTCGAACTGGGTGAGTCCTATCCAAAACTGGTGGAACTGTACGGATCGAGCGAAGATGGCGCGCTCGAACTGCCGGCAGCCTGCAGCCGTGAGACGCGGCTCAACCGGCACAAATGGCGCGGGCACATGTACAACTGGGCGAACCGGTTCGACGACGCCGAACCGGAGTACGAGGCCATCGTCGACGCGATCGACGATCCGACGACTTCGACCGTCGAGCCCTGGGAGGGCCAACTGTACGCGCGAGCGTTGATCGGCCTGTCCCGAACCACGTTATCGCGAGACTCCGAGAGCGCACGGGAGTACGCCAACCGTGCACTATCGGTGTATCAGCAACTCGACGACGACTACGGGATCGCCGATGCGAGACGAGTGCTGGCAAATCTGGCGATGAAGATGGGCGACGTCGATCCCCTCCGTGAACATAGCCGACAGGCTGTCGAGCACGCGCGCAAGACGGGCGATCCACGGATTGAAATTCATGCCCGGCAAGCCGTCGGGAGATTACACGTGGGCGAAGGTGACCCGGAGGCGGCGATCGACGTATACGAGCAGAACCTCGAACAGGCCAGGGAGTGTACCCTCCGTCGCCAGGAGCGCGAAGCACTGCAGGAGATCGCATCGATGTCGCTCCGGCTGGGAGCGTTCGATGATGTCGACAGGTATGGCCGGCAGGCCCTGGAGCTATCGACGGCCAGCGGTGAGAAAGTTCAGCGTACGGGCCTCCTGTTGACGCTCACTCACGGTGCTCTGGAACGAGCACACCTCGGCCAGGCCGAGGCGTATCTCGAACGGGCAGAACGGGTATCCGCGGACGAGGCGTTCGTCTGGACCCAGATAGCGTTCACGAACACTCGCGGACGGATCGCGACCGAACGCGGCGAATACGAATCCGCGGCTGAGACGTTTCGTGATGTCATCGAGCAGGCGCGTGAGCAGGGCCACATGAGGTTCGTCGCTGGCGGGCAGTTCTACCTGGCTCAGACGCTGCTGGCCAGCGGGGACCATGAGCAGGCACACGACTACGCCGAGCGAGCGATAGCGACGGCGCGAGAACTCGACAACCCCGAGGTCACGGCTCGGGCGCTGCGAGTTTCCGGATGGGTACACCTCCAGACTGGTGACCTGGTGACCGCGAGCGAGCAGTTCGAGCAGGCTCGCGAGACGTTCCAGCAGTACGGCGACCGGTTCCGGGCGGCCCGGTGCGAGCGCGGCCTGGCGAAGGTCCGAAGGGCCCGCGGCGATGACGAGCAGGCCTGCGAGCAACTCCAGGCGACGCTGGAGACGCTCCGGGAGTGTCACGCCGTCCGCATCGCATTCGAAGTCGTCGAGGACCTCGCTGACGTGGACGGGGACGAGTGGTACGAGGTTGGCGCTGTCATCGCTGCCGATGCCGACCTCGACGATCGGGAAGCAGAGTACCAGAATCGCGCCGAACGCCCCATCGAAGAGCAAACGAACGTCGACTGACACCGACTGCGCTCCCGGGTGACTGATGGACCAGTATCTTCACGTTCTATATGTGTGGGAATAACACTCACTGAGATTTTTGCCGTAACTCTCAGTTATAGACCTGTGGGGACGTATGCATGAGATACATGACTACCGACGAGACCCGGGACCCGCAGTACTTCGGGACACGCTGTGTCCACGCGGGCCAGGAGCCAGACCCCGAGACGGGGGCCGTCGCACCGCCGCTTTACCAGACGTCCTCGTACGCCTTCGACGACGCCGACTACGCCGCGGACCTCTACGCGCTGGAGGCCGAGGGCAACGTCTACTCGCGATTCGACAACCCCACGGTTCGAATGCTCGAAAAGCGCCTCGCAGACCTCGAAAGTGGCGTCGACGCCGTCGCGACAGGCTCGGGGATGGCTGCCCTCGACGCCGCCACGTTCGTCCTTGCGCAAGCCGGCGACAACATCGTCTCTGCGTCTTCTATCTACGGTGGTACTCACAGCTACTTCGCCAAGGCCGCGAATCGTCGCGGGATCGAGGCCCGCTTCGTCGATACGCTGGACTACGACGCCTACGCCGAGGCCATCGACGAGAACACCGCGTACGTCCACTGTGAGACGATCGGCAATCCGTCGCTGGTGACACCTGATATCGAGCGCATCGCTGACGTCGCTCACGAACACGGCGTCCCACTGTTCGTGGACAACACCTTCGCGACGCCCGCGCTCTGTCGGCCGCTCGAACATGGCGCGGATCTGGTCTGGGAGTCGACGACGAAGTGGATCCACGGTTCGGGCACGACCATCGGCGGCATCCTCGTCGACGGTGGGTCGTTCCCCTGGGCCGACTATTCTGACAAATATCCCGAGATCGCCGCCGAGAATCCGGCGTTCGACACCAACTTCGCCGAGCGCTTCGGTGATCGGGCCTTTACCGTGGCCGCGCGCCAGCGCGCCGTCCGAAGTCTCGGCGACGGGCAGGCACCCTTCGACGCCTGGCAGACGCTGCAGGGCAGCGAGACGCTCTCGCTGCGGATGGAACGCCACTGTGAGAACGCTGCTCGCGTCGCCGAATGGCTCGACGATCACCCAGCGGTTGCGTGGGTCACCTATCCGGGCCTCGACTCTCACGAGACTCACGACAACGCCGAAAAATACCTCTCGGGGGGCTACGGCGGGATGGTCGCCTTCGGTCTCGAAAGCGGGTTCGAGGGTGGGAAGACCCTCTGTGAGGAGACCGAACTGGCGCAGTTCATCGCCAACATCGGCGACGCCAAGACCCTGATCATCCACCCGTCCAGTACCACGCACGCCCAGTTGACCGAGGCTGAACAGCGCGAGAGCGGCGTCACGCCCGACCTGATCCGGCTGTCGGTCGGGATCGAAGACGTCAGAGACATCATCGCTGACCTCGAAGACGGGATCGAGGCAGCTACAGACTCATGAACGTCGAACGCGAGACAGTTTCGCTGGGCGAGTTCACCTTCGAGTGCGGGGAGTCGATCCCCGACCTCGAAGTCGCCTACGAGGCCTACGGCGAGTTCACTGGCGACAACGCAGTGCTGGTGTGTCACGCCCTGACCGGCAGTGCCCACGTGGCCAGCCACCGCGACGCCGCCGGGACGAGCGGACAGGCCCGGGCCTGGTGGGACGACATCGTCGGCCCCGGCAAGGCCATCGACACCAACGACTACTACGTGGTCTGTGCCAACATTCCGGGATCCTGTTACGGGACGACCGGCCCGAAAAGCGAGCATCCCGAGACGGGCGAGCCCTACGGGACGGACTTCCCTGCCGTCACCGTTGGCGACTGGACGGAAGCCCAGCGCGAACTGTTGAACGAACTCGGTGTGCCCGCACTACACGCCGTCGTCGGCGGTAGCGTCGGTGGGATGAACGTCCTCGAATGGGCGCGGCGTCACCCCGACCACGTCGACCGAATCGTGCCTATCGCGACCGCCGGTCGGGTCGACCCGCAGTGTCTCGCACTCGACGCCATCGCCCGCCGGGCGATCACGACCGACTGCAACTGGAACGGCGGCGACTACTACGGCGACGGCCCGAACCCCGACGAGGGGCTCGGACTGGCCCGCCAGATCGGCCACGTCATGTACCTCTCGAAGGCCAGCATGGAGAAGAAGTTCGGCCGCCGCTCCGCGGGTCGCGACGCCGTCCGGACCTTCCCGACCGATCCCGCCGCCGGCTTCTTCCCGTACCGCGACGTCGAGTCCTATCTGGACTATCAGGCCGAGCGCTTCGTCGAGCGCTTCGACGCCAACAGCTACCTCTACCTGACACGAGCGATGGACAACTACGATCTGTCCTCGGGCTTCGAGTCCGACGCCGACGCACTCGCTGCCTTCGAGGGCCAGTCGCTGGTGATGAGCTTTACTGCGGACTGGCATTTCACGGTAGACCAGGCCGAAGAACTCGCCGAGGCACTCCGGGCGGCCGAGGTCCGGACTGCCCACCACGTCGTCGAGTCAGACCACGGTCACGACGCCTTCCTCGTCGAACCCGAGAACGTCGGTCCGCCCCTGTCTGATTTCCTCGATTCGGGCGTCGACGGGACGGCGATCTCCGACACCGAGGACGAAGAGATCGACGAGGGTCGGGACTTCGCACCCGTCCACAACAGTCTGTTCTCCTGATTCGACGGGCCAGTCCGGCAGGGTTACGATGCCGTGGTCAGGGTCGGTGACGCGCCCGCTGAAACCGTCTTTTTCTCCGGAGATCCCCGGAGTCAGATCCCCTGGCTCATCAGGTGACTCCGCAGGATATCGGACTCCTTGTTCCCGGTCGCGGTGTTCACCAGCACGACCGTTTCGTCGCCGTCGAACACACCGCGCTCGGCCAGTTCGAGCGCGCCGCTGGCTGCGGCCCCGCAGGTCGCGCCCATCTCGATCCCGGCAGTCTGGGCGATATCGACTGCCGCCCCCAGAATCTCCTCGTCGGGCGTCGCGACGGCTGTCCCGCCGCTCTCGCGAACCGCGTCGAGCACCAGCCGGCTCGCACCCGGGTCGGCTACTTCGATTCCGCCACAGATCGTGTCCGGATGCTCGACGGGTTCGTGCTCGGTGCGCCCCTCGTCGAAGGCCTCCGCGATCGGGGCACAGCCCGTGGCCTGTGCGGCGTGGAATGCGGGACCATCGTCGATCCAGCCCAGTTCACGCAACTCTCGGGCGGCCTTGGCCATCCCGACGATGCCGACGCCGCCGCCCGTCGGATAGACGACGTGGTCGGGACTCTCCCACTCGCGCTGCTCGGCAATCTCGTAGAACATCGTCTTCTTGCCCTCGTGGCGGTAGGGCGTCTCGAAGGTGGCGACGGAGTACCACTCCTCCTCGGCGATGGCGTCCCGAAATGCGGCCGCAGCGTCGTCGAGTCGCCCTCCGACGACGGTCATCTCGCCGCCGTGGACGTTGATCATCGCCTTGGTGTCGAAGACGGCCCGTGAGGGGACGAACACTTCACAGTCAAGGCCAGCCCGGGCGGCGTAGGCGGCCGCGGCCTGCCCTGCGTTCCCGGCGGAGGGGAGCGCGACGATTTCAGCGCCGTGCTGCAGTGCCGCCGTCACGGCCAGGGCTGCCCCGCGGTCCTTGAACGAGCCCGTTGGATTCCGACTCTCGTCTTTGATGAGCACCTGGCCGACACCCAGCTGGTCGGCGAATTCAGGTGCGGAAACGAGCGGGGTCGTCCCCTCGTCCATGCTCACGAGCGATTCGGCAGAAAAGGGCAGCAACTCGGCGTACCGGTCGAGCCCGTCGAAGGGACGCGAATCGAGTTCGGACCGGTCGAGCTCGACCGCGTCAAGCTCCGAGAGTGGGTCGAGGATGCCGCCACAGTCCGGGCAGCGATGCGTCGCCGCCTCGGCGTCGAAGTCCTCGCCGCAGTCCGTACACCGCAGTCCGGTAAAGGCCGGCGTCGTCTCCATATCCCGGCCTGCGGTCCCCAGGGTCAAAGCGCTGTCCGTCGCAGTCGTTTTGTGCGCCCCGCCCGCAGATCCGGCTATGACTGATGTCGCTATCGCGGGCGGTGGCCTCGCAGGACTGGTCGTCGCTCGCCACCTCGCCGAGGACGGCCACGACGTGACGGTGTTCGAACGCGAGGACACCGTCGGTGGCCGCGTCCGGACGGCACAGGGAGACGGGCTCACTTTCGACCGCGGATTCCAGGTCCTCTTTACCGCCTACCCGGCTGTCCAGCGTGAACTCGATCTCGACGCACTGTCGTTGCGCTACTTCACTGCCGGCGCGACGATCGCTCGCCACGGCCAGCGATCGGTGCTCTCTGACCCGTTCGACAGTCCGGGCGACGCCGTGGAGACACTGTTCAATCGTGAGGTCCGAACGGGTGACAAACTCCGACTGTTTCGCCTCCAGCGCGAACTCGCCCAGACGCCCACCGAAGACATCCTCGATCCCGAGCGGGAGGCGACCACGATCGAGCAGTACCTCGCAGAGCGTGGCTTCTCGACAGCGTTCGTCGAGCGCTTCGCCGCGCCCTTCTACGGCGGAATCACGCTCGACCGCTCGCTGTCGACGGACTCGCGAGTGTTCGAGTACACCTTCAAGATGCTCGAAGCGGGACGAACGGCCGTCCCGGCCGATGGGATGGGCGCAATCTCCGAACAACTCCGAACCCGGGCCGAGGCGGCCGGCGCGACCATCGAGACAGGGAAAGCCGCCAGCGCCGTCGAGTCCGGTCAGGGCGGCGCATCGCTTACCGCCGACGGCGAGACGGTCGACGCCGACGCAGTCGTCGTCGCGACCGACCCCAAACAGGCCCGCGAGCTGACCGGCATCGAATCGATTCCCACAGACGCCAGAAGCTGTGTCACCCAGTATTTCACGCTGGACACCTACGCGAAGCTGGATACTGGAACGAAGTTGCTGCTCAACGCCGAGCACGACCGGCCGAACCAGATCGCGCCGCTGTCGGCGGTCGCTCCGGAGTACGCTCCCGAAGGGACCCAGTTGCTGAGTGCGACCTTCCTCGGCACACAGGACCGAAGCGACGAGGAACTGGCGGCCGAAGTTCGGGAGGCACTTTCGTCGTGGTATCCCGAACGGGACGTTGGCGGGATCGAACTCCGTCACACAGACAGGGTGGAGTTCGCACAATTCGCCCAGCCACCGGGATTTCTGTCGGACCTCCCGGATCCCGGCGACCCCGAGGGAGCAGTCGTCCTTGCGGGTGATTACACGCAGTGGTGTTCGATCCAGGGCGCGCTGGAGAGCGGGCGGCAGGCGGCCGAGACCGCTCGGGAGAAGCTGCCGTGAGCGAGGACGCGGAACGTAGTGAGCGCGAGCGGATGGTCGCGGGCGAGCACTACGATCCGACAGCGCCCGAACTCGTCGCCGCCCGCGACGCTGCCCGGCAGTTGACTGGGCTCTACAACGACACCGGACCCCACGAAGACGAGCGTCGCCGGCTCCTTCTCGAAGAGCTACTTGGATCAGGTGGCGGCACAGCCTGGATCGAACCACCCCTCCACTGTGACTATGGGTGGAACATCCACGTCGGCGAGCACTTCTACGCCAATTTCGGCTGTGTCCTCCTGGACGTGAGCGAGATTCGTTTCGGGGATCAGTGCCTGCTCGGTCCGGGCGTCCACGTCTATACGGCGGCCCACCCGCTGGACGCCGAGACCCGGGCCGGTGGGCCGGAGTGGGGCGAGCCAGTCGAAGTCGGCGACCGGGCCTGGATCGGTGGCCGCGCGGTCATCAATCCGGGCGTGACGATCGGTGACGATGTCGTCGTAGCCGCCGGCTCGGTCGTCGTCGACGACGTCCCTGACAACGTGGTCGTCGGTGGCAACCCTGCCGAGATCATCCGAGACCTCGACGAGTAGCGAGCGGTAACGGTACATACAAACCGATCCTCGGCGAATCGACGCCTATGACTCCGGAGGACTTCCTCGACGCAGTTCGTGACGAAACCAGGACGCCGCTCTCGCGGCTCGGTTCCTCGAAATCACTCTACGCCGACACCGCCGGCGAGATGGAACCCGACGCGGTAGTCGCCGCCGCCATCGCCGACGAGCGCGCGGCCGCCCAGACGTTCGAAACCTGGGCCGAGGACACCGACGGCCCGCTCGGCGACGCCTTTGCGGACGCAGCCACGGTCGCACGCGAGCACGCCGACGAACTCGAATCCGCGACCGACGCCGAGAGTCCCGAGGCGTCGACGATGTACGCCGCGCTGGCAGATCTCGACGGCACGGTCGCGCGACTCGGCGGGTTCGTCGGGCGCTCGCTCGTGACCAAGAAGAAAGCCGATCAGCGAACCGGCTTCTTCGTCGGCCAGGCCGACCCCCAGACCTCCAGACTCTTCCGTGGGTTCGCAGACGACATCGACGCCCAGATCGAACAGGCCAGCGACCTGCTCGCCGGGCAGTGCGATAGTGACAGCGACTGGGAAACCGCAGAAGAAGCGGCGGTCGAGATCGTCGAGGCCGCTTACGACGAGTACGTCGAGACGCTCGAAGGGATGGGCGTCAACCCGAAAGACGTCTGCTGATACCGCCGGCAGTATGAGGGTCGCGTTGCGGTCCTGTCTACGATAATTCGGTACCGCAGGCCGGACATTCGGGACCGCCGTCTCCCGGGATGGGTTCGACCGCGAGCTGGCAGTGTTCGCACCACCGGCGCTCACTCCTGTCCTCTCCTGGGGTGTCGTGGGTCACGAGTCGATCTCCTCCGGGAGGTCGATCGGCACTGCTCCCTTCGTGTAGCCGTCGAGCCAGCCGTCGGGTCGGACGCGAAAGATCACTGCTGGACGATGGCCGACATCCGGCCTCGCCTGTACGATCTCGTTCCACTGCTGGTCGGTGTAGGACGAACAGTCGACGAACAGCGTGACGCCGCCGCCGTGTTCTTCCAGTTGTCCGGAGGTCTTGTTCCTGGCCGTCTGGCGAATCGCCGTGACCGCCGAGTTCGCCGCGCGGTCGCCCGGCGGCACAGGACGGGTAACCTCGACCAGTGCCGTCTCGGCGTCCGAGCGGTCGACACGAAAGTCGATCGAGTGCCCGGTCGAGATCTCGATCTCCGGGGTGACGTCGTACCCCTGCTCGGCCAGTAGTTTCGCGACGGTGAATTCGCTCATCGTCGCCGACATCCGACTCAGATTGAGATACTCCGAGGTCCCGAGTTTCGACGCCATCACGTACCGATACTCGTCGAGGACACCTGTCTCCAGAAAGTCGTCGTAGAATTCGAGCGCGGTCTCACGATCCGCGTCCGGAAACCCTGCGGCGTGGTCGCGGAAGAACTCCCGCGTCGTCTCGCGGCCGTCCTTCGAGAGGAAGACGGGCAGGAAAAACCACGCCAGCGTCGGTGTGTCTTCGAGCCAGGGATCCTCCTCGTAGAGCTGTGCGAGGAGTTCGGTCTGGGCCCACTCGGCGACGGGATCGGGCGCTTCGTCGAAGGTGACCTTGTTCGTCCCCCACAGCGTCTTGGGCGTCTCGGTGTTGCCCATCCAGTAGCCTACGGTGTCAGTCCAGCAGAACAGCGCGATATCGCCGTTGTCCATCTCGAATCGCCTGGCTTCGTAGCCCTCGGGCGGCTTGTACCACGGGCTGGACATCGTCGCACCGAGGTTCGTGTCCAGCGCCTGGTGAATCTCGGCCCGGACGCGACCATCGGTCCAGTGTTCGTTCGACACGCGAAATCGCAACGGAGTCGCCACACGACCCGGTATGCCGGCGGCTCCTATAGGTGTTCGGTGCTGGGAGTCGCTCGTTCGCGCAGAAGGCCTCGCGGTTCGCATTCGCTCACCGTTCGGCATTGGTCGCGGTCCCACAAGGTTCGACCGCGCAAGCCAGGGGTGGGAGTTTGAACAACGCGAAGACGTTCCTGCTCGCTGCACTCGCGGGCTGCGTCTTCTCTCGTTCAAATCCCAGACGGCTTGCGCTGCTCACGAATTGTTCGCAGCAGCAAGCCAGGGGTGGGATTTGAACCCACGAACTCCCGATTACAAGTCGGGTGCTTGGACCACCCAAGCTCCCCTGGCGCAGATGGGGATAGCAGGGACGTGCTTTAAGGCGTATCGTTTTCGGTCGACTTCTCCAGCGTGACTCGATGGGCGTCGTATCCGTGGCGCGCATAAAACCGCCGTGCAGCCTCGTTTGCAGCCATCACTTCCAGCGAGACGACGTCTGCGTCCTCCGCGTCGAGGACGCTCTCGGCTGCTTCGAGTAACTGCGAGCCGATCCCGATCCCCCGGAGTTCGGGGACGACGTAGATGTTCTGGATCAATCCCTTCGTCGCCGAGCGCGAGAACGTACTGCCTTCGATCGTGTACGTGACGAATCCGACGATCCGGCCGTTCTGTCTGGCGACGCGGACTTCCGAAAGGGCGATCTGGCGCGCCAGTGACTCTCGAATCCGATCGCGGTTCTCATTGGCCTGGAGATGTGAATTGTGCTGACGCTGGCCGGCCGCCAGATCGATCCACAGGTCGACGAGTGTATCCAGATCAGTCATCGTCGGCACTTCGATTGCGGCCCAGCTCTCACTCATGCAGACATCGACTCCCAAAATCCCACTGACGCTGGATCACACGTCTCGACAATCCGCACAGAGTAGTTGGCCGTTGAACGACGCCAGCTCCGAGGCCAGCGCGCCACAGCGCTCGCAAATCCCCTGGTCTGAGAACCCGCCGTCACCATCGGCTTCGACGCGCTCGATCCGAGCAGAATCGACTTCGCGATCGGTGGCTTCCTCGGTCGGCGTGAGCGTGGTCGCCGCAACGACGTCTCGCTGGGTGAGGACGCCAGCTGGCTCACCAGTCGAGTCGACGACGAGCAACTGTGTCGCCGAGCGTGCGAACAGTTCGTCGACGGCCGCCTCGATCGACTTCCCAGGCAGAATCGTCGGCACGTTCTCTGTCATGCACTCACCAACTGTCCCCTCGCCGTCCTCGCTGTCGTGGACGAGCCACGAGAGGACATCGCGCGCAGTTACCATCCCGATCGGGTCCTGTCCCCGGAGGACGATTGCCCCCGCGAGATCCTCGTCAAGCAACAGCGCGGCCGTCTCGACGACGGTGTCGGATTCGCTCACCCCCACGTAGTCACGGGTCATCGCCTCGCGGACTGTGACGTCGCCGTTCATACCCGCCATGTTCTACAGGTGGCGTCTAAAAGGTACCTGCAGTAGGCTTATGACCGTCCCGTGCGAAGTGTTCACGTTCTGCACTTGAAGTGGCTCCGGCGTCTCAGAACCCCAGTTCGACATCGGTCCCGTTGGCGCGACTCGCTTCGAGCGCGTGCTTTGCGGCCATGCCGGCTTCCTCGGCCAGTGAGCCACGTCCGACGCCGACCTGCAGTTCGACACCGACGGCGTCGTGGACGTGCTCGACAACGTCCTGATAGGCCGCGGCGTCCATCTCGGGACAGACCGCGATGACGTTGTCGCCACCGACGAAAAACGAGAGTCCCTCGTGGGTCTCGCGCATGTACTTCATGAGCTCGGCGTAGCCCTGTTCGATCTGAATGAAGGTGTCGAACTCGCTGAGGCGATCAGTGTACTTGCCTGTGGCGTCAACGACGTCGAAGTGGGCGATCTGGACATCTTCGGCTGTGCGAAATTCCTCGTCGATATGCCGGCCTTGGAGAACCTCTCGGCGGGATTTATCCTGGGCGCTGCCGGCCGCCTGCAGTTGCTCTGTGGCCGTTTCGAGTGCTGCGGCGGGCGAGGTTCCGGTCGCGACGCTGAGACTCATCGTCACCGGATAGCGGTTGCCGACCGACTCCTGGATCATGGCGTGGTCGTCCATCGTCAGGCCGTTCGAGACGGCGATCATGTTGTCGAAGCGAGTGAAGAAGACGTACCCGCCACGGTTGCCGAACAGCTGTGAGAGGTCGGCGTACAGCCGCGACTGTAGCGTCTGGAGATCGACCTCGCGGCGCGGCTCGGGCGTGACCGTCCAGGGGCCGTAGTTGTCGATCTGGACGTGCGTAAGCTGCGTGTTCGTCACTGTTGGTCCGGCGTAGCCGCCGCGTGTGTATTGGTGTGTCGGTCTACAATGAGGGGCGAGAGAATCGGTTTGTCTGCCGGAATCTCAGGCGTGCTGGAGTTCGTAGGGCCAGTACCCAGCCTCACGCAGTGCGCGCCCCAGCGCCCTGTGGAAGTCCGGGAAGTCCTCGAATTCGTCCTGATCGACGTGTTCGAAGATTTCCTCGACGCTGACGACGGTCTCGTAGTCGATTCGCACGGGGTGGTCGCCGTACTGTTCGACGTACTCCGCGGCGGTCAGCGGGAAGTCCTCGTCCTCGTCGATCTTCTTCGCGAGGACGGCGTGACCGTACTTGCGTCGGCCTTCGCTCCCTTCCTCGCCATCCGGGTCGTGTGGCCAGTCCATACCCGAAGCTACGGCGGTCGAGCCAAAAGGATTGCCCTCCATGATAGTGATTCTTGTGGCGATTTACTGGTACGCACCAACACCGGGGTGGCGCGATCCGGAAATAATCTACAAGAATCACTATGAGTCGAAAAGCTATATCACTCGCATGGTGTATGATATGTCTATGTCGAAGCAGGCCGCCGTCCGTGGTCGCGGTCGGCCAGTGGGTCGTGGGGGACCGCGAGTGAGCGTCCGTGAGCGCTGATCGGACACGAGCCACTAGTCTCCGATCCGACGAGCGGGCAAGCAGTCGTGGCGCGAAAGTCGCCGTCGGCGTCGTGATCGTTCTTGGACTCGTCGCGCTGTACACCGTTTTTGGGGGTCCGCTCCCGTTCGTCGCGTCAGGTGGCCCAGCCCTCGATTCGGTCCCTGACGAGGCCGATGTCGTCGTCTACACCGACGCCTGGACGTTCTCCAGTGACACCTCTCGCAACGCCGTCGACGGAATTCTCACTGTCTCGAACGAATCGCTGCCGGGGTACACTGGACCGGCTTCGCTCGGCGAAGCTTTCCGGAGTCTCGGCGAAACCTCACTGAATCCGCTCCGGCTCCGTTCGGTGACGGCGTTCGGCAGCTACGACGAGAGCGGTCGTGTCGGCCAGTACCAGGGGTTGATCCTCAAGACGACCTGGAGTCGCAACGAGATTATGTCGGCGTTCGGTGACGGTCGCGACGCATACAACAAATCACAGCACGGCGGGACGGCAGTCTTCGTCCAGCCGTCGAGTAACGCCACGCTCCCCGCAGTTGCGCAACTGGAACGCGACCGATACGTCGTCGGAACTGAGCAGGCCGTCAAAGACGCCATCGACGCCCACACTGGCCGCGACAGCGGCCTGAACGACACGCTCCGATCGCGCTTCGACGACCTCGATCGTGGGCCGGTCCGATTCGTCGCTGCGATGCCGGAGGGGGTTCCGGGCGAACCATTCGTCCCCACCGATGTCGCGCGAACGATCCGGGGTATCGAGACAGTCGGGGGGACCTACTACCCCGACGGCTCGGAAGCGACCGTCACGCTCACCATCGGAACCGTCGACGCCGCTAACGCGACCGCCTTCGAGCCCCTCCTCCGAGATGGACTTCAAGCGACGCAACCACACGTCCCCAGGGAGACGCGCTCATTGCTGGCGGATGCGACCGTCTCCCGGGACTCGGGCGGTGTCACTGTCTCGATGTCAGGCCCCATCGAGAGCTTCCTCGGTGGCTATCGATCGATCATCGACACCGGGCTGCTCAATCTGCTCACCAGCGCGCCGGTCGGTGACCCGGCACTCGAACTCGTCCCGGCCGACGTCGACGCCGTCGGATACGCCGACGCCGGACTGGTCTCCGACCCGACGGCACAGGCGCTGTTCGAACGGGTCCTGACTGCCGAGGATCCCGCAAACGAAACCACGATCGAACGGATTTTCCGCGGGCTCGAAACCGTCTCGATCGGTAATCTGACCTCGGTCCGGTCGGCGACTGTCTTCGCACAGGGGATCGAGCGCAACGACACCGACGCCGCCGCGATCCTCCAGGCGACCTGGAGTCACGCCGATGCACGGGCAGCGCTCGACGCCGCGAACGCAACCTATCGCGAAGAGACTCACCGTGGCCACCGGGTGTTGGTCGTGACCGAAAACGCCCAGTCGGTGTGGATCGCCTCCGTGACACCTCAGCGGCAAGTGATCGGGACGGGCGACGCCGTCAGAGACGTGATCGAAGTCTCTCAGGGAGACCAGCAGGCACTCTCGGGCCCGCTCGCGACGGCGATCCGCTCCCGGACGAATTACCTCCGGGCCGCTTCAGTGGTGCCCGAAGCGGCGACCGACGCTGCAGGCCCCTTCTCAGAAGTCGTCGCGGATGTCGAGGTGATCGACGCGAGCTACGAGACCGTCGATGGCCGGGTGGTCGGACGGGTCGGGTTGCACTTCCGCAGCGAGTCACAGGCGGCCGATACCGCGAACGTCCTCCGGGCAGTGCTGACCCTCGGTGGTGGTGCGATCGAGGACGAACAGATCCGGGGGCTTCTCGACTCCGCGAGGGTGAGTCACAACGAGAACGTCGTCACGGTGACCGCACGGACCGACCCCGAGACGTTGCTCGGGCTCGTCGACCAATTGACCGCGACGGAACGTCAGGAGCCACAGTCCGAAGACGGACTGACAACCCTTTTGCCCACCCACCCGGCAACTGCAGGTGAACAGTCGTGAGTCTGCGTGCACTGTTGAGCAAAGAGTTGCGCTGGAGCAAGCACAACGCCGCCGCACTGCTGGTATTAGTGCTCGTGTTACCGGCGACGTTCGGCTACGCGAGCGTCGCCTTCCAGACCGTGATCCCTCAGGATGCGCCGGTCGCAGTCGTCGCGGGCGACGACGACGTCGACGATGCCAGTCTCACCGTCGTCGAGACGGCGGTGTCGAGCTTCGGGGAACCCAGACGATATGACTCGGAGACGGCGGCGACCCGCGGACTCAACCGCGAAGAAGTCTATGCCATGATCTCGGTCCCGCCGGGGCTGGCGAACGGGTCGAAAGCAACCGAGATCCAGCTCTTCGTCGACGGGAGTATGGTCCTGTTCGAAGAGCCTTCTCGGGCGATGGTGAACGTCCTCAACTATCGGCTCAGCTCCGTTCCGATCGGCGATGTCTCGGTCCAGCACCGCATCATCGGCGAGAGTCACACCCTCGCGGAGTATCTGATCCCGATCCTGCTGATCGGGACGCTGATGCTGTTTGCGTTCACCTACGTACCGTACAATCTCGCCGCCGAATCGCAGGCCATCGAGCGGATCCGAACCGAATCCTCCCTGGAGTCGTTGATCACCGCGAAACTCACCTACTTTACCGCGCTCATGCTTTTCCCCATCGCCGTCTTCGGGCTCGTCACGTGGGCGCTAGGATACGCTATCACTCCAGCATCCGTCGGGCTCGTCGCTGTCCTCCTGCTGTCGTTCGTCGGGATGGCCGCCGTCTCGATGACGATCATGCTCCTGACCCGGTTCGGGACGGCTGGCCGGTTCGTCTGCGTGATCGTCATGTTCGGGCTGCTCTCGTTCGGCGGGATCATCTACCCCGCCGGCTTCTTCTCGCCGCTTCGACGGTCGATCGTCCGGTCAGTGCCGCTGCACTACACGACCATCGTCACGCGCAGCGAGATGCTTCGAGACGCCCCACTGGAAGTCTACACGGACTACTTTCTCATCGTCGGCGGGTCGGCACTGGCGGCACTGGTCGCGCTGAAACTCGGTATCGTCGCCTACCGGAGGGGTGACTGATGATGTCTGACCTCGCTGTCGAGCACGTGACCAAAGACTACGGCCCCGTCCTCGCGCTGGAAGACGTCTCGCTGTCGATCGAACCCGGTGAGCTACACTGTCTGGCCGGGCCGAACGGCTCGGGCAAGTCGACGCTCTTCCGGATCTTTCTCGGGCTGACCAGGCCGACAGACGGGGACGTCACGCGACCCGTAAACGGCGACATCGGGACGAGCTTTCAGGAACCAGCCTTTTATCCGTCGCTCACTGTCGGCGAGAATATCGAGGTCTTTCGCGGACTCGCGGGCAATCCCGATCTGGAGTGGGTCAGGCGCGTCGTCCGTGTGTTCAACCTCCCGAAGGTCCTCGAACGCCGGGCCGGTGATCTCTCGGGCGGGTACAGCAAGCAACTCGATCTGGCGCTCGGGCTGCTGAACGAACCCCGGTACCTGCTACTGGACGAGCCACTGACAGACCTCGACGACGTGACCGCCGAGTCGCTCCTGACGTTTCTCGAAGACTACGTCCAGGCGGGCAACGCCGTGCTGGTGTCGAGTCACCGAATCGCCGAGTTCGCGCCGACGCTGGAGCGACTCACCGTGATGGACGGCGGGCACGTCGTCTACGACGAGCGACGCGAGGCTATCGATGGGACCGATCCGAAACAGATCGAGCGCGTCTACCGACGAGCGATCGCAGACAAGAGAGATTAGGCTTCGACGGGTCGGTTCTGCTTGCGCGTAACGTAGCCTGCAATTCGGTTGCGGACGCCCTTGGACTCGATATTCGTGAGTTCGGTCACGAGCTCCTTGTTCGTCTCGAAGTCGCTACTGAACGCGTCGGGGTACTTTTCCATCAGGATCGTTCCTGTCTTCTTGACGTAGGCCGGTTTGATCGCCATGTGACCCACTGTAGCCGGACGGTGCTCAAAAAGGATTCGAAGCGTGCCGGCTACTCTGGGATCCTACCACTCCGCGTTCTCGCGCACCACGTCGAACGCCGCTTGCTCGCGCTCCCCGCCACATTTCTCGACGACCCCCTCGAAGTAGGTCAGCCGGTCCCGCAGCGTCTGCTGATCGTAAGTGCCGACTCCGAGCCGCGAGGCCGCGACGGTCGCCTCGATCACGGCGTAGTAGCCGCGATTGGTCGTCCTGACCTCTGTATTCTCTACCGCGGAATCCACGGGAGACAGTGCCCATTCGACCCACTGGGTGTCCCCATCTTCACCCGAGTCCACGCGCTCGACTTCGACCTCGGTCCAGGCGTCCACACTCGGGAGGATCGGTTCGTCTTCCTCCCGAATCGTCATCGCGGCCTCGGTGAAGTCGAGCGGGTCGGGCGTGAACTGGACGTACCCGCCCCCGCGCTCGCGGAAGTTCCGCCAGGTTCGGGTCCGGCCCCACGTCGTCGCCGTGACGGGGTCGCCGGCGTGCAGCCCGAGCGCGGCGACGTTCCACAGGTCGTTCGGGCCGAGCGTCGTCACGACCGATTCGGTGACCCCGCGGAGGTCGGCCGGCCAGTCGCCTGCACCGTCGCTGTCGGCATCGGCACCGCCACTCATACCTCCAGCCCCCGTTCGAGTGCGACGAAGAGTCCAGCCGCGACGATGTCGGCGGTCGTCCCGGGATTGATCCCCCGATCGATGAGGTCTTCGGCCATCGCGTCGGCGTCCTCCGCACCGTCGAGGACAGCCCGAGCACGCTCGCTGACCTGCTTGGCCGTGGCTGTGTCGTGGTTGATCGCGACGAAGGTGTCGGGTTCGTCGGCCAGCAGTTCGAGGAACACAGTTGAAGTGCGGTCGGTGATCGGTCCGTCGAGATCGGAGAGTCGATTGGCGGCCCAGAAACTCCGCTCGAAGCCGCCGACCCACTCTCGGGCGACACCGTCGTGATCGGCCGACTGCTTCATCACGTCACCAAGGGTCAGGTCGCGGGCGTGCAGTTCGGGCACGGCGTCGCTCCCGCGGCGGACATCCAGCGCGTCCATATCCTCGGGTGGATCGTCGACCGAGACATCGACGTGCTCGAACGCGCGGTAGAACCCCGCTGCGTCGATGACAGTCGTCGACTCGACGACTGTAGAGACGCCATCTGTCGTGAGCGCCCCGCGCCCGGCGGCGCGCGCGAGCGGAACCACCAGCAAGAGCGCGCCGAACTGGGTGTTGCCACCGCGCTGGTCGCTCATCCCCGCGACGGCCTGCTCGAAGACCTCGCCCACGGGCGGGCCGTCGGGATCGCCAGCCAGACGAAGCCCGTTCTGGGAGCCGACCGCCCCGGCGAGAAAGTGCTCGAAGCGGAGATCGTCGTACTCGTGTTCGCGGTCGACGTTCCCGGGTTTGGGCGTCCCCGCGACTTCCAGCAGGAGAGCGAGTTCGGCGTTCTCAGCCGTGGTCCTCATACCGACCCCTCCAGCGTTGCGACGTACTCGTCGGTCGCCCTCCGAACCCGGTCGAGAACGTCCGGATCGTCACTCGGCCGGCCCACGCTAACTGCGTCGGCACCGTATTCGAGATATTCACGGACGGTATCGCGGTCCCGAACCCCGTTGTTGGCGATCACGAAGGTATCCGAGTGTGCTGACTCGACGACCTCCGCAACCATCGACTCGCTGTCCATCGCGTCGACGTGAAGCACGTCCGCGCCAGCTTCGACTACACGGGCCGTGACCGACGACAGATCCACGCCGTCGAGTTCCGTCCGGACCTTGACGCTCACTGTCGCGCCAGTCTCACTGGCGGCCCGGACCTGTGCACAGAGTCTCGCAGGGTCTCGAAGCAGTGATTCGCCCGCACCCGCCCGGCACATCTCGTCCTGCCGACAGTGACCGTTGATCTCGACCATAGCGTCGTGACTCGCACAGATCCGTGCTGCCTCCCGGATCGGCGGGGCCGAGCCGGCCCGGACGTTGAAGCCCGCCAGCAGCGGTGTCGACTCCAGCGCTGCCAGCTGGATGTCGAGAAAGACGAACGGGTCCGGCGGCAGAAACTCCGTTCGGTCGCGCTCGACCATCTCGCGGGCAGCCTCGCGCGTCGGTCCGTCGAGGGCGATGCCGCCAAGGACCGCGGCACCAGCGTAGTCGCTCGCGGCGGCGGCCCAGGCGGCGTCGGACTGCCCGGAGAGACTGGCCAGCGCGAGCCGTGGCTGGAAGTCGACAGCCATCATGTCACCTCCGCGAGGGCACGCTCGACCGCGCGGGCGACGCGCTCGGCGTCGTTGTCGGTATCCAGCGACGTGTCGGTCCGGACCACAGGACGATCCAGTTCGGTCCCGTCCTCGCTGTCGAGGACGAACGCGTCCGCGAAGGGATAGGCCGCGGCGACGCCGGCCGTCGAGGGATCCATTCCTTCGGCGGCCATGAGCTTCGCGGCTGGGCCCGAGAAGACCGTGTCCTCGACGAACGGAGAGACGGCAACCACGGGTGTCGATTCGAGCGCGTCTCGAAAGTCGTCCATCGCGACCATCGGGCCGATGCTCGTCACGGGGTTCGAGGGGCCGATGACGACCGGCTCGTCCAGCGATTCGAGAACAGTGTCGGTCGGCTCGGCTGACTCGGCTCCGCGGAACTCGACATCTTCGACCGCTGGCTCGCCGCCGTGGGCGACCCACCACTCCTGAAAGTGCTGGACGCCGTCCGGCGTGTGGATCAGACTCGCTACAGGGTCGTCGCTCATCGGCAGGATCTCGCGGTCAGCGTCGAGTGCACCGGCCAGCGTCCGCGTCGCCTCGGTGAGGGTGTGGCCCTCGTCGAGTAATCCTGTGCGGGTGAGGTGGATCGCTCGGTCCTGATCTCCGATGTGCATGAACTCCGCGACCGCCGAGAAGCGCCGCCAGCGAGCGAGTTCGCGGCCCGCAGTCTGTTCGCTCTCGGGGAGATACCGCGGGCCGGATTCGAGTCCCGCGGCGTCGGCAAGTGCGTGGAGTTCTTCGTGAGTCGCGGCGGTGTCGTCGTCGATTCCCCACCAGGTCTCGCGGTCGAGGACGTCACCGTCGAGAAAGAGGACGGTGTCGACGTCCGGGCAGACGAGATGGCCACCCAGTTCGACGTCGTCGCCGGTGTTCGCGACGACAGTCGTCGCCGCAGGATCGAAGACGGCGTCGGCTCCAGAGAGGAGTTTGGGCGTGCCCGTCCCGCCCGAGAGAAACGTCACCATGTTCGGGTGCACGCGGGGCACTGGAATAAACGCTTTCGACGGAGAGGGCCTGCATTGAGACTCCAGGCAAGCTGCCAGTAATCAGCGAAACGACTATTGATAAGACCAGCGTATTACGATAGTATGTCTGAAGCAACTACAGGCGATGATGGTGAGGACGACATTGTCACGGTAAATTTCAAGCTTACAGAGTCGTTTCTTGACGAAATCGACGATACGTGGCAAGGGCGGGGGTTCAACAGTCGGAGTGAGTTCATCAGGTATACGCTCCGGGACGCCGTCGAATTCCCGACGTTCGATCGCGACGAACTCCGCGCTCTTCTCGCGGCCGAGGGAGACGTTCGAGACGAGCAGACGATGAGTGCCGAGGAGGCACGCGAACGGTTCGGAACGAGCGATGAGTAGCGAGGGGTGGGAGTGGGAACTTGCCGAACAGGCCCAGGAAGATCTCGACGAACTCGATCCGACAGCCCAGGATCGGATTATCGAGAAACTCGACGAAATCGTCGATTCACCGTGGCGCGACCCGCCAGACTACGGGGAGCCACTGCAGAACAGTCCCTACCGGAAGATCCGTGTCGGTGAGTTTCGTCTGTCCGTGATTTTCCGGCAGGACGAACAGCTGCTGGTCGTCGCTCGTGTCAATCGACGCGGCGGTGCGTACACTGCTGACGACGATTGATTAGAAGAAGACGTCCAGAAAGCTCATGACGGCGAACAGCCCGGCGACGATGCCAAGGACGAACAGCACCAGTCCCCAGATGAACGTCCCGTCGACGAGCAGTTCGGCCACCATCAGCACGACACCGAGCACGAGCAACAGGCCCGCGACGAGCAACTGGAAGCCCCCCTCTACGAGTTCGCCGAGGTCGAGTTCGAAGATGTCGAGTACCTCGTCCATACTCGGAGGAACACCAGCCGGGCTGAAAAGGGCGGTGGCTATCATCTTGTAGCCACGCGCGTACTCTTTTCTTCGATGGGGCCCAACTCCGGGCCAATGAAGACGATCAAGGACAGCGTCCACGACTACATCGAAGTCGAGGGCGTCGCGCTGGATCTGCTGGATACCGCGCCGCTCCAGCGGCTCCGTCACATCTCCCAGCTGGGGACCGTCACGCTGGTCTATCCCTCTGCCAATCACACCCGCTTCGAGCACTCGCTCGGGGTCTACCATCTGGCCAATCGCGCCCTCGGACACCTCGGGATCGAGGGTCAGCAGGCCGAGCGCGTTCGGGCTGCCGCGCTCTTGCACGACATCGGCCACGGCCCCTACAGCCACAACGTCGAGGACCTGATATACCGCCACACCGGGAAGTACCACGACGAGGTCCACGATCTGATCGGCTCCGGGGAAGTAGCCCACATTCTCACCGCGCATGGCCTGAATCCCGACCGCGTGGCCGACCTCGTGGCCGGCGACGGCGAGCTTGGACAACTCGTCTCGGGCGAACTCGACGTCGACCGGATGGACTATCTCGTCCGGGACGCCCACCACACCGGCGTCCCCTACGGGACAATCGACCATGGCCGGCTCGTCCGGGAGTTGCGGTTCGTCGACGGCGACCTCGTGCTGGACGAGGGCAACGTCCAGACTGCCGAAAGTCTCCTGCTTGCTCGCGCGTTGATGAATCCGGTCGTCTACTCCCATCACGTCGCGCGGATCGCCAAGGGGATGCTCCGGCGCGGAACCGAGCGACTGCTCGCCGAGACAGACGTGACACCCGACCGACTCAGGCGGATGGACGACAAAGATCTGCTCGTGGCCCTCCGCTCGTACGAGGCCACCGAAGGGTACGGCGAGCGGCTGAGTTACCGGGATCTGTTCAAACGTTCTGTCTGGGCGGAGATGGAGGCCGTCCCCGAAGACGTGCTCGGGGCCGACCACGACGAGGTCCAGACGTTCGAGCACGAGATTGCGAGCGAGGCCGGTGTCGACCCCGAACTGGTGATCCTCGACGTGCCCGAAGAACCCGAGATGAAAGAGACCTCCAGCCGCGTGATCGTCGGCGGGGATGTCCGCCGGCTCGAAGCCCAGTCGACGCTGGTGCAGGCGCTCCGGACTGCCCAGTACGACCAGTGGCGACTCGGGGTCTACGCACCAGACGACGTGAGCGACCGGGTTGGCGACGCCGCCGTCCGCGTGCTCGGGCTCGACGTCGAGGACACCCTCGTCAGCGATGTCCGGACGGGCGTTCACGCCACGCTGGACGAATTTCAGTGATGTGGGACGAATTCCAGTGACGGCAAAACGGCGACAGCACAGTCGCGACGACGGCGGAGAACAACCTTTTTATAGCGCGAACGACCCTGTACAGATGCAAATGACCCAACACACCGAGGGTACGTCGGAGTCTCCGGCGGATCGAGTTCTTCCAGGGCACACTCGATAGCACCTCTGAAATCGACGAGGCACGAATTTTCGACACGACGCTCCGCGACGGAGAGCAATCGCCAGGCACGTCGTTCAGTTACGAAGACAAACGCGAGATAGCGGCGCTGCTGGACGAGATGGGGACCCACGTCATCGAGGCCGGGTTCCCGGTCAACTCCGACGCGGAGTTCGAGGCTGTCCGTGACATCGCCAACTCGACCTCCACGACGGTTTGCGGGCTCGCCCGCGTCGTCGAGGAAGACGTCGAAGCGGCACTCGACTCCGGTGTCGAACTGGTCCACGTCTTCGTCTCGACCAGCGACATCCAGCTCCAGGACAGCATGCACGCCACCCGCGAAGACGCACTCGAACGGGCGGTCGCGTCCGTCGAGCGCGTCAAAGAAGCGGGCGTCGAGTGTATGTTCTCGCCGATGGACGCGACCCGAACGGAGGAAGCGTTCCTGATCGACGTCGTCGAGGCCGTCACGGACGCGGGTACAGACTGGATCAACATCCCGGACACCACGGGCGTCGCGACCCCCGGCCGCTTCGAGAAGATGGTCGGAAAGGTCGTCGCACACACGGACGCCCGCGTGGATGTCCACACCCACGACGACTTCGGACTGGCCAGCGCCAACGCTCTCTCGGGCTACGAAGCCGGCGCTGCTCAGAGCCAGGTCTCCGTGAATGGGATCGGCGAGCGGGCGGGCAACGCCGCCTACGAGGAAGTCGTCATGGCTCTCGAATCGCTGTACGACGTCGACACCGGGATCGACACGACACGGATCACCGAGCTCTCCCGGCTGATCGAGGAGAAGAGCTCCATGGATGTCCCCGGCAACAAGCCGGTCGTCGGCGGGAACGCTTTCTCCCACGAGAGCGGGATCCACGCCGCGGGCGTCATCGAGAACGCCGACACCTTCGAACCCGGCGTGATGACCCCGGAGATGGTCGGCGCGACTCGCGAACTGGTACTGGGCAAGCACACCGGCACCCACTCGGTACGCGAGCGACTCGTCGAGTCGGGCTACAATCCGACCGACGAAGAAGTTCGGCAAGTGACCCGCCGCGTCAAGGACTACGGCGCGGAGAAGCGCCAGGTCACGATGGACGTCCTCGAACGGTTCGCCGACGAGGTCGGCGTCGAACGCGCAGGGTCTGAGGAGGTCCGGGCCTGACGATGACGCCCTCACCGTTTGCACGAGCGGGCCAGCAACGGCTGTCGCGTTCGATACCGACCACCGCTCGGGCGACCCCTCGTCACCATCTATCACAGAAACCTTATTATTCGGGGCGCGTACAGACACGTACTGATGACACAGACCGCTGGCGACCGGGACCGACCCGCCACCAGCGGCGCGCTCGCCCTTCTCGGCGCTATTGTAGGGGCTGCCTAGGCCCCACTTCACCCGTACTCTCTGACCCGGTTCGTACCGTTTTCGACCAGCGACACAGCAACCCACCTATGTACCAACGACAGCCACCACGCGGTGATCGAGCATGAGCGAACGTGCCTCGATCCCCAGACAGGACGAAGCAGCGGACACAGACGAGACCGAACAGCGCGGTATCGACGAGATCACGACTGGCTCCCAGTCGGTCATCGCCGCGCTCGAACAGGCCGGCGTCGAGCATGCCTTCGGCGTTCAGGGCGGGGCGATCATGCCCGTTTACGACGCCCTGTACGACTCCTCGATCGACCACATCACGATGGCCCATGAGCAGGGCGCGGCCCACGCGGCCGACGCCTACGGCATCGTCACCGGCGACCCCGGGCTGGCGATGGCGACCTCGGGCCCCGGGGCGACGAACCTCGTGACGGGCCTGGCCGACGCCGCGATGGATTCGGACCCGATGATCGCCCTGACAGGGCAGGTCGCGACGGACTTCGTCGGCAACGACGCCTTCCAGGAAGTCGACACCACCGGCATCACGATGCCGGTCACCAAGGAGAACTACTTCTCCGATGACTCCGACACCGTCGGCGACGACGTCAGCGAGGCGTTCGCGCTGGCCGAGAAGGGCCGACAGGGCCCGACGCTGGTCGACTTGCCCAAGGACATCACCAAGGGGCCGACGACGGAGTGGCCCGAAAAGCCCGAAACGCCCGAGACCCACCAGGAACCGGTCGAGGCCGACGAGGTCATCGTCGAGGCGGCCGCCGAGGCCCTGCAAGAGGCGGAGAAGCCAGCCATTCTGGCCGGCGGTGGCGTCATCAAGAGCGAGGCAAGCGACGAACTGCGCCACTTCGCACGGGAGTACGACATTCCGGTCATCACGACGATGCCCGGCCTCGGTAGCTTCCCCGAGACGGACGACCTCGCCGTGGGGATGGCCGGCATGCACGGGACAGGCGCGGCGAATATGGCCATCACCAACACCGACTGCCTGCTGGGCGTCGGAACGCGTTTCGACGACCGTCTCACAGGCGGTGTCGAGACGTTCGCGCCCGACGCGGACATCATCCACGCCGAGATCGATCCCGCCGAAATTTCGAAGAACATCGAGGCGGACTACCCGCTGATCGGCGACGCCGAGCGCGTCCTCGAACAGCTCGACGACGCGATGACCAGCGCGCCCGACGCCGACGAGTGGCGCGAGCAGTGCCAGACCTGGAAAGACGAGTATCCACTGGCCTACGACATGCCCGACGACGAACCCCTGAAGCCCCAGTACGTCGTCGAGACCTTCGACGAACTGGCCGACGACGACACCATCGTCACCACAGGTGTCGGCCAGCACCAGATGTGGGCCTGCCAGTTCTGGACCTACGAGTACCCGCGGACGTGGGTTTCCTCTAACGGGCTGGGGACGATGGGCTACGGTGTCCCCTCTGCCATCGGTGCGAAGCTCGGTGCCCCGGACACGGAAGTCGTCTGTTTCGACGGCGACGGATCGTTCCTGATGACGGTCCAGGAACTCTCGGTCGCCGTGCGGGAGAACCTCGACATCACGTACGTCGTGCTGAACAACGAGGCTGTCGGGATGGTCCGGCAGTGGCAGGACGGCTTCTACGAGGGTCGCCGAATGGCCAGCGAGTACCCGTGGATCCCGGAGTTCGACAAGCTCGCGGAAGCATTCGGTGCGCGCGGCTTCCGACTGGAAGATCCCGACGAGGTCGAGGACACGATCAAGGCCGCCCGCGAGTACGACGGCCCGGCCGTGATCGACGCGATCATCGACCCCGCCGAGAACGTCTATCCGATGGTTCCGAGCGGTGGCGACAACGGATTGTTCGCGCTGAACGAGGACCACCTGGGGATGATCTAAGATGCCTGGAGATATGCCCGGTCCGGCCCCGGACCAGCGGATGCGGCCGAGTGGCCGGCGAAACTCGCAAGGAATTCGAATCGATCCCGAAGCAGAGGCGACTCACGAACCGCGTCTGGCGGTGCTGTCAGCGCTGGTCAAACACGAGCCCGGCGTCCTCTCGGAGGTCTCCGGACTCTTCAGCCGCCGACAGTTCAACATCGAGAGTCTGACTGTGGGCCCGACGAAAGGCGACGGGACGGCCCGGATGACGATCGTCATCGAGGAACCCGAGCCCGGGGTCCAGCAGGCCAAAAAGCAGTTGAAGAAGCTCATCCCGGTCATCGAGGTCGAGGAACTCGAATCAGCGGCGATGCGCCGTGAGCTGGCGCTGATCAAGGTCGCCGGTGAGAAGCCTGACGACGTGCAGGCGGTCGCACAGATGTACGGCGGCGACGCCGTCGACGCCTCGAAGAACGCCGTGACCGTCGAAGTCACCGGCAGCAAGCAGAAGATCGACGCCGCGGTCGAGGCTTTCGAGCAGTTCGAGATCCTCGAAGTCGTCCGGACGGGCGCGGCCGCGCTCGAACGTGGATCAAAGACAATGGACAATGGGGCGGCGACAATGGAAAGCGATAACTGACCGATTCCCGAGGATTTAGCTATGACAGACGAATTCACCACTGAAGTCTACTACGACGACGACGCCGACGAAACGGTACTCGACGATCGAACTGTGGCCGTCCTGGGCTACGGCAGTCAGGGCCACGCCCACGCACAGAACCTCGCCGACAGCGGGGTCGACGTGGTCGTCGGCCTGCGCAAGGGATCGTCCTCGCGCAGAGAGGCGCAAGCCGACGGGCTGGACGTGGCGACGCCGGTCGAGGCCGCCTCGCGTGCCGATACGGTCTCCGTGCTGGTGCCTGATACGGTCCAGCCGGCCGTCTACGAGGCCATCGAAGACGAACTGGAAGCCGGTGACACGCTGCAGTTCGCCCACGGGTTCAACATCCACTACGGCCAGATCGAACCCGACCCGGAGGTCAACGTCACGATGGTCGCCCCGAAGTCCCCGGGCCATCTGGTCCGACGGACCTACAAGCGCGGCGAGGGCGTGCCCGGTCTGATCGCGGTCTATCAGGACGCCACGGGCGACGCCAAAGAACAGGCGCTGGCCTACGCCAGGGGCGTCGGCTGTACTCGTGCGGGCGTCATCGAGACGTCCTTCCAGGAGGAAACCGAGACAGACCTCTTCGGCGAGCAGGCCGTCCTCTGTGGTGGCGTCACCGAGCTGATGAAGCAGGGCTACGAGACGCTCGTCGACGCCGGATATAGCCCGGAGATGGCCTACTTCGAGTGCATGAACGAGATGAAGCTGATCGTCGATCTCATCTACGAGGGCGGGCTGATGGAGATGTGGAACTCCGTCTCTGACACCGCCGAATACGGCGGGCTGACCCGCGGGAAAGAGGTCGTCGACGACGACGCCCGAGAAAACATGGAGGAGGTCCTCCGGCAGGTCCAGGACGGCGAGTTCGCCCGTGAGTGGATCATGGAGAACCAGACGAACCGACCGAGCTACAAACAACTGCGCCAGGCCGAACAGGAGCACGACATCGAGGACGTCGGTGGCCGCCTGCGAGAGCTGTTCGCCTGGGGCGAGCAACAGAAAGAGGAAGTTCCAGCAGATGACTGAGCAGATGAAAGACGTGGATCACACGAATCCACACACGGACGAAACGTTCGGTGCAGCCTTCCAGCGCGGCCCTGACGTGGCCGCCGACGGGGGTCGCGCCGACGCAGAGCGCACAGACGACCAGATGAGTGACGTCGACCACGAGCCGCCCGAAGGAGAGGGAGCCAATCCCGCCTTCGAGCGCGGTACCGAAGGGCGAGCAGATTCAGTATGAGTTCAGGAACACTGTACGACAAAGTGTGGGATCGACACAAGGTGACGACCCTGCCGAACGGGCAGGATCAACTATTCGTCGGCCTGCACCTCATCCACGAGGTCACCAGCCCGCAGGCGTTCGGGATGCTCCGTGAGCGGGACATCGAAGTCGCGCGACCGGACCTGACGCTGGCGACAGTGGACCACATCGTCCCGACAGCCGACCAGTCCCGACCCTACACCGACGACGCCGCCGAGACGATGATGTCCGAACTCGAAGAGAACGTTCGGGACGCAGGCATCAACTTCCTGGACCCCACCACTGGGGATCAGGGGATCGTCCACGTCGTCGGCCCGGAGCAAGGACTGACCCAGCCGGGCAAGACCATCGTCTGCGGTGACTCCCATACGTCGACCCACGGCGCGTTCGGCGCGCTGGCCTTTGGGATCGGAACCTCCCAGATCCGGGATGTTCTGGCCACCCAGACCATCGCGATGGAGAAACAGCAGGTCCGGAAGATTCAGGTCGACGGCGAACTCGGTGAGGGCGTCGAGGCCAAGGACATCATCCTGGAGATCATCCGCAAGCTCGGGACCGAGGGCGGCGTCGGCTACGTCTACGAGTACGCCGGCGAGGCTATCGAGGACCTGGGGATGGAAGGCCGAATGAGTATCTGTAACATGTCCATCGAGGGCGGCGCTCGCGCGGGGTACGTCAATCCCGACGAGACTACTTTCGAATGGCTCGAAGGGACCGACTACTTCCAGGACAACCCCGAGGAGTTCGAGGATCTGAAACCGTACTGGGAGTCCATCCAGAGCGACGCGGACGCCGAGTACGACGACGTCGTCCACATCGACGCCTCTGAGCTGGATCCGATGGTCACCTGGGGTACCACGCCCGGCCAGGGGATCGGCATCAACGATCCCATCCCGGCCCCCGAGGACCTGGCCGACGACAAGGTCGAGACGGCCCGCCGCGCTCAGAAGCACATGCGCGTCGAGCCCGGCGAGACGATGAACGGCTACGACATCGACGTGGCCTTCCTGGGTTCGTGTACCAACGCCCGTCTGCCCGACCTGCGACGAGCGGCCCGGATCGTCGAGGGCCGACAGGTCGACGAGGACGTGCGCGCGATGGTCGTCCCCGGCAGTCAGCGTGTCCAGGAAGCCGCCGAGCAAGAGGGACTGAAAGACACCTTCGAGGCGGCCGGCTTCGAGTGGCGCAACGCCGGCTGTTCGATGTGTCTGGGCATGAACGAGGACCAGCTGGAAGGCGACGAGGCCTGCGCGTCCTCCTCGAACCGGAACTTCATCGGCCGCCAGGGCTCCAAGGACGGAAGAACTGTGCTGATGAACCCGCGAATGGTCGCCGCCGCGGCGATCAACGGCGAGGTCTCTGACGTACGCGAGATGAAGGAGGTGAATCTGGCGTGAGCGACCCCACCGAAGACATTCCGGAGGTCGACTACGTCGAGGGGACCGGGATCCCGATCCGGGGCAACGACATCGACACTGACCAGATCATCCCGGCGCGGTTCATGAAGGTCGTCACCTTCGACGGGCTGGGTCAGTTCTCGTTCTTCGATCTCCGATTTGACGACGAGGACAACGAGAAAGATCACCCGATGAACGAAGACCGGTTCAAGGACGCCAACATCATGGTGGTCAACAACAACTTCGGCTGTGGCTCCTCTCGCGAGCATGCCCCGCAGGCCCTGATGCGCTGGGGGATCGACGCCATCATCGGCGAAGGCTTCGCCGAGATTTTCGCGGGCAACTGCCTCGCGCTGGGGATCCCGACGCTGACGGCCGACCACGAGACGATCAACGCCCTCCAGCAGTGGGTCGACGACAATCCCGACGGCACAATCGAGGTCGATGTCGAAGCCGAAACCGTCCAGTACGGCGGGAACGAAATCTCGGTCAACGTCGACAACGCCCAGCGACAGGCCCTGGTCGAAGGGATCTGGGACACGACGGCGCTGATGAAGGCCAACCAGAACGCCATTCAGGAGACGGCCAACTCGCTGCCGTACGTCTAGACGCTGGTTTCACTCTTCTTTCTCGTAGCCATCGAGCGCGACCTCGAACAGCGACTCGTCGTCCAGATCGGCGACCGCGTCGTCGATCTCCGCGCGGAGTCGATCCAGCCGGCTTTCAAGCTGGGCCGGATCGACGGATGTCTCCTCGTCGGCGAGACTGGCGTGTTTGCTGGCGAGATCGTAGAACGTATCGAGGCGCTTGCGATAGGTCGCCCGCGTCGCCAGCCACTCGACTACCCGAACGAGGTCGTCGTCACCGACAGTGGGATCGATCGCCGCGTCGATCCACTGCGGTGTCTCCTGAATCTCGGTGAGGAGGCCAACCTGAAAATACGCCTCACCGTCTGTCCGGCGCTGATAGAGAGCGTGTAGCGAAAAATCAGGGAGCGACGGGGAGACGAGGACGATGTCGACGGATTCGTCCAGGCTGTCCAGCACAGCGTCGCCTTCGTAGGCAGTGTGAACGACGAACGCGGACCGAAGGGACGCGGCGCGTCGGTCGGTCGCCGACGGGTCCCCGTCGCCGACGATAACCACACCCCGATCGGAGGCCATGTTGGGACTCTGGGTGCCAGTGTATAAAGTACATGTGGTCGCCGTCCCCCGATTTCCCGGGATCAGGAGGGGGTCGTATCGCCTCTATCGACACGAACGACGTCACAGATTGTGCTGAACACTTCGGTCGTCGCCGCGTCCTGACGGCTGGCGTTCATCGTCAGATAGCATGCTTCGCCGTGGCGAGCAGCGAGCACACCGACCGCGTGGACGAACCGGAAGACGTGCTCGCGCTCGAAGCGTTCCAGTAGCGTCGACAACGAGTGGAGACAGCAGACCATCTGTCCCTCCTGCGTGTCGAACGAATCCAGAAGACGCTCCGAAATATCGGACAGCGAAGCCTGAGCGGACGGCGCAGTCGGCTGCTCGGCCGTCCTACTTGTCGATCGAGTACACGTCTCGACGTCGATAGTCGTCGTACGAACAGGTGTCTCCGCCCACACCGACAGCCAGTCACTGGCCGAACAGTCGGCCAGGACGCCGACGACAGCGTCAATCTCACGACCGTGGTGATCGCGGATTGCTCTCTCGATCGATCGCGGATCCAACCGCTGCCCGCTCACGAGCAGGACCCGAGATGAGACTGCCGGCCGGTCGTCGCGCGTATCACGTCCCCCAGTCATGTACTCCCCCTGAAGAGAACCGTCCCGAGGCGGACTGAAGTAGGTTGTGGTCCGCAGCGGGTCAGCTCTCAGATTCTTCGCCCGCTGGTGCGTAGTAGCCTGCCGAGACGTTCATCTGCTCGCCTTCGAAGGTGGCGACGGTGTCACAGAGGTGGGCAAACATGATCCGTAGTTCCTCGTCCGGGGCCTCGTTGTCGAGATGGTAGAACCCCACGCCGTCAACGCTGCGGACGCGCGCGCTCACCGCGTGGAGGAATTTGAACAGGAACTCCCGATCGACGAACTGCAGCATCTCAGAGATGGAGTGGATACACAGCGCGACCCGGTCGCCGTCGTCGGCCGCGTCGCTCAGCAGTGCGTTGATCGACTTGCCGAGCGTCAGCAGATCCGCCGGGCTCGAAATCGTCGCGACTGGGGCTGGGACGTCAGCCCCCTCGCCCGCGGCCGCGCTGGTCGATCTGACCAGTGTTTTGACATCGACGTAACTGACCGGGACGAGCGGGCCCGCCGAGCGGTCAGTGAGTCGTTCGTGCCACGCCGATGGCCGCGTCCCGACGGTGACGACGACGAGCCGATCGATACGGTCGGTCGCGTCGACCAGGAGGTTACTGCAGGCGTCGAGTCCCGCGTCGGCCACACTCGGAGCCAGTACGAGAACGTTCGATGCGTCGCGAAGGTCTCCCGACGACTCGTCGCTCACCGTCGCCACCTCGGGGTGCCGGGAGTCATTGGCTATCATATATGTGGGCAGCACCAAGAGTTTTCTGATGGGTGTGACAGAGAATTTGAATAGCGGGGCTAACAACTGCTCAAATGTGAATCAAGTCCAGCTATTTCACCGTCTAACAAAACAATAGAGGTAGTGTTCTCAATGAGATCAGATACTTCTTTCTCTGTGGCGTCAAATCTATTAAACTCATTCCCACACAATATCTCACCAAACCTGTCGAAGTATTTATCAGTCATGAATGTTCCAATTCGGCACCAGTCAGTGAAACCGTGTTCTGCTGAGACAGAATAGTGGTCATCTTTTGAGCGAATGCGGAATATTTCAGTTATTGCGGACTGCGCTCTGAGGATCTGCGTGGTCGGGTCACCGAGAACAAGATACTCAGAATCTAGATCCTTGATATGATCAATCAGGGAAAGCGACTGTCCAAGAGTGGCGCCCTTCGACAATAAACCAGCAAAAACATTCCCAAACATAATACCATTCCTGTTAGAGATCTTTGAGAGGGTTACCACACCACCTCTCGCCCCGTTTGTCACCAGACCTCTCCCCTGATGATACGATCGGCAGGCATTGAGCAGAAATGAGCCAATACGTACTTCGTCAAGTGATTGGGTATCAACATATCCATCAGGACACTCAATACCACGGTTATCCACATGCCCAACATAGTGTAGAAAGTCGATATCTTGCTGTAGTAACGATCGCAGTTCAGATGTCGAAACAGCATTCCTTATAGAAACATCAGAATCAATCCAACCAGGGCCCTCGTAGATCTCCGAAACCGCGCTCTCTTCGGCCATCGACGGGTCATTACAGACGACGATGATATCTGTCGTTACTGTGTCCGAGATATCGGCATCCAATCGTCGGTAGAGTGCGTCGGCCGTTACTTTCCCAGTTCCGATAGGTATTCCCTCTCCTACGAAGACTTGTTCGGCACTATCGGCGGGAGTTGGCTGAAAGACCTCATGGGGACTACCGGCTCCCCGACAGAAAACATCTACATTGTCTGAATTTATCGTATCGAAGAAATCCTGCATTTGGTGAGAAATCACGTCAGGTGACGCTTTTTCAATCTCATCTGTTGACGGGCATCGAATAATCGCTAGTTCGTCGACTAAAAAGGGGAGAGTTTTCGCGTATTCGAATTCCGGAAGTACATCTGCAGTCAGCCTCCACTGTGGAATGATATCCGAGATCACCTCGTATGGGACGGAGAGATATGTCTGAACTTGCTCAGCTATGCCCGCTTCATAGAGTGTCGAAAAATCAAAATCGACTCGATCCTCAACCGATTTCCGCTCTTGGAGGTTGATCTGATATAATCCCTCAGTACGCGTGACGCAGTCGAACAGAAAGATCTGTTTCAAGACGTTTGCAACGGTTTCCTCAAACTCGTCAGTGCCACCTAGGGAGAACACCTCACCGTCAGCCGATAGTTCCGGGGCGTCTCCAGGTTTGAGCGTCGCGCCAAGATAATAAGCGAGAGGCGCAACGGGATACAGGTATTCGAATTGTGGGGGTATTCGGATGGAGATCCCTGTTTGAGGCGATTCAATCGAGTCTGGAATCGTCAAAGCGTCTCCCAGTTCCATTAGTGGAGGGTGGCCACGTAAAGTTGGGAACGACCGTTCGCATGTCGTCGTTTTCAGGGCAGAGCTGAAACAGGATATAGCCCTCATCAGGTCGTGTGGGTCTTCCGTCGTTGTTATTGTGGCTGCCGGTTGTTCATGGTTTGATCGAATTCCGATCTTGATTTGGTCTGTCTCTGTACAAGTGATCTTGTCCCTATTACCGCGTGCGTCGATTTCAAGGCCACCCTCGACAAGTAAATATATTTTCAGGTGGGCGGATCCGATCTCGACATTGTAGATGCCCGATGGAACGTGGACAACAGAACCAGATTCACGTTGAGCGACTAGTTCCCCATGGGCATTACGTACCCATACATCCAGATTATATGTTGTTGTGAGTGTATTCGCCCCGATAGCTGCAGCTGTATCGACTGGAAAATAGAATTTGTCAGTCTCACACTCGACGGGATGTGTGGGTTCTGGGGTGAGAAATGTAAAATCTACCCCCTCGATTGAATCCACTAGACGTAAGCCAGTTTTTTCTGGATGCGCTTCGATCCGGGGCTTGGCGACGCCGTCGGGCCGTGACTCGTGAAACTCTGTTCGCCAGTCGTCAGTCACGCGCCGTTGGCCCCCTTGCTCTCACTCGACATGAATTCGTGTCCGTCAGTGATACCGCTCAGCACAAAAATCTTGCGCGAACGCCGGTCTACCGCTCGTATCTGGTCATATACGCCTATCGAGCAGGCGTAATAGTTCTCACGTAGGAAACGGCAATTTGCTACTGTTAATTAATTTGCGCCCATATTCCAGACAATTTTCTGTTGTATATCTTTAGAAAAATTCATTTCGTATCGCGTGGTACGTGTAGTCGTAACATGAGCAAAAGTGCCTCCCCAATCCGAAGTTTCGTTGCAGAGCACCCCAAATGGATCGGCGTCCTGTTCTGGTTGACTGTGCTGCTGATGGAAGCGGGTGCTGCTGCGGGGAATGTTTCGACAACTGCAGGCCCCTAATTGAAATCATACGTAGATAGTTCTTCGCTCCAGTGGATTGATCCGTCATATTCTACTGGAAAGCCATGTTCTAGTAAGATCTCATTCAGAGAATCTCGATCTAACTGGAATAGCTGACTCTGATCTCCGGGAAGGTATGTTAAGCTATTCTCACTTATTTTGGGTGCGACTAATGACCCAAGACCATAGTTTCTGGACGGATAGAATACAAATTGGACATTAAACCATCCGTCACAGTTTTCCAATTTTGCCAGATACGGAGCGCCAGATCTACTTTCAACAACCTGTGTATTCCCGTCGCCAACAATCAGATAGTGATTTCCAATAATACTCCGCCTTTCCAAGAGTTCTAACGCTGTGAAAAGAGAAAACCCCCCATCCAATAGATGAGCAAGCGTACGGCCCAGTTTCGTTGCAGTCTTATTCAACAGATCTGCGACGGTTGCAATACCCCCGATTGCTCCCTTATCAACCAGAGCATGCCCCTGCTCATATGATTTACACGCATTTAGAAGGAACGCGCTTATACCAACTTGTTCAACATTTCGACAATCAAGCCAGCCATCAGTACATCTGATCCCCTCTTTGTCAACATGGCCGATATAGTGGAAAAAGTCAGCATCTGTCTTGAGGATCCCACGCATTTCGTTCGTCGATAAGTTCTCTCGAATGGTGATGTCAAAGTCCAACCACTCGCGGGTTCCATAGATATCAGAGACTATATTTTCATCAGTCATATTTTGGTCATTGCAAACGACAACAACACTAGTTCGTACGTTCTCGGAAGGGGTATATTCGAGACGTCGATTGAAGGCCTCCACCGTCATCTTACTCGCGCCCAACGGAATCCCCTCCCCCACATAGGTCTGCTCGATACTGTCAGCTTCGGGCGGTCGGAAGACGTGCTCCTCGAACGGACGCTCCTCGTCGCTCGCGGAGCGTGTCGCCCGAGTCAACCCACCGCGTGCAGTCCCGCCGCTGGACCCGAAGAAGTCCTCGACGGTCGTCGCACCGCCGTGGACCGACCGGGACTCGATATCCGCGCAACTCGGGCACCGAATCACTGCGAGATCGTTGGCCAGGAACGGCAGCGTCTCCACGTGCTCGGGCTGGGTGATCACGTCGGCGGTCAACTTCCACCGCGGGACGGCAGCTTCGAGATCTTCGTACGGAATCGAGAGATACGCCCGTACTTGCTCGGCTACGGACTTCTCGTACAACGCCGCGAAGTCCAGATCGACTTCTTCCTCGACGACCTCTCGCTCGTGCAGGTCGACAGTGTAGTAGCCCTCCGTGCGGGTCACACAGTCCATGAGGAAGACCTGCTTGAGCACGCGCGCGACTGTCGACTCGAAATCGCCGTCGGCAGTCAGGGAGAACGACTCCCCATCGGCGTAGAGTCGCGGCCTGGGTCCGGGTTCGACAGTTGCGCCCAGATAATAGGCCAGCGACGCGATCGGATAGATGTATTCGTGTTCGGGCGGGACGGCGATCCGGATTCCCGTCTCGGGACTGTCTAGCGCGTCCGGAATATCTAGTTCTGCGCCGCGTTCCAGCAGCGGCGGGTGGCCCCGCAGCGTCGGGAACGACCGTTCGCAGGTCGTCGTCTTCAGTGCCGATCCAAAGGCCGAAATCGCCGCCATCAGATCCTCGGGATCGTCCGTCGTCGTGATCGTCGCCGCGGGCTGCTCGTGGAGTGATCGCACGCCGACGGTCACGCAACTGCTCTCACCGAACGCGAGGTACATTCGATCGTCCCGCGATTTGACGCTGACGCTGCCCTCGACCGCGAGGTACAGTTTCATCTGGGCCGAGGAGACTTCCAGGTTGTACCGGCCGGGCGGGACATCGATCGACTCTTCGTTGGTGCTCTGGGCGACCAGGTTGCCCTCCGTGTCGCGGATCCAGATGTCGACCAGGTAGGGCGTCTCGATCTCGGCGGTACAGATCGTCGCTGCGGTGTCAACCGGGAAGTAGAACCGATCGGCGTCGGCGTCGGTCGGCTCGACGGCAGCGGGGGTTAACAGTGTGAACTGCGAGCCCTCGATCGGATCGACGATCCGGACGCCGTCGAACAGTGGATGGGTCTCTATCCGCGGGCGTGTCCCGTCCATCTGAACGGTCGTGCCGCCGTCGGTCATCGGCCAAGAGTCAGTCACGTTGGTGTACTCCCCCGTCGCGCGCTCGTTCCACAGACGGCGTCTCCCGGGCCCGAAGTTGTCTTCCACCGAGAAGCAGCCATCCTGTGGAGGGTACGTGGTCTTCGAACGTAGTGACGGGATAGTCCTCAAAAACGTTACCGGTGAACGACGCCAGTCGCCAACCGCTGCGGTGACATCGACGTAACCTCACGCAACGCTTGAAACGCTGGCACCCATAGGAGAGGTGTGACCGCACACATCGACGGCCCACATCAAGACCAGCAGCTCGTGACTGCCGGTGCCGACCTCGACACGGCCCAGGTAGCGATGATCCTCGTCCACGGACGCGGCGCGACCGCCCAGAGTATCATCCAGATGGGGAGACAGGTCGGAACCGACGGTGTCGCCTATCTCGCACCGCAGGCCGCACGGAACACGTGGTATCCAAACCCCTTCACCGCGCCTGTAGAGACCAACGAACCCGGCCGGTCCTCGGGACTGCAGGCGGTCGCCGACGCCGTCGCCGAGGCCGAAGCCGCCGATATTCCGGCCGAGAAAATCGTGATTCTGGGCTTTTCCCAGGGGGCCTGTCTGGCCAGCGAGTTCGTCGTGCGCAATCCGCGCCGCTACGGTGGGCTGGTGGCCCTGAGCGGTGGCCTCATCGGTGAGTCGATCGATCCCGACGACTACGAGGGTGACCTCGAAGGAACGCCCGTGTTCTTCGGGTGTAGCGATGTCGATCCACACATTCCCGCAGAGCGCGTGCACGTCTCCGCGGAAGTCTTCGAGAATCTGGAGGGCGACGTCGAGAAACGACTCTACGAGGGAATGGGCCACGGCGTCAACGACGACGAGATCGAGTACGTCTCCGCGTTGGTCGCCGGACTGGTCGAGTGATACTGCCGGCTGTAACATTTAGAAAGAATTCGGCACCCCGGGGTGCCGAATATCTTTACGAACTTACAGCCGACAGTATGAGCCAGCGTGCGCCAGGAACTTCGATTTGCCACCGAAAAGAGCAGCCCTGATAGATCGATCACGAGTCCCACCGAGCTCTAGTTCGTCGTCGTGATCTCGATGACGTCCCGGTGGTCGAGTTCCCGGTCGGCCCCGACCTGTCGACCCGAGCGAACGTCGTGCGCGTGGAGGAACCCATCCCCGATGTCTGAGTGCAGGAAGTACGCGAAGTCCTCGGCGGTCGAGCCGTCCGGCAGGACGAAACAGTCCTGCAGAAAAGTGCCGTCGTCCTGTGGCTGCTCTGCGCCGGGGAACACCGCGATGGCGTCGAGCACGTCGAACAGCGCGGTTTCGAGGGCGGTCTGGACCCCGGTCCCGCCGTAGGCCTGGACGAACTGCCGGATCTCCTCCAGGCCCTGTTCTTTCTCGGCAGGCAGATCCGCGACAATTTCGAAGTCTTCCTCACCGGGCACGTACTCCAGTGCACCCTGTTCGTCGCCCTGCTTGAGGGCTTTCTCGGCGTGGGCCGAGACGGGGACGAACGTCAGATGGTCGTAGTCGGGATCGGTGGTGATCTCGCTCCAGTTGTCCTGGGCCTCGGGCGTGTCCATCTTGTTCGCGGCGATGACCATCGGCTTTGTTGCCATTCGAATCTCCCGGGCGAGAGCCTCGCGGTCCTCGTCGTCCCAGCTGTCGGGATCGAGTTCGAGGTCGAGCCGGAGGACGATTCGTTTGATCTCCTCTTCGATGATCCCGAAGGCGCTCATCTGCTCTGCCAGATCGGCTTCGATATCGCGTTCCTCGCCGTGATAGCCCGAGTGATAGCGCTCGATCCCCTTTTCGAGGATGTCGAGATACCACATGTCGAGTTCGTTTTCGAGGAAGTCGATGTCCTCGCGCGGGTCGTGATCCTCGGTGGGTTCGCCTTCGATGTCGGTCATTCCGGAGAAGTCGACGACGTGGACGAGCACGTCCGTCTCGTTGAGGTCCGAGAGGAACTGGTTGCCCAGTCCGCGGCCCTCGTGGGCACCCGGGACGAGTCCCGCTACGTCGACGAGCTTCGTCGGAACGAACCGCGTCCCGTCGCGACAGACGCCGTGATTTGGGGTACAGGAATGTTCGAACTCGGGGGCCGCGCAGTTGACGCGCACGTAGGCCTCGCCAACTGTGGGGTCGATGGTCGTGAAGGGATAGGCTCCTTCGGGCACGTCGTTCATCGTCGCAGCGTTGAACAGTGTCGACTTGCCCACGGAGGGCTTGCCGACGAGACCGATCCGGTAACTCATTGCTCCGTTTTGGCGAATGGCGGGCTAAAGCGTTGCTGACCGACCCCCGCATGGCGTGTGACTCTCACACGCGGTCGACCGTCAGATCTCCGAAGGACTCTCACAGCCCGGTCGGTTCGTGGATGAACGTCGTTTTCAGCCCCCACTCTTCGAGCAACTCCTGGAGGGATTTGACGCCGAAGGTTTCGGTCGCGTAGTGGCCCGCGAGGAAGACGTGGATACCGTGCTCTTTCGCGAGGTGGTAGGCTTTCTGCTTGCCCTCGCCGGTGACGAACGCGTCGACACCACTCTCGGCGGCTTCTTCGAGCCAGTCGACGCCGCTTCCGGTGACGATGGCGATGTCTTCGATCTCGTTCGGTCCGAATTCGAGGACTTGCACGCCCTCTCCACCGTGGGGGAGTTCGCCCGCCAGGAGGTTGTGCAGCGCGTCGACGCTGTAGGCGTCGGGGGCGGTCCCACGTTGTCCGACGTGGACGGGGCCGAGTTCACCGAAGGGTTCGGTGTCCTGGAGTTCGAGCAATTTCGCGAGCCCGGCGGCGTTTCCGAGTCGCTGGTGGCCGTCGAGTGGGAGGTGTGAGACGTACAGTGCCATCCCGTCGTCGATCAGTGGTTTGAGCCGTCGATAGGCCGTTCCGGTCACACGATCGATACCGCCCCACGAGATGCCGTGGTGGGTCACCAGCAGGTCGGCCTGAGCGCTATCGGCCTGCTCGATCGTCGAGACGGCGGCGTCGACGGCGACCGCGACACGGGCAATCTCACGATCGGCAGGGCCGACTTGCAGTCCGTTAGCACTGGCGTCGACATCGGCGTACTCGTCCGTCCGGAGGCGTTCGTCCAGCCGTTCGGCGATCTCACCACAGCGCATTTACCATTCGTTTGTCGCCGAACAGTGTAGTGATTGCGGTCGGAGTGGATATCATGCCCGGACGAGACGGTCGCCCCGATCCTCGACGACGCCGCGCTGAATCAGTGCGTCCAGGATTGCGTGGGTCGTGTCCCGGTCGATCCCGTAGGCGCTCCGGGCGACGACAGTGATCTCCTCGATCTCGACCGGAAAGTCCCGGTTTTGCAGCAGTTTGACCACCTTGTTGTGTTCTGCGCGTGTGTACTCACGATTTCGTACGGTTTGGTCGTCTTCTCGGCCAGTCTGATCGTCTGCCCGGTCTTCGGTTCGATCGTCGCCGTCGCCTTGTCCTGGCGTGAGCGACTCGTCTTCTTCGTGGGTGTCTGGCTCGTTAGCGTCGTCGGCGCTTTCTTCACTGTCTTCTTCCCCTTTCGACTCGCTCGCTCCGTCGTCGTCCGAAGACAGGTCGCTGGCCGCCGTCGAACTGGCGTAGGTCCGCTCACTCTCGTCGTCGATTCGCTCGACGCTGGCCGCGGTCATCTCCTCGCCGTTGTCGGCCTGCTCGACCGACTCGTCCAGATCGATCAGTTCTGCGTCGTCCCCGAGGTCGGCCACCGTTTCCGCATCCACCTCGGCCGTCTCACCGTTCAGTGCAGCTTCCAGTACCTGTTCGACGACAGCTGTCAGTTTCCGCCGACAGGTCGGGCAGAGTACGACCTGCTGGCCCGTCTCGACATCGGGGTGGCGTTCGGGATCGACCAGTGGATACTCTTCGAGTGCGGCGTCGACCGCGTCGCCGCAAAAATAACACGACGAGAGTCGGTCCATACGACGTGTATCGGCCCCCCGCGGCAAAAGTGATATGTTCGGGATATGGTAGCTGTGCGTCCGTATGGCCGACGATCAACTCTCCGCGTCTGCGTGGGCGAAGACGAACTCCCTGAGGAGTTTCGATCCGAGAACTGCGGCCTGTCCGTCGTCACGGTCGTTGACTTCGACGACGTCACAGCCGACTGCCCGCGGCGCTACGTTTCGGACCACCCGTCGCATCTCCCGAGGTTCGAGTCCGAACGGTTCGAGCGTTCCAGTCCCGGGCGCGTATCCCGGGTCCGCGGCGTCGATATCGACGCTCAGGTATACCTCTCGATCGTCGAACGCTGGTTCCCAGTCACCGACTGCGTCCGGTGGGACGACCGTTACGTCCTCGTGTTCGGCACGCTGCCACTCGGTGTCGCAACCTGCACGCGCGCTCAGGATCACGACCGCTTCGGCGATGTCGAGCACATGTCTGTTCACCGTCGCGTGACTGTAGGGATCGCCGCCGAACGATTTCCGGAGGTCGAGGTGAGCGTCGAGACAGACGACCACGTCCGGTTCGAGCGCCCGGACGGCCGCAACCGTCACGGTATGCTCGCCACCCATGACCAGCGGCGTCGCTCCGTGGTCGCTGACGTCCGCGATCGTCCCCGAAAGAAATGTCAGGTACTCCTTGATGTCGCCGCCCGGCCGGACGTCGCCGTGGTCGTGGACGGCGAGATCGGTAAACCGACGCTCCGTGTGGTGGTCGTAGTCCTCGAAGGACTCCGCGACGTCGCGCATCCGGCGCGGGCCGAAGCGCGTCCCGGGCTGGTAGGTCGTCGATCGGTCGAGCGGCGCGCCGACGAGAACGTACTCGGCCGCTTCACGGTCGGCGTTCGCGCCCGGGAATTGCCCAACCACAGTCAGACGATCTTGCGCTGGCCCTCGTACTCGAGGAACTCGATCTCGTCGTCGGGGTCGAGGTCCTGCTCACCGGGGTTGACCATCACGAACGTCTCGTACGTCTCGAGGTCCATGACCTGCAGTTCGTCGCCGTCGACGTTGACGACCTGACCCTGCTTTCGCTCGATGATCGGGACCCAGACCTTCGCGTCCACGGGCTGGGAGAGCGATCGCTTCTTGCCGTCGAAGACGCCTTTGCCCTCGATTCGGGCCTTGGCGCTGCCGTGCTTGCCGGGTTTGGCCGTGCTGTAGGCGGTGATCTTCGACGGCGTGTCGTCCATCATCACGTAACTTCCTTCGTCGAGTTCGCGAACCTCGGTCTGCTCTTTTGCCATGTCGCGTCGTTGCCTCCCTGCCAGTATAAACGGTTTGGAACGCCACCGCGCGCGAATCGGTTGCAACCGGAATTCTCTCTCGGACTACAATCCGAGCTGGCGCTCGGCCGCCTGAACGGTCGCAGCGGTCTGTCCCTCGTAGCCCGCTTTTCGCGACCGCCGCTGGAAGGCGTTTTGGACGACTGCGCTCGTGTCGTCGCCGACGACTCTGACGACGTTGCCGATGTCCATCTCTTTGAGTCGCTGCTGGGCCTCTTTGATCGGCGTGGCCGCCTCGGGAGAGGGTGGCCGGAACGTCGAGATGTCGTTGATGATCGCGAACCCCGAGTCGAGTTGGTCGGCCGCAGCGAGCGTCTCTTCGGCTGCGACTTCCATCCTGTGCTCTTCGAGCGAGCCACTGAACGACAGATACAGCGTGTTCGTTCGCTCGTCCGCCCGAATCTCGTAGGAACCGTCGCCGCCGAACCTGGTCTCTTCGATTGCCATATCACCTCGTTCGGGCCTGACAATATACCAGTACAGCCTTACTGGTTAGGAAAACCGTCGCGAGTTAGTCGTCGGTCGGTGTCTCGGTCGCCTGAGTACCCGTCGACTCGACGTCGAGTTTCTCACTCGGGCCGAAGAGGCGCGTCCAGACGATCAGCAGGCTGGGCAGGACGAGCACGCTCGCGAGGAACGCGTAGATGATCGTCAGGCCAGTGATGATGCCGAACTGCTGGAGCGGTGGCAACAGTGCGAACGCGAGGACACCGAATCCGCCGACCGTCGTTGCCGCACTGCCCAGTAGCGCACCGCCGGTACCGGTCACCGCGCGGTCGAGCGCGTCCCAGGCCGAGTCGCTCCGTTCGAGTTCCTGGTTGTAGCGCTCGCTGAGGTGGATGCTGTAGGCCACCCCGAGCCCGACAGTGAGGCTCGTGATCATCCCCGTCAGGACGTTGAAGGGGATCCCCAGGAGGTACATCGTCCCGAGGATCCAGGCGACGCTCAGGACGACCGGGATTAGCGTCACGAACCCGAGCGTCGCACTCCCGTCGGTGATCCGGTAGACGACCATCAGGAAGGCGATGATCGTGACGAGGGTGATCAAGAGACTCTCGATCACCGTTTCGAGCAACTGCTTCTGGACGATCTCGAAGAGGATCGCCTGCCCGGTCGCGATCGACGACAATCCGTCACCGTCCAGGAGCGTCGCGACGTCCCGCATCTGGTCGGTCGTCTCCGACCCACTGGCGGTCCCCTTGATGTTGACGACGAACCGTGCGGCATCGTACGACCCGCCCTCAGTCCGAGAGAGGACCTGCCCGGAGTCCTGCGGGGACAGTTCGAACATCGCGTCGTATACCGCTTTGACGTTCTTCTCGGGCAGTCCGTCGCCGTCGGTGTCACTCTGTGTGAGGAGGTCGTCGAACTCGGTGTTGTTGTTGGCCTGGCGCGTCGCCCTGAGAACCGTCAGTGGCGTCTGGACCGCTGGGTCTCCGCTGGAGTACTGCTGTGTCGCGCTCTTGTTCGCCACGGCTGTCTGGGCGCGCTGCATCCGATCGAGTGCTCCCGCCGTCGCGACATCTCCTTTTATCAGAATACTCGCCTGGGAGTCCTCCCGCTGGAAGTGGCTGTTGACGTACTGCAGATTCTTCTTGGCCGTGTAATCGCCCGGTGCGAACGGTTCCGGGAGATCTTTCATCCACCCTGGCGGGTCGTCTGCCAGGAAGTCCTTCTGGTTGAAGGAGGTATCGACCTGCGAGGCACCGTAGGCGCCGGCTGCACTGAGTACCAGTGCCAGAACGATGATCGCGAGTGCCGATTTTCGCGCGCCGCTGGAACCGATCTTGAGGGCCGAACCGAGCCGGCCGCCACCAGTCCCGATCGCGCGTTTCTTCCGGTCGAATCCACGGGCTTCGAGGAACTCGTCGATCTCGATCTTCAGTGCCGGCATCAGGACGCCGAAGACCAAGAACGCTGCCACGATCCCGAACGACGAAACGATCCCGAAGTCCTTGATCGGCGGCAGCGGGCTGACGAGGTTCGAGAGGAACCCGAAGACAGTCGTCAACGTCACCAGCGCCAGCGCGACGCCGACTCCGCCCAGCGCGATTTTCATCGACCCCCGAAGGTCGCCGTTCCCCATCTCGAAGCGCTCCTCGCGGTGGCGCATGAAGATGTGGATGGCGTAGTCGATCGACAGCCCGATCAGTAAGACAGGGACGGCGATGAAGATCTGGTTGAAGTTGATGTTCATCCAGCCCATGAAGCCGAACGTCCAGATCAACACCGCAAAGATACCCACCAGCCCGAGGATGATGTCAAGCACGTCACGATAGCCGAGGATGAGTGCGACGAGGACGAATAGCAACGCCAGCGGACCGACGACCAGCATACTGTCGCTCATCGACTGGTTGATCTCGTTGGAGATGATCCCCTGCCCGAAGACGAGGTACTGCTGGCCGTCGCTCATCTCGTCGGCGATCTGTTGCATTTCCAGCTGGGAGTCGGTGATTTCCTCGGTCGCTGTTCCGCCGACCGACTCGGTTGCCGTTCGCTGGGTCACCAACAGCATCGTCGCCTCGGCTGTCGACGACCCGGGTTCGTAACCCTGGACAGGCATGAACCCTAACGCGAAGCTCGTCTCCGCCTGCTCGCCGCTGAGCACCGACTGGACCAGCGTTTCGAGTTCTTCCTCGTTCAGTGAGTCGAGCGTGTCGATCTGTGCCTGGAGCGAAAGCGACGAACTGCGCTGCAGGGCTTGCTGGAGTCCCGTGGCTCGCTCGTTCGCCGACTGTAACGCATCCCACTCTTCGCCCAGCATCGTCCGGGATCCGGTCGTGAGAATCGTCTGGCGCTGTTGTTGACTCGTCGCGTTTCGAAGCTCTGTGACCGTCGACTCGAACTGCTGTCGGTCGGTCTCGTCCAGTGGGATTGTCGTGTTCGCGTTTACCTGCTCGAAGACGTCGTCGATCGGCGTCCCGGGATTGGTCGCAGCCGTCTGGATCCCCTGCTGGATGACACCGCTGGTCTCGACGAGCGTCTGGTTTCGCTGCCCGAGTTGCCGACCGATGCGTTCGAGCAGTTGCTGTGACGGCTCTCCGGAGGCATCGACGAACTCGTATTGTCCGAAATCGTTCTGTGCGTCGGCGAATTGCTGCTGCGAATAGGCTGTCTGCGCCAGCACGTTCGCGACGCTGATCGTCGGGTTCGTCCCGGCGGTCTGATTCCGCTCGGCTAGCGTCGCGTTGATCGTCGGGTTCGCACTGATCCGTTGCTGGTACTCCAGCATCTCGATCAGCGACGATTTCGAGAGGACGTTGTCGCCCCTGACGATAACCTGGACCGATGTCGTGTTCTTCGCCCCGGTCGTGAAGTTTGCCCTGATGTAGCTGGACGCCTGCGCTTCTGCGGTATCCGACTGGAAGGCGTCGAGTGAGGATTTCTGTTCGACTGCGCCCGCACCCGCTCCGATCGCGAGCGTCAGGAGCACCATCACGGCGATCGCGATCCGCGTATGGCCGGTTACTGCACCGACGATCCGATCGACCGCGCTCACCGTCTCACCCCACGGTTCGACGTTGTTGTTACTCGCATACTAACTACCTTTCTCTGTGGCAGAGACGGTTATAGGTCTGGCGGTCTCGGTTGACAGGTCAGTGGTCTCGAAAGGAACGGAGGGAGAGACCGAATGCCTCTGACACATCCGTACCGCTGTCATACGACCGGTGGGGGAATCCCCCCGCCAGCATCTTGACTAACTGGTCAGTCACTATAATTGTTTGGCCTATCATCGATGAAAGATGGTGGGGATTCTTGCACTCCGGGTTGCGGGTGTGCCAACCGACCGTCTCTGGGAGTTCGTAAGACATTCTTACCGCTCCACTTTCGTTCTCGGACAGATAGCGATGCTCCGGATCGGGGCACTTCTCGACGGTATCGGCCAACTGTGAAAACGATCGCAGCGATCAGGGCTGTTCGCCGGTTTCTAGCGTGAAATCCGTCGTCGGGTAGGCCGTACACGTCAGGCAGTAGCCTTTCTCCATTTCGTCGTCGGAGAGGGTTTCGTTGTTGCTATGCTGGATGAAATCACTGGCAGGGCCGCCATCGATGTGGCCCGCACAGGAGAGACACTGTCCCTGCCGGCAGGCGTAAGGCATGTCGTATCCCTCGTCTTCGCCGGCTTCCAGCAGCGTCTCGTTGTTCGCGACCTCGATCGTCTCGCCCTCTTTGGCGAACTCGATCTCGAAGTATTCGACTTCGTCGTCGCTAATCGCGTCGGGGTCGAAGCCCGTCTCTTCTTGCTCGCCCTCTGCGAGTTCGCCCTCGGACTCACCCGCTGCGATCGCACCGGCTGGTGCGCCGCCGCCGATGCCACGGTTGTACGGCTCCGGGAAGTCCGTCTCCGGGACGGACTCGGCTCGCTGTTCGAGCACGTCCTGGGAGATGTCCTCTGTGGCCTCCCAGCCCGTGCCCTTCGCGAAGTGGAGCACGACCGCACCGAGGGTCATCGCGAGTCCGAGCGCGACACCCAGTGTCTGAACCATGTGGCCGGCTACGGAACAGGGGTTTAACTAACTGTTGTTTCCACAGCAGGGGCGCAGTCTCTCGGTCTGGCTATTCTTGCCGTGCGACTTCGTGGCGACCGAATCCGTATCGCAGCCGATTGGCCAGCCGTCGGGCAAACCGCCCCTCGCCGTCACCGGACGCCCGGGAGTCGAATCGCTCGGCCAGCGCCTGATAGATCAGCGGTACTGGTACTTCTTGTTCGAGTGCTTCCTGAACGGTCCAGGTTCCGGTCGAGCCACCCGCGACGTGGTCGGCGACGTCGCCCAGGTCGTTCCCCTCCTCGCGGAACGCCTCCTCACAGAGTTCCAGCAGCCACGAGCGGATCACCGCACCGTTGTTCCACGTGCGTGCGACCGATTCGAGATCTAGATCGTACCGGCCGTTGGCCAGCAGTTCGAACCCCTCGCCGTAGGTCTGCATCAGCGCGTACTCGACGCCGTTGTGGACCATCTTCACGTAGTGGCCCGAGCCGGCCGGCCCCATCCGGTCGTGGCCAGCCGGCCCCGTCGCGACGGCGTCGAAGGCCGGAACCAGTTCTTCGTAGGCCCACTCGGGACCGCCGACCATCATCGAGAAGCCCGCCTCGGCGCTGGCGGGCCCGCCGCTGGTCCCACAGTCGAGGTACGCCGCGTCGACTGACTCCGCACGTCGGATCGAGTGCTCGAAGTAGGAGTTGCCCCCGTCGATCACGATGTCGTCCGCTTCGAGA